>Ga0209800_10001002_pt1 | contig 34387 bp, 30 predicted proteins | sample Higcelweek8metaG_FD_187174 | JGI IMG/M metagenome (GOLD analysis project Ga0209800, IMG submission 187174) | Freshwater pond sediment microbial communities from the University of Edinburgh, under environmental carbon perturbations - High... | ecosystem: Environmental > Aquatic > Freshwater >...
TATAGAAGGCGGTAATTGTGGGTGATACGGGTGTAAAGTGATACTCCGGGATGCTGATTTAGCAATTCTTCGGATCGGGATTTGGGTCCGGTGTCGGAGAGGAAGCCGACACTGTTGAATCGACTGCTACCACCGGAATTGAGAAAAGAGAGGAGCACCGGGATGGTAATAATTAGACCAATTATGAGTGGAAATATTATTTTTGAGAGGTTGGCAAGAAGGAGACGGTAGTTGGTAATTACAATAAAAATAATTATCAGGGGGGTAATTATTCTGGCGGAATGGTAGAGGTAAAAAGAAAGTGAGAAGAAGATGGCTGATAGTATGAGATGCTTTTGACGTGGTTGATGGATAAAACAGTAAAGATAATAGATTCCAGCGAGAATAAAAAATACGGAAGCTGATGATTCCCACGCCCCACGAGAGAAGTGGATATGCCAAGGAGACAAAGAAAGAACAATAGAACTATAGAGCGATAGAGCGTTGGATTTGGTTAGAAGAAGAACTAATTTATATAAAAATAAAATTGTGATAACGGAAAGAATTAGGTTCGGAAGACGAACCGCTAATGGAGTTAATCCAAAAACCTTGATAAAAGGCAGAGCCAGATAGACGTAACCACCCGGTTTGTAATCACCAAAAGAACGGAAGTGAATTGGCCAGGAAATGCCATGTTCATCTTGGCCGGTTTGAAGAAGAGAATAGGCGTTGTATCCCAAGGCGGCCTCATCAGGATTAAGAGAGGGGTAGCCGGAAAGCCGGTAGCCACGAACAAATAAGGCCAGGAAAAGAATTAGGCCAAGGATGAGAGTGGGTTTATTGAGTTTGATAGGCATAAAAGGTGGAGTAACCATTGATGGGGCTGAGGGGGGTTAGAGTGATGAGATCAATCCCCTGCCGGAGGGCATCGTCGGAGGACATAATAATTAGGGTTTGGGGCTGGTTTCTGAGAATGGCAAAATCGGGTGAGCCAAAAGTAATGTTGTCCAGATGGTTGATACGACCAACATCAAGAGAGGTTTGGGTTAACATGGCTTGTGATTGATATTTGGCTGGTGGGTATTGGCTATAAAATAAATAGTAGATATATGGCTGGCCGTAGTAATCGGTGATATATATATTTGGGGAGGGATGATTTTGGACATAATTGATGGCCGACTGATAGCCATAAAGCCAGTGTTCCGGCTTCACTTTTACCAGGTGCTGATAATATAAATCGCAGTAATAGATAAAGCTGATTAGATAAACAACGATGATCAGACTTTTTAACGAGATAATCTTGATTTTTTGAAAGATAAAACTGATTCCTAGGGCAACCAGATAGATGATAGGAATTGAGAGGGAAAGAGAGCGAACGGGCTGGATGATATCGCGAGTGAGAGCAGAAGGCAGAGGGGCAACCAAAAGCCATAATAAAAAGAAGATATTAACGCGGTTTAGATTTGATAACAGATAAAAGAAACCGATAATCATAAAAATAACTGAGGGATAGAGAAGAACACCGGCATAGGGAGCTGAATGACGACCGATTTGCCAGTCGCCTTCAAAAGTTAGGAAGCGAAAGGAGAAGTGATTAAAATATCGAATAAAGAAATTGCGGATAAAAAACAGGGGTTCGGAGTGGAAAAGCTGATAATCAACATTATTTGACTCGGAGATAATTTGACTGGTATCAGCCGATGGGCGGTGATATGACCACAGACTAAATACCTGAAGACGAGCGGAATCTGAGGAAAAAATAAGGCCATAGGCTATTGGCAGAGAGAGAAGGATGAGAGGGAGGATAAACTTGATTAAAATGGGTTTGATATTTTGATGGAGGGTAGTGATAAATAGGATAATAATTATTAGAGGAGTGATTATTTTGCCGGCTTGATAGGTGTAAAGTGTGGAGGCAAACAATAGAGATGAGGCAAGATAGCGGTGTTTTAAAAATAGAACAAGGCCAAATAGTAATTCAAAAACCAGGAAATTGGTTTCCCAACCACCCCGGGAAAAATGAATGTTCCAAGGATTAAAGGCGAGGAGAATGGAAGCAATGAGAGCGGTTTTTTTTGATTTTGGGGAGAGAGTGGTGATTAGAAGATAAACAAGGATGGGGATGAGTGAGCCAGCGATGACGGAGGGTAAGCGAACAGCCAGAGGATTGAGCCCAAAAATGGCCACAAAAGGAATGGTGGCATAGATATATAGTCCGGGTTTGTAGTCACCAAAGGATTTGAAAACCAAAGGTAATATTTGGCCATATTCGTCTTTGGCGGTTTGGAGGATGGAGTAGGCATTGTAGCCAATTGAGGCTTCATCCCAGAGAAGAGGAGGAAATTTCCAAACATAAATAAACCGAATCAAAAAAGAAACTAGAAAAATAATAATAAAAAATCTTTTAGTAGTCATTGTTTATTTTGACGATATCGAACACCGGCTGATGATTTGGGTAATAAATTGTATCCAATAATTGACTGTGAAGACGGTCGTAGTTACCAGGGCTGGTGACAAGAAGAATTCGAGTTGAGGTTGGAAAATTGAGAGAGGGGATATCCCAATCATTGACAAAAGTGAATTTATCGAAAGCATCGACCCAATACCAATAGGTATGATAGTCCCATTTTTTGGCGGAATCGGATTGATATTTGGCCGGATCCCAGGGCCAATAATAGAGAAGGTACTGGTGGGGTTCGCCATATTTTTTGGTAAAGTAGATGCGGTCGTATTGAGAATAGTTTTGCTTTAGGTAGTCAACTGCCTGTTGATTACCATATTGCCAGGTGTGGGCGTAATTGGTGGAATAGCTACCAAAATAATTGTTTAGATAGGAGATTAGGTACAGGCTACTGCAAATGATAATAAATAGGGTGATCACAATTTTTGGTTTGGATGAAAAAATGGAAAGCAGATGTTGGTAGCCAATGGTAATAAAAATAAAAGGAAGAGGGATGATGGTGAAGGCTCGGATAATGGGCAGATCGCCAGTGGTAATGGCGGCGGGAATGAGGCCCAGAAGAAACCAGCTGATAAACAGTTGAGAGTGAGCATCTTTTTTGAAAGCCAGAATTAGTGAGTAGCCAATCCCAAAATAATAGAATGGTAAAAATAGTGGATAGATTAGGCCAAAATGAGGAAGGTTGAATTGATAATTTTGACTACCCTCGAAGAAGAGGTTGATGGGATTGAGAAAATCCAGATAGTGGGAGAGAAATTGGGGGATAAAATAGGTGAGTTTGTTGTAGAGAAGGTGACCGATAATGGGATTGCCCTGATAGTTGTTGATTTGTTGCTCTAGATAGCTGATGGAGCCGGGGTTGATGATGGAGACCCAAACGCCTCGGGCTTGGGATTGAGAGGTAAGAAGATTGACAAGCGAAGGGATGGTGAAAAGAAGAAATAAGAAAGCGGGGAAGAGAATTTTTTTTAGGGATAATTTTTTGTAATAAATAAAAATTAAGGTTAAGACAAAAAGAGGAACGATGAGGCGAGTGTTGTGATAGGCGTATTGAGAAAGTCCAAAAAGGATGGCAGAAACTGATAATAATTTTGGTTTGGTAAGAGAATATAGAAACACAGTTAAGCCGGTAACGAAAAAGAATTGGGCCACCGTTGATTGAAATACAGCTCGGGAGGGAAAGAGAGTCCAGGGGGATATGGCGACCAAAAACATGACAAATAAGGAGAGATATTCCTGATTTTTGAAGACCTTTTTGGCTAAATAGTAGGAGGTGAGAACCAGCAAAAAACCACAAATGGCCGAGGGGAGACGGGTGGAAAGTGGATTTAATCCTAAAAGAGAGATAAAAGGGATGGTCAAATACAGATTGAGGGTGGTGGGATAATCGCCATAGGCTCGAAAGTTGAAGATGGGCCAACTAGTCCCCCACTGATCCTGACCGGTTTGAAGAAGGCTGTAGGCATTGTAGCCATGACTAATTTCGTCCCAATTGAGACTGTTGGGATAGTGGCTAAGATTCCAGAAGCGAAGAAGGAAAGCCAGAGAGGTAATTAGTAAAAATAGGAGTTTGGTAGTTTTGGTCATGGTTTTTTGAAGGTGTAAATTGTGAGTGAGATCAGGGTGATTAAGGAGAGGAGATTAAAAAATTGGCGAAGCGGAGTCTCCCGAAACGAAAAGACCAGTTGATGAGAGCCGGGCTCAAGATTAACGGTTAACAGGCCAAGGCTTGGTTCAATTGAATATGGTGAAGGTTGGCTGTCGATTGTTAAGAACCATTGGGGGAAATTTACAACCGGAAAAATTACAGTGGAGGGACGAATAGTGTTGATGGTGGCAGTAACTTGATTGCTTTTTTTGGAAAAAGCGAGAACTTCGATGGCGGAGGGGTCGGCGGAATAGGGTTGTTGGGGGGCGTAGGTGGTGGGAAAGCTATGGCCATAGGTTGGCCAATAGTCGCGGAGCCCCATCCCACTTTGGTTGATAGTATTGGTTGGGTTTAGTTTTTGAGCATCGGTGAGAGTGGGAAACCAAATGTCTTCTTTGAAATAGGAATAATTTAAGATTATTGCCGGAATGATGATCAGTAGAGGCAGATATCGGCTGGGGGCGGATTTAAAGATTAGGGATGATGAGCCGGCTATGAAACTGAGACAAAAGACAGCCGGACCAACAAATCTCCAAGGAAATTGGTAGTAAGCCATAAAAGGAAACAGTTGCCAAATAAAGGTGGATTGATTGTGGGTTAGAAAAATAAATAATAGGCAAGAGAGGGAAAAGAAAATTATTTGGCCAAAAAAAGGGTAAGGGTGGTGATTAAATTTTTTGAGGGTGAAATAAGGAATTAAAATAATTGGAATAAGCCAATGGATAATTCCTAACTGAAAAGAGAGATCGTCAACCGGACCCCAAAGTGAGGCTCCAAAGCCCCAAAAGCGAGAGATGAACAACTGAGATAGAGTGGCAAAATGGGCAACATAATAGAAATAGCCTTGAGTCATGGTGTCGACGGTAACAAGATTTTTTTCCAGAATGGCCGGGAAGAGAAAGAAAGCAGACAGACTAATGGAGACCAAGAGAGGGGGAATAATTTTGATAATTTTTGACCGATAGAAGATAAGAGAAAATAGGATTAACCAGGGAATGGTGTAAAGGGCGGTAAGATTGTGACTGAGGAATAGACTTGAAAGGGATAGGGTTAAAAATAAAAAATTGAGTTTTGAGTGATGGTTAAAATAGCGAATAGTAAAATAAAAAATGAAGGGGATGAGGGATAGGGCCAGTAATTCTGCCAGAGAGCCACGGACATAAGTGTCGACTGCCCGATAGGGAGCAAAAAGATAAAAAAACATAGAGATAAAACCGCCAATTATTCCCCAATATGATTTGGCCAAAAGAAACATGCTAAAGCCGGATAGCAAAGAACAGAGGACGAAGACCGACTTGATACTATTGATAAAACTAAATCCAAGAAGATGAAAACCCTCGCCCAAAACATAAGGTAGGGGTGAGTAAAAGTTGAATAAGGGGTAGCCGTAACCTAAGCCTGCTTGGGGAATATATCGACAGGGTATTTGACCATCAAAGAGACATTGGTCAAATTGTTGAAGGCGAAAGACGTGCATATCATCGGACATGGAGAAATAGCCAGGGCGGATAAGCCGCAAGCAAGGGATAAGACTTGTAATCAGGATGGCTAGATAAAGTAGCCAGGAAGACGTTTTAAACATGGTCTTTGAAAAACGATTTAATAATGATGATATTTAGAGTAAATATGATGGCTAAGTAAATAATAAGATGGAAACGAGGGAAAGACAGAAGATGGTTTTTTTGTTGGTTGATTACATAAGTAAGGGAATTGACAAAATTACCCGGTCTGAAGGTGGAATAATAGATTGGGGTATTGTCTTCGTCCACAAAAATTGAGATTTGATTTGGGTCGAGGCTATTGGTTCTGATAATAACAGTTAAGGGCACTGACAGATCGACAGTGAGGGGTGGAAATTTCAGATCGAGGCGATTGGGATCGCCAATATTTGAACCATAAAACATAACTTCGTGAATTAGCTGTTGATGATTATTATAAATTTGGACAAAATACCGGTCGTGATTGATGAGGTTGGGATTTTTGAGTTCGAAGGAAAGGGAGTTGAGTTGGTCGTGAAGAGGGATAAAGCTAAACTTTATTGGATTTGCCGGTGTGATGGGGATAATTTTGGTTGAAGTGAGATGGTAATTGGAAAATCTATTTCTGATGACAATAGACGGCAATAATAAAAAAATACTAATAAAATAGATTAGCTCAACGATGATTAGAAGTAGACTTTTTTTCATAAAAAAGAAAGAATAAGCAAAATAGGGAGATTAGGGTTTTTGCCACTGATCTGAGAACGTCGGGGTGAAGGGGTGTTTTTAATAAAATTAGATTGTAGGGTGAGGTGGCCCGAGTGAATTCCCAATCGACCGGGGTGAGGTGAGCCCAAAACAAAAAATTGTCATTAATTAAAAATACATAGAGGAGACTGAAAACAAATACAAAAACTAATAAATATTTTGATTTGGAATAAAAGTAGGGAATGATGAAGGGCAAAAACCAGATGAGCCATTGGGGATGAAAGTTGACGGTACTGACAAAAATGAAAAATAATAGCAATAGTTGTCGGTCGAGATTTTTGGTTTTGGATAAGTAAAAAATAAATAAGATAATTAGGTAAAGAAGGGGGAAAACGGGGATATTGAATAGTTTGTTTTCCAGTAGTTTTTGAGTTAGGCCTGAGCCAATGAAGGAGGAATAAAAGTTGGCTTGAAAAATGTAAGGGATTAGAGAAAGGATTAGGGGGATAAAGGTGATGATTGTGGAGATAATGATTTTTTTGAGAGAAGGAGAATACTTTAAAAGTATGAAGGGTAAAAATAGAATGGGATATATCTTTAGGGCGATGCCGATACCAAGGCTAAGATATCCCAAATAATCCTTTTTGACAGATAAAAAATAGAGACAGGCCAGAGTAAAAAAAGTGGGGATTATGTCAAAATTGCCCTGAATGTAGATTAGATAGAGACTGATAGGGTTAAATAACCAGAAATTTAGATATCGTTTGTTTTGGGTGAGCCGATAGATTAACCAGCCGGTGCCAAAATCAAAAATAAGATAGGGTAATTTGAGAATTAAGAGAATAAAAGGTAAATTGGGATTGTTGTTTTGAAAAAACCCCCAGTCGGTAATCCAGGAAGAAAAAGCAGAGGGGTAAAGTGGCGATAAGAGGATATTGATAAACCCCAGAAAAAAATAGGTAAAAGGGAGATAAACAAAAATATTGTTGTAGGGTAGTTGTGACTTATTCTGCTCCACAAAGGAATAAATATCACCAACCCCAAACTGGAGATACTGAGTATGAAAGAGGGTGCTTTTGATGTCGGGATGATAAAAAAAGGGAATGATGAGTAGTCTGATCAGAAGGGCTAGGAGAATGGTGTTTTTGGTCACAAGATCAGAGACTAAAGTAATAAAAAAAATCTTGATGTTGGAGAATGGTTTGGCGATTATAATATATAGATAGGGCAAAAATAATGATGACTAAAAACTGACATAAGTAACGTAGTTTTCGGTGCTGGAAAATTTCATTAAACATAAATGGAGTGAAAAATAAAACCAAAATAATTTGAAAAAGTTTGGTTTGAGAATTTGACCAAAGGATGCCACCATGACCATAGATAAAACTTGAGGCAAAAGGGATTAAGGAAAACATAAAAATGGGAATAATTTTGGGATTTTTTATCATCTGAAGGATAAACAAACCGCTGGCCCAAGCAAGTAGGGGGAAAAATGGATCACGATACCAGCCTTTGATGTGGCCGGTCATGATGGAGAAGAAAATTAAATAGGAGATAAGGGGAAGGAGGAGTAATTTTTTGGATAATAAAAGATGCTTGGGAGTTTTGATAAAAGAGAAGATGATGACTGAAATCCAACCCCAGATAATCCAGCCATCGATGCCCATAGTTTTTTCGCCAATTCGGAAGGTTTGGAATAAATTGATAATGACGGTGGGTGAAACAAGTTCGCGGCCACTGCTGACAGACATGATGGATAAAAATAAGGGCCAATTGTAAACATAGCCATAAATAAACCAGAGAATCAGAGAAAGAGCGGTGGAGATGATGATAATTAGACTGGGGCGAAACCGCTTGGTGGCCCAAAAAATGGCGACAATAGACACCGGGATAAAGACTCCAGTAGACTTGAGGTGAAGGGAGAGTGATGAGAAAATGGCCAGCAAGATTAAATAGATTGTCTTTTTTTGTTGAAAATAGGTGACAGTTAGAAGCAGAGAGATGAGCAGGAAGGTAGCGACCATATTGTCGGAAATGGGCAATCTTTGGGATAAAACAACAGTGGGAATTGAGGCATAGATAAGAGAACTGATGATGGCCAGGGACAGAGAATGAACTTTGAAAATAATTGTAAATAATAAAATTACATTAAACACTCCGAGATAAACCATTAGATGTCGGTAAATGGGAAGGGTAACGTCTTCGTTGGTGGTGATACCCCGAGCGAGAGAATAAGAACCGATCATAAGTGAAAAAAGAGCCGGCTCGTCAAACCATGGCTTGACGATTTTGAAGACACCACCGTCGATATTGGTGGTGGGAAATGAGCCGTAGGCGGGATACCAGGACCATGACTCGGGAACGCCGTGAACCAACAGACCAATGCCGTTAAAAGGAGCTTTGTATTCGTCGTAGGTGTCGCCTTGGGCGGGAAAAGCATAAAATAGATGGTTTAGTAGTTGATACGAAAATAGTGAGATTAAGAGAATGGATATATACGGAAGTGATTTTAGAAAAAACGATGGAATTTTTGACCTGACCATAAGATAAAGTTAATTATATAATGTCTGATTAAGCCATGGTAGATTTTGCTACTGGGAATTAGGCGCCGCCATTGATTTTCGGTGGAGGCGAGAGTGGTGCCACTGGCACCATGATCGTGAATAACAGTACAGTCAGGATAATAATAGATTTGTTTATTCAAAGATAATATCCGGCGACAAAGATCCATGTCCTCGTAGTAAAAATGATATTTTTCGTTCCAAGCGCCAAGTTGGTGGAAAAAAGGAGTGGTGAGTAAAATAGCCCCTCCGGAAATGGCATTGACTGAGACAGGATGGGAAGAACTAATTAAGTATTTGGAATAGGCATGTGGCTGATTTAGCCAATATTCTTTGATGGCATTGAGGGGGGTTTGGGGAGGAAAGACAGAGGCTTGAGGGGTTAGGTCGGGATTTAGGAATCGGGGACCAACGGCTCCAATTTGAGAATTGACTAAAAATTGGGCCATATCGATTAAACTGGCATCAACTAAACACATATCGGAGTTTAGAAAAAATAAGAAATCGCCAGTTGCAATGGTGGCGCCCTGATTACAGGCTTTGGCATAACCCAGGTTTTTTTGGTTTTTTATTAATACGACATCTTTTTGGTGGCTGATTAATTTAATTGTGTTGTCGGTGGAATGGTTATCAATAATTATAATTTCATAAGATTTGGTGGGGAGAGATGATTTGATGGAATTGATACAGCGAAGGGTGATAGAGGCGGTGTTCCAGGTGGGGATGATAATTGAGATTTTCATTAAGGTATTAATAGTATAAAAATAATCAAAATAAAAGAGAGGGAGGCGATGATTAGAGTTTGGTAAAAATAAGTGGGTAGATAGGTGAAAGTAATTAGATGTGATCCGGGTGAAGTGATGATTGATCGAAAATTGAGATTGGTAAGATAAATGGGGGTATTTAGATTATCAATGGTGGCTTGCCAGCCGGGATAGTAGGAATCTTTGAGAGTTAATAAGCCAGAGCATTGATTATTAGTCTTGAGAACAATTTTATTGGGGGTGTCGCTGACTATTTGAACTGAGGATTGGTTATCCTGACAGGAATTGATGGCGGTAATGGGGAGAAGTTGATCGGTTTGAATTACTGTTTGCTGATTGGCAAGGTGGGAGAGGAGTAGGGTTTGGTCGGATTTTGAGGGCAACACGGCAATGTTGGTGGAAAAGGTGGCTCTGGGTTGTGCCCGGGTATTTTCAACGACGGAGACATTCCCCTCTTGTGAGACTAACCGAAAATTATTTTTATCAAATTCGGTGGGGAGCGAATTGGGGTCGGGGTTTTGTTTTAGAATATATTTAATAGAGGTGAGGTTGAAATAGGGTGAATTGAAATTGGTAAGTTTTTTGGCTCTGGTGGCGGTGGCTGAGAATTGGTTGTCCTGTATTAGAGATAATAATTGATAATTGGAAAGAGGAACCAGAGTGTCGTAACCGTCGGCCGTTTTTAGGCCATAAGGCATCCACATATTTTCGGGAATAGTGTCGGCGGTAGCAACCCGATATTGACCGGTATTTTGGATTAGAAAATCAATTGAGGCAGTGGTGGGAAATATATAATTTGGCTTAGAAAAAGGTAAATATTTTAAACCATAATAACTTAGCTCTCCAAATAATAATAAGATCAGTAATAGTCGGAGTGATAGGTTGTAGAACTTGGATCCGCGAATTAAAAAGAGAGAAAGTAGTCCCAACAAAACCAGTTGATAAACAAAGGCGTAGAGAGTGTTTTTGTAGCCGATGAGAGAGGTTCCTTGAGGAGTGGTGAATAATATGAGTGCGGTCCAGATAAGGACTAAGAGGCAACTAAAAATAAGACTAAGTTTATTTTTTAAATTGAGTAAAAAAGAATCAAATAAAAAGGCGGTTAGATAAGCAAAACTTAAATTTGATAATAAAAATAGACGGGTAGATATTCCGTTTTTGGCAAAGATGGGGCCAAAATTGTTTTTAAAAAATTGGGCCAGTGGATTGTCGATGGCCAGCAAAAAAGTTACGGGAACCAGCCAAAGCATTAAAAAATGTATTTTTGAGGAGGATTTGCGTTGGAAATAAAGATGATAGATTGAAAAAAAGAAGGCAATTATGGCGATGGTGCCCGGGAAAACGGCATTATTGTCGTAAAATCCCTGTCCGTAATAATCATAGGTAGCAGGATTACCCCAAAAGTTAGGGGTGACAATGGTGAGGAGGTTGGTGAGGGGTAAAAATCCCTGGTGTGAAATGGCGGAGGTGACATCGATGTCGTGAATAGAGCGTTGCATTAATTCGAATCCGGGAATTAACAAGGGTAAGGTTAAAAATATGCCCAAAGAGGTGGGGACTAGGATGGTTAGCAATTGACGAGGCTTGAGTGGATATCGAGATACTATAAAAATGATGAAGCATAAAATTAGGCTAAAAATTACATATTGGGGGTAACCGCCATAAAATTGGAGAGCCAGAGAAATGGCAAACAAGGATAGGTATTTCCGCTGATGGGTTTGCCTTTCTTGTTCCAGAAAAGCGAGTAGGAGAGGCAAAAATGAGGCGGTGTAGACGTGAATTCCATATTCTAGCCAAACAATATTAAATAAAGAAAAAGTAAAAACAATTGAGCCGGCGATGGAGGAGATGGTTTTAAAACCAAAAGTTTTTAGAAAATAAAAGGCTGAGAACAGAGCGAAGGGAATTTGTAGATATATCATTAGACCCCAAGCCGTGGCCGGAGAAAGAGGTAGGAAAAAAACGGAGTTGGTAAGATTTAAGAGCGAATTTTGAAAATTGGCGAACAAGGGCATGCCAAAGAAATAATGTGGGTTCCACCAGGGGAATTGGCCATTTTTGATTGAATCAATTGAAAATGTCCGCCATTGGTAAATAATGGAAACGACATCGGAAATAAGGGGATTTTTTACCGGGACGGCGGTAGCATTGCCCCAATGGTGATTTAACCAAGGATAGTACATGCCAACCGTGATATCGGCAGGAATTGGGATTAGTTTTTTAAAAAAGAAATCTTTGAAAAAAAATACACTTAAAATTATTAAGAATAATGAAACCCAAAGATTTTTTTTGTTAAAAAACATTTATTTGAATAGGTTAAATATGTCAATATCGGTGACTTTTGGGAAGACGGTGGGAGCGGGAAATCGTTTTATTTGGCGACGGGCGGCGAGAATAATTTTGATGTAATTTGGACCAAATAGACAGCGATTGGCGATGGAAAAATAATTTGAAAGGAGTAGTTTTTGATCAGTAATATTTCTCCAAACAACTAATAATCGATTTCGTTCTTTGACGTAATCGGTAAATCGTTTGGGGAATTTGGACATGGTTGACTCGTGCTTGTGTTCAATGTGACTTAAGGGTTCCCAGAGTAATTTGTAGCCTGATTTCCAAGCCCGATAACCAAGATCAAGATCTTCTGAATAGAAGGGGGCGAAAATTGGATCAAAACCACCCAATTTGATAAATTTGTCTTTACAAATGATTGAGCCGCCACCAGATATCCAGCCACTGATATGAGTTTTTTTAATGTCGGTGCCAGGGAGATGCTGGAGATAGCCATCTTTCCAGAAAATGTGGGCCCAATTTTCGTGACCGATTTCTGAGAAGCCGACCCCAAATAGATTTGGGTCGCGAAAATGAGACAGACTGTTGGTGAGGTAACCAAAATGAGGTTTGATGTCGTTGTTGAGGAGGACAACATGGTCGCCGGTGGTGCTGTTGACGGCGTCGTTTGAGGTTTTGCCAAAGCCACGATTGTGCCGGTGGGCTTTGATTATGACTTGGGGATACTTTTTTTGGATTTCGGAAATATAGGCCACACTACCATCCTGGGAAGCGTCATCGTAGAAGATAATTTCTGATGCTTCCGGAGAGGTTTCGATAACTGAGAGAAAGTTTTTTTGAAGTAAGGGAAGACCGTTCCAGTTGGTAACAATGATAGATATTTTCATATTAGGAATTGATTAGTCTGATTAATTCTTTTTCAAAGACATCCAGAGAAAATCGATGGGCATCTTTAAGGCATTGGTTTGATAATTGGTCAAGTAATTTGGGATTTTGAATGAGTGAATAGGTTTTGGCGATTAGATCGTTGGTAGTTGACCAGAGATAACCATTGATCCCATCTTGAACTGTTTCTTTGAGTCCCCCTTTGGAAACGACTAAGGGGACAATGCCTGAGGCTTGAGCTTCGACAGTAGTAATTCCAAAATGTTCGGTATTTTCGGGGTGTTGATTTTCATTAACTCCATGTCCGGCGGCGTGCCAGTATATTTTTGAAACTGAATACAAATTGACCAGTTCGCTAAAACTGGGATTGACGACAATTTCGATGGGGTAGTTTTTTGCCTTTTCTTTGAGTAATAGGAGATAGTGGTTATTTTGGGGGTCTTCCAGACTGCCACCGGCCAGAACCAGCTTCCAGTTTTGAAGGTGGTGTTTTTTGGTGAGAGAAATAAAGGCCTCAATTAAAATGTCTTGCTTTTTACAATTTAGGATATTATCAAAACGACCAACAGATAGGATAATATTTTGTTTTTTGCTATTGGATTTGAATTTGGAAATATCAACCGGCGGGTAAAGGACACAGCATTGGCGATTAAAGATAACGTCTGAAAATGATTTTGTAAAATTGGAATTACAGATTATTTGGGAGATAAATCGGTTTTTGACGGAGTCAAGTAGTCTTAGTTTGGTTTTTGGATGCTTAAATGGGACCTGAACATGAAGAAAGTTGTGTTTGGCAAATAGAAAGGGCAAACTACCATCGCTTAAGAAAAAGATTAGATCATATTGGCTAGTGACCTGAATCTTTTTGACAAAAGAGGCAAGTTTGTGGATTAATCCCCGGGAAACTAATTGGGATCCGGTGGCAAAGTTTTTGAGAATTTGGTTGTCATCGCTTAATTCGAGGTGCTTGGTATTGTCGGAAAATATATTGGGGACGAGGTTGATGTGATTGAGGTTAATGTCAAAGCGATTGGCGGCGGTGGTTAAAACATGGGGATTACCAGACCAAAAAAGGTCGACATCATAATGGTTTTTGGCAAGAATTTCGGCGACGGTTAAACAATAACGCTCCCCTCCTCCCAGAGTGTCTAAATATGGGTCAAAAATACCGGCTTTAAGTTTCATTTTTTTGGATTTCCCACAGATTGGCATAAATAATATAGGTGTCGAATATCTCGAAGATGGCTGATATCCAGCCGACAGTGTGATCACGCCACATTTGTTGTTTGATTATTCGTTGATAAGCTTTGGTGAGCATCATTCTGATGATCCGCCAGGCGACTATGGGCGGGTGGTTTGATTGATGAAGGAGCAGGGCTTCAAGATAAGTCCATTTGAGACTTTTTTGGAGCATGGAGCTTAAATTGCGGTGAGTTAGATGAGTGAGAGGATGGGTGAGAACGGAGCTGGGACCGGATATTTGTGGTTGCTCGTGAAGTGAATTGACATATTTGGACAATGATTTTGAGAGAAATAATCTTTTGACATAATCCGGATAAGTTCCACCATACTTTACCCGATGACCTAAAAAATGATTTGTCCGGGGAAGGTCGTAATTGGTAAACGGACAGTCGGAGAGATTAATTTGGGTTAATATCTCCCGTTGGAGTTGAGGGGTAATTCGCTCGTCGGTGTCGAGGTGAAGTTGCCAGGTAGATCGGGCGTGTTTGGACCCAAAATTGTGCCAAGCCGCAAAATCGATTTTTGGTTTAGGATATTTAACAACGATAACCTGAGGATTGGTTTGGCGAGCCAATTTTAGGGTTTGGGGAGTACAGGCAGGAGTTTGAACTAGAATTATTTCATCGGCAAATGAGGCACTTTTTAGGCAATCGACGATGGTGTCGGGTTCATTGCCAGTGAGGATGACCACAGATAGAGTATTTTTTTTCATTTCCAGCTACCTTTGCCAAGACGGCGAAGATAATAATCTATGATACCTTGTTTTTGCCATTTAGACTGGGAGGTGAAAAGTTGAACAAGGGATTGTTTAAGCAGGGCAAATTTGGTAGCAGTTTTGGCATACTTTAATCCAAATATTAGCCGATTTCTGGTTAAAAAATAATCATGTAACGAACCACCACCAGCCTGAGACGAGCCGGCGTTGATATGCCAGATGATAGATTGAGGAACGATGGCCAACTGATAATGTCGACTGAGGGCACGTTGGCACAAGTCGGCATCTTCAAGATACATAAAATATGATGGGTCGAGAAGGCCGATTTGTTTGATTAGAGAAGTTCTTAATAATTGGCAACAGCCACTTATAAAATCTATTTTTTGGTTTACTTTTGAAAATTGACCATGATCAACTTCATCAATACCGAGGTTGGAGCCATAAATATTGTTCCAATCCAGGTGGCCTCCGACAGACCAGATTACTTTGCCACGTTGTGTAGATTTATATTTTGAATAGTGAAATTCGTGACCGGGAGCAAAATATATTTTGGGGCCAACAATGGCTACTTTGGGGTGAGATTCCAGATATTGGACTAGGGCTGATAAAAAGTTTTGATCGACAATAACGTCATTATTACACAGTAATATATAATCGGGATTATAAGTGAGGGCTTGGTTGATGCCAAAATTGTTGCCACCAACGTAGCCGAGGTTGCTACCAGTTTGCAACAGTAGAATTGAGGATTTGTGGCAGACGTAGGTCTGTAATTTTTCAAAGTCTGAAGACGGAGAGCCGTTGTCGACGATGATTAGTTGATATGAAAACTGCGAGTGTTGGATTTTTAAAAACGATTCAATAGTATCGATAGTTAAATCTGATTGCTTCCAGTTTAAGATCACGATTGAAACCAGCGGGAGTTTCATACTAGAAGTTTTTGGTTAGACGATTTAACCAAAATCTGAGCTTGATAAGGAAACCGGTAAAAATATTGTGGGAATATTCTTCGAGAAAATATTTTGAAAACCAGTAGCTATATTCATAGGTGGCTTCCTGGCTGGCAGAGACAAAAGATTCTTTTGATAAGCTTTTTTCTTTGGCTTTGTCCATTTCCCAGAGTTTGATGTAAATGAGGCAAATGGCGAAGGCTTGAAGGAGTGAAAAAATAAGTCCATGGAGGCCATCTTTGTAGCCTTCGGCCGAAAAGAAGCGACTATTAAATTCTTGAACTGGTTTTAATAGGAAATCACTGGTCTTGACCTTGTATCCGGAAGCTTTTAGCTCTTCGGCCTGAACCCGAGAATATCTGATAGTCCGAAGAATAAAATGGTTGACGGTGTCGTAGTTATTGTGTCTGATGGCTAATTTTTCGGAATCGATGAGATTAATGCCATTACCTTTGGTTTCGGGTTGACTATGAATTTCATTTTTCCAGACGACGTGCTTTTTTTTGAAGAAACGGATTAAATAATCGGGCCAGCTATTTGAGTGTCTAATCCATTTGCCAAAAATATAGTTTTTTCGGGGGATGCGGACAAAGTCGACATCGGGGCGTTTGGTTATTTTTAGAAGTTCTTTTTTGAGGGTGTTGCTTAGATATTCGTCGGGGTCAAGAAGAATTACCCATTTACCGGTGACTTTTGATAATCCAAAATTGCGGGCTGGCTCGACATATTTCACCCAACGGTAATTGATAACCTTGGCGCCATAGCGAGTGGCTATTTTTGGACCACTATCGGTGGACTGCATGTCAATGACTACAATTTCATCGGCAAATCCTTTTAGTGATTTAAGGCATTTCTCGAGATGCTTGGCTTCATTTCGAATGTTGATAACAGCACTGATCAGAATATCGTTTTTCATAGCTTTGGGTATATTTTATCATTTTATGACTTGATAAATGGTGGTTTGGCCATCATTATAGATGTTTTTTAAAAACAAATTGTCGGTATTTAATGAGGTTTTGTTAACCTGAAGGCCGGTTAAATAGATATAGTCGATGCCATTGTTGAGGAGAAAGCCCCGATCTTCAAAAATGGCCTTTTGGTCAAAGAAACGAATTTCATTATCTTTTCGTAAGCTCCAGGGATAGCCAGAATTTTGAAGGTTCATTTCATCACTGAGATAGGTTGAGTGATGAGTGTAGGCCGAGAGGTAGGAGGTAGTTTCGTAGGCATAAAGAGGAATGGGGGTGGACATGTTTTTTCTAAATTCACTATCAAAAGGATAGGTTAGGACAACGCCGGCTGGTTGTTGATTAAGAAAGCGAAGGGCATTGATTTCGGAAAGAGGGAGGGAGGCTGGGGCAGGATTGCCCAAATATGACTTAATATTATCAATATTGCCGATAATATTTAGAATTACAATGGTAACAATCAGGATTTTGGATTTTGGACTTGATTTTAGGGCGGACAGATAGAGAACAAGGAAAATATTGCTTATAAATAGGCCATAGTATAAAAATTGAACAATATTCCAACCCGTGCCTTGCTGAATGAAGATAAGAGGAATGAGAGTGGAAATAGCAACTGCGATCAGAAGGTCAAAATAGAGTTTTTTTTGATGAAGTTGGCGGAGGTCTAATAAACCTAAAAGCCGAAGGCCAAAATTGCCGACAATAAAGATGATTGAACCAAGTAGGTAAATGATAATTAATTTGATACTATAGGGCGAAGAGTGACTGAGATTAAAGATGGCACTGGAGATTTTGGGGATAAAAAAGCGGTCGGTTGACTGGAACATACCCGAGATTATCCAAAAGGGCTGAAACTTGAGCAGGCCCGAGGTGGCAGGGTTGTAGTGTGTAAACAGTAAAAAGGCGATGACGATTGAGGTTAGAAAAAAAACAATTGGGGTGTAATCTTTGGTGAGTAATTTTCTTAAGGTGTATAAGCCAAAAATTGTATAAATAGAAACCAGACTGTAGGCTTTGGTAATGGGGGAAAGAATAATAATTAGAAATATCAAAAAATAGTCGACAGAGGATAACTTGGTATCTTTTGTCAAAATTAGAATCAGAACCAAAAGATACAAAAGAGATAAGGCAAAAGGCGGATTGAGTAGGGTGGAAAAGGATTGCATTGACCAAAACATGGATTCTCCGGCGAAACGACCTGATTGAATTAGAGTAACAATCCAACCAAAGGAGGTGGCAAAGGTATTGAAAATCATCAGTAAGACTCCACCCAGTATTCGGTGAGTGATTTTTTTGCCCAGAAAATAACTAACTAACAGCAGGGAGAGGCTTAGGAAGACAGGGAAGATTTGAAACAACAAAATTGATGGTGAGAGATGGGTAATGCGAAAAATTATAGCTAGGAAAATATCAAAAAATGGATGGTAGTTTTTGAGTAGTTCACCTGAGAATCCGGGAATATTGATTTGGAACGGATCTTGAATGTGGTTGATTAGTGATAGATGCCAAATTCCATCGTGACCACCCGGACCCCAGAATCCATAGCCATAGGAATACAAAAGACCACTGCGGATTGAGGGAAGGGTTTGAAAAAAAATGCAAATTAGAAAAAGAGCGATTAGGCCAATTTTTTTACTAAGAGAGATTGAATTTGTCTTTTTAGCCATTGTAATTCCTGGCGCGAAAATAATAAATGAAAAATAGCATAAACTGAAATGCCGACAAATATTTTAATGATAATAATAAGGCCAATGGTAAAAGGTAAGTAATTTATTAGGGTTAGGGTTAGAATCATGATCAGGGTGGAAATGATTGGTTTGGCAATAAGGATGAATATTTTGGTCTGAAAGATGGTATCTGATAGATGCCAGACAATAAACGAACTGCTACCGACAATTAGGGCGGCAATTGAAGTCCCAAGAAAGCCATATTTTAAACTTAGGATGGGATAAAATATCCAAGTTAGAACTGTCCACATAATCATGAGTTTGGTGGTTAGAGTGATTTTGCCTATGGCATTAAAGGCATTGGTTAAGGGAGTAGTGACGGAGGCAATACAAGCATTTATGGACAACAGATATAGGGGTAAAATGGCCGGGTCCCATTTGTGGTATTTGGGGATAAGCTGGATAAAGTCGGGGGCGACAAGAGAGATGCCGGCCAGAGAAGGAAAAATAAAGAAGGCAACATAATAGACACTTTTTTCGATAGTAAGTTTTAGCATTTCCGGATTGTTTTGAAGACGGGAAAAAGCGGGGAAAGTGACTCTGATCATGGAATCCATGAGGCTAAGTGGAGTGCGAGTACATTTTTGAGCCCAGGATAAAATACCAAAACCATCCCGACCAATGATGCCAGCCACCAGGAGGCTAGAGAGGCGATCTTTGGCGACAGCGATAAATGAATTGAGCTGAAAGGGAATGCCATATTTAAACAGGTTTTTGGTGGTGGAAAAGGAGAAGGAGATGCCAATTGGCCATGATTGATAAGAGTAAATAATTATTAGACCGACAAGACTGCGAATAAAGGCAGCTACGGCATAGGAGTAGGCCCCGACTCCCATAAAAGCCAATAAAACGGCAATTACATAGAAGGTAATATTTTCGGCGATATCGACGGTGGATAATATTTTGAAGTTGAGTTTTCTTTCGAGTAAGACCGAGGGAATTGTTTTTAGAGAGGCGACAAAAAATGAAAAGCAGAGTGAGATCATGATCCAATTTTCTTTTGAACCAAAGTGTTTGAGTTCGCTAAAATGACCGTAGATCAGAAAAGTAATTACCAACGAGATAACTACCAGGATTTGTTGGATGGTGAAGGTGGTGCGAAGTTCAGTGTCGGTGACAGAGTCTTTTTTTTGAATTAAGGCTGAAGCTAAACCGACGTCGGAAAAATAGCCAAGAATACCGATTGATTCGGCGACAATGGCAAATAAGCCTACCTCGCCGGTACCCAGAAGAAAAGTTAGTAGAAAAAAACCAAGAGTTGAAACGGCTTGAATCCCAATATTTCTAAAGGTTAGAAAAAGGATGCCAGAAGAAGCTCTTTGTTTTATTTCTTCAATACCAATTTGATCCACATTGATTTAAAAAAATAAAGAAAAACAAAAACCCAAGCAACTAGAGAGAGCCAATTGGAGAAGAGTCTGATGGGAGTATCAAATAATTTTAGATAGATTTGGTGATAGCCGGGGAGTAGATTAATGACCAGACGGCCGAATTCGGGTTCTATTTGATAATTAATTGGCGAATTATTATCAAAAACTTTGAAATTGGGAAAGGCCAGTTGAGAGAGAGTAATTTGAGTGGGGACATCGAGACTGAGGTTGAAAAGAAGCCAGTCGGTGCCGTGCTGTGAGCCGGTTATTTGGTTGGGGGTAATGGGAGGTGAGGCTTCGTCGACGTATTCATGGGCGGGTCTGAGAGCGGCAATTCTGGCGGTTTTTGGTAGATAATCGTAAATACCGGCAGTAATTAGATTTCTCCAGGCAATACCGCTGAATTTTTGTTGATCAGTGAGTGGGCCATGAACAACCGGATAAAAATGAGAAATATTTAGAATAATGACAGCCACGACCAGGATTAAAGAAAGAAAAGAAGCTCTTTTGGAAAATATTTTGGATAAAAAGAGAGGGGTGACAGAGAGTGAAGCGGTGAGCAAAAAAGTGGCCGGGTTGAGGAAGCGCCAAGGAAACTGAATAACCTGAATTGGGGTGATTAAATTCCAGAGTGGGGCTGATCGACCGTGGATAAAAAATAAACAGACATATCCTGAAAGGCAAAGTAGTGATGGAATTAGAAGTATCCGGAAATATTTTTTTCGAACTACGAGAAAGTAGATAAATATCAAGGAAATGGATAGGGGTAGGAGCCAGTGAAGATAGCCGACCATAAATGACATGCCGTCTCCCCCTCCCCAGACGGAAGGACCATCCCCCCAATAATTGCTGATAAAGATTTGATTTAAACTTTTAAAATGGGCTAAATAGCTGAAATAATTTTGAAACATAGTGTTGATTTGGACGTACTTGGTTTCAAACACTACGGGTAGAGTAAAGAATGAAGACAGAGCTAAGCCAAACAGCCCGGACAAGGCTAAGGAAATAATATTTTTTAGTCTTTTGGCAGGCGGTGATTGAATTAGCCAATAGATAATCCACAAACCAATGAAGGGGAAAAAGATCATAGCCATGGCATTATGAGATAGTAATAAGCCGGAAATGCTGAGTGATAAATAGAGTCCATTGGCTAGGGATGGTTTTTGAATGATTTTTTTGGAAAACAAAAATATTAGCGGAAAGAAAACGGAAGCCCAGGCTTCGTTCATAGCACCGCGAACATAGATGTTTAGGGCCCGATAGGGAGCATAAACATAGAAGATTGAACCAAAGATGGCTGATAACTTGTGTTTGTAAAGATCCTTGAGAAAAAAGTACATGGAGAGGGCGGCTAAGAAGAAATGGAGGGCGGCTCCGGCTTTGACAGTTTCCATATACGGAAGTCCGATAAATCGAAATACTTGGCCAATGATACTGGGGAGAGGGGGGTAGAAGTTGAATAGAGGATAGCCATAGCCATAGCCAAGATCGGGAACCCAACGACAAGGAATTTGACCATCTTTTAGACATTTATCAAATTCTAGCTGGCGGACAATTTGCATGTCATCCTGCATGTTCCAGTATTGTCCGGGTGAGAAAAGAAATCGGGAAGCCGGAATAGAAATGAGAATTAAGAGTAGTGGGAAAAAATAACGAGATTTGATAAAACGAAGCATTGGTTTTATTTTACCTTATTTGAAATGAGAGTTTGGTATCCTATGTGATGAGACTGCTAGCATGGCCAAAAGGTGGGAAGGTGTTTTTTTGGTTAATTGCGATTGGATTGGGGGTAATATCGGCTTATTTTTATAAAAATGATATTTATAGTGTGGTGTCTAGTGGGGTGTGGTTGGTGGCAATTTTGAGCTGGTTGGTGGCAAATTTGTTTGGAATCAGATTTTCTTTTGATGCTAAAAACTGGAAGTGGTTGGTATTTTTATTAATATTTTCTTTGGCCATTAGAACAGTATATATCGACCAAATGCCTTCTGGGTTGTGGCACGATGAGATAGAGGCTAATGTGGCCGGGCAAGTTATGCTTGATAGCTTGGTGAGAGATAAGGTGTTTAACCCCTATACGACTGATGCAACTGGTCATCCGGCGATATCTATGCTTTTGTCGGGAGTTAGTGCCATGTTTTGGGGTAATTCGGTGTTGGGAGTAAGATGGCCATCAATAGTATTTGGATCGTTATCAATAGTTATATTTTTTAAATTGATAGCCCTTTTTTTTGAGTTTAGAGTGGCTTTGGCGGTTAGTTTGATGATGGCGGTGTCGTATTGGCACTTGTCTTTGTCGAGATTGGGTTTTGAAGCGACTTTTTTTTGGTTTTTTCAAATTGGATCACTGTATTGGCTGGCTAAATACTATAAAACTAATCGAGCCGAGAATCTGGGATGGGCAGGGGCGACTTTGGGGGTGGGATTATATTCATATTTGGCATTTAGAAGCTGGTTGTTGATAATGGTGATTGTATCTCTGGTGGCGATAGCATATATAAATCGAAAGGAGGTGTTGAAGCTAATAGCGGAGTCATTTCGATTTATTTTTCCCTTAGTTTTGATTATATTACCCTTGTTTTTTTATGGACGGCATTTTCCGGATAAAGTGTGGAGTCGGTCGGCTGATTTGTCGATTTTTAATAAAAAGTTTGATCTGATAAACAGACCGGAGATGATACTGCAAAATTCATGGAAAACTGTGGGGATGTTGTTTTGGCAGGGTGATCCTAACTTAAGACATAATCCTCAGGGAAGGCCAGCTCTTGATCCATTAATTGGGGGATTATTTGTGGGAGGAATGGTGGTGCTGATTAGAAAAAAATATTATCTTTGGGGACTATTGGTATTAATGGGATTGGGAGCAATGGGGGCAAATGGGATTTTTACTTATGAGCCGCCATATATTACTCAACCCCATTCATTAAGAACTTTGGGGATGTTGCCAATAGTGATGATGGTGGTGGCGATGATGATAGATAAAATCTTGGGCCGATGGAAATATGGGGTAACTTTTGGCTTGGTTGCTTTGGTGTGGGTAATTAATTTGGGGATTTATTTTGGTCCGAACCAGAATGCGGGTTATAGTGAGGCTTTTCAAACTAAACAGACCATGGTGGCAAAACAATTAAATATCTGGTGTGATAAAAATCCATTTATTTCTACTTCGCTTATTGATCCGATTCATATTAATTTTTTGGCGAAGGGTTGTTCTTATCAAAAGTTTGTATCCGGAGAGGTGAAGCTGAATGATTATTACATCCTGGCGGAAAATGAGGCGCCAGAGGGATGTGAGATGGTGTCGGACAAGATTAAAGTGTTTTAGATTATTTAAAGCGGTACAGTTCCAGAACGTCGCTGGCCGGTTTGGGATAGCTAGCGACCAAATCAAGCTTGGCCAATTCAAGAGGGGTGAGAATGTTGCGGGATTTGTTGATGAGAAGATAGACCTCGTCGCCGTATTGGCGGGCATTTACCAGGCTTGATGGAAGTTGTTCGAATTTGAGACCAACTCCGATGACAGTTAGGTGAAATATATGGTCGGTGTAAATTTGAAGGCCATCGGGAAGAGTACCAAAACCACCTTCGGTGCCGACGATAACATTGGCGGATTTGGCGCGAAGTTTGAGATAGTCGGATGCGGGCTTGATACCCCAGCCTGAGGTCCAATCTGAGAGATAACCCGATTCGGTGCTAGGTAGGCTGGCGGTAAAGGGAGTTAATGACAGATTGATGATATAAATGAGATTGGGGATTAGGAGAAGGGCTAGGATAAGGTACTTTAGTTTGGCAGAGATTTTGAAAAATATGAGTGAGAGTAAGAGGATGAGAGATGGAAGGGTATATAAAATGTATCTGGCGGTAAAAGATTTGGCAACAGCACAGTTAAGGATGACCGGGCCAAGCCACCAGGCGACCAGGACCAGGATTAATTTATTGGTGGCTAGTGGTAATCGATATCGAAGGAAGACAAGGAGCAGGACGAGGATGGCGCCAATGAATTGACGGTAAATATGAAATAAGTCGATAAGGTGGGGTTTGAGTGGATCGAGAGGATGTTTGAGGATTTCGCCAATTGGCCAGACATAATCGAGATTTCTAAGACCGATCATGTGGAACTGAGGACCAAGCCGGAGAATGTTGTAGATAGTGAAGGCAATTAGGGATGAAATTAGCGGTAGATACCAATACTTGAAGTTTTTCGGGGAATAAAGGAAAAAAGTAAACCAAGAGAGGGCCAAAAAATAAATGGCCGGAGATTTGGTTAGCCAGGCTAGACCAAGAGTCAGACCAAGCACCATAGAGAGATCGAAGCGAGGATATTTTGAGAGTAAGAGGGCAAAAAGGAGAGAAAATACGCCAAAAAATGAGAGTAAATTGTCTGGTAGTGATAGACGATCAAAGAAAAAAGAGAACGGTAGGAATAGATAAATAATAACCGGGATAAGGGATTGCCAGCGGTGGCGAGAAATAAAGAAAAAGATGAAATATAGGCCAAAAATTATGCCCAGGCCTGACATGACCGAGACGGCCCGACCGGCGAGGAGAGGGTCTGAAAATATTTTGAAGAAAGGAACGGTGAGCCACATAAAGAACGGTTGTTTACCATCCCCCACCGGAACAAAACGCATAGTTTCTTCATTCTTGATAATTTGTGACCAGCGCAGGTAGATGGCTTCATCGCCAAAAACCGGGATGGCCAGAAGATTTTGGAATCGACTGATTAGGTAAAGGCAAACAATTCCAACTGAGACCAGAGCAAATAGACTATTTGATTTTGATATCTTCATAAAATCCCATTAAATCATTCTTTTTTACCCTAATAATTTCTTTGACCATTTGAATAGATTCTTTTTTGTATCTAGCGTCAGCATCACCTTTGGTGATACTGGTGTCTTCATTGCGCCATTCAACCACAACTTCTTTGATATTTTTCTTGAGTTTGTAGGCCATGAATAATAATTCGACATCAAAAGCTGATACCCGCCAACCAGTTTTGGCGGTTTTATCTTTGAAAAACTGAAGGTTGGGAAAGATAGTTTTGGCCACATCAGTCTTAAACATTTTAAAACCACACTGGGTGTCATTTATTTTTGGTAATAGGACTAGTTTGCGAAGTGACAGGAAGATGGGGCCGCCAATTTTGCGTAGGAGGGAATAGCCTTCACGCGAGAAACCGCGGGAACCAATGACGACATCGGATTGAGGAAAAAAAGGAAGTAATTTGTTGATTTCCTGAAGCGGGGTGGACTGATCCATGTCGGTAAAAAGAACGAGAGGGTATTTGGCCTTTTGGATACCGCCCCAAACAGCAGAAGGTTTGCCGCCATGAGGTAAATCGATGATTCTGAATCCAGAATGGTGGTTAACAAAATCGGTTAGGATTGACAAGGAATTATCAGTAGATTGATCATTGCAGATTAAAACTTCCCAGGTGAATGGTTGGTTTTTTAGAAAGTCGTAAACTTCGGTTAAAACTCCCCTCTTGAGGTTGTTCTCTTCGTTGTAGCAGGGAATGACAATGGAGACAGATAGTTGATTTGGGTTACTCATTTGTTGTGAAGTACGCGATAAATTTTAACAGAATTGTAGTCCCATTGTTGATCTATCTTGCCCCAACCAAAGGCAGCTACTTCCCACTGGGGATTATTGATAGGATTGCAGTCTATTTGCCAGGGTTCACAAACAACAAAGAGCTGGTCGGTCATCTGGTCATGAAGATCAAAATAGTTGGCTTGATATTGACTGAGGAAATATTTGTAGGGAGGATCATAATTCTGTTTGGCTAATAAAGCAAAATTGAATGGTTTGGAGTCTGATTGCTGGATGATAAAGGAAACTATTTGGCTGACATTTTTAAGTTGAGAGGGAGGTGAGTAGCGGAAGGCATTGTTGGACAAAAGGAGGTAGGACAGCCAGACAATAGTAATTATGGCGATGAATTTGGTGTATTTTTGATTGAGTAAAGATTGGATTACTAGAGCAAATAAGATAAAGACGACTGGAAACAAAAACCCAAAATAGTGATCATAAATGTGTTGCTTGTAGAGCCCAAGACCAATGAGGCCGGATAAATACCAAATGAGTAATAGAAAAAACGCTTTGGAGTTAAAATTGGCTTGGTGACGATTTTTAAAATAGACAATGATCAGGCCAATAATAAAAATAAGACTGATGATAGTGCCAGCGGGAACATTTTTGGCAGTGAGCAGACTGGTGTTGATTTGTTGGAATAGAGGCCAGAGATTGGGAATTGATTTGTAGGCTTTGATGCTGACAGTTGATTCGCGATTGGAGAAGAAAGTAATAATTGAGTTTATATTTTGGCCTTGGTGCTTGATGTCGAATAATATTTGAGGGATTAGAGAGATGACAAATATCGCCAAAGCCAGCAGGGTGGCGATAATTAATTTTCGGGAATCAGCAGATTTCTTTTTGACCAATATGGCCAGGTGATAGGACCAGTATAAAAAGGCCGGGATTAATAAGAGGAGAGCTAGGTAGTGTGAGTTTAAGGCCATAATAAATGACAGACTGGCCAGAAGTAAAAATGAAAATTGCCCAGAGGCGAAGGCGCGATAAAGATAGTAGAAAAATAATAATGAGAAAAAAGGCATGACATTTGGGTTCCAAGAAAAATCGGAATATTTGATGACTGTGGGCGAGATGGCATATAAAAATGAGGCAATTATCCCTGATTTATAGCCAAACCAGCTTGAGCTAAAACGAAAGATGAGATAGGTGGTGAGTATGCCAAGCAGGGCGACAAAAACGGAGGGACCAACCGGACTGTAGTTGGCAATTAAGAGTGAAGGGGCAATTAAATAATAATAGAAAGGGCCTAGATACATATTGCCGATGCTGGTTTGAGGCCCAATAAAGAATAAATCCCCTTGTTGAATAAAATCCCGGACAATGACTACATCCCGACCTTGATCACCCAAGAATTCCATGTAATCTGAAATGCGATAGAGACGAAAAAAGGAGGCGATAAGTAAGATGGCAACAATCAGCCAGTTTACTTTTGAAAGTTTAGGGTGAACCATAATCGGAAGAGATCCTTGAATCCAGCAATAACAACATTTAATTTTGATCCGGTGGATTCTCCAGCAGATCGGGGATAATGGTGAACACCAACTTCAGTGATTTTGAAGCCAGATTTTTTACTTTTGATTAGAAATTCGGAAGTGATAAAGGGCCCCCGTTCGGCTTCGAGCTGGGGAATGGTATCGATAACCTGCTTTTTGACCAATTTGAAGCCACAGTCGATGTCGGTGACTTTTAGTCCAAATAGAATCCAGACAGCAGTTTGCCATAGTTTAGACCCTAAGATACGGACAAAAGGTACTTTACGGCCCAGATAATAGCCGATAACCATGTCGGCTTTTGTTTTGAGTTGTTGCTGGTGAAGCAACCTGATGTCATTAAAGTCAAATTGGCCGTCGGCGTCAATAAAAGTGATCCATTCGTACTTGGCCGAATAAAAGCCACTTTTAAAGGCAGCGCCATAGCCACGATTGGGGTTGTGGGTAATGACAGAGACGTTTTGGGGGTGGAGCTTTTGAAGCTTGGAAGCAATTTGGCCGGTGTTATCTTTTGAGCCATCGTTTACAATAATTATTTCCCATTTTTGGGCAATTTCTTTGATGATAGGCAGAGATAAATTGAAGGTTCTTTTGAGATTGTCTTGTTCGTTGTAGCAAGGAAGAAAAAGGCTTAATTCTCGAAAGAGGTATTTATTCATGGATTTAGTATAACAAAATCTGAGGGTGAAGTTAAAATATTGACAAAGCTTGGATTTAGGATATAATATCCTCTAATGTTTAGTTATTAACATAATATTTTGGTATAATTCGATATGAAAAACTTACTAAAATTATTTTTATTGACCACAGCAATGGTATTTGTTTTTAATACCGGGGATGTGAATGCCCAGTATTATAGCCAGTCAAATGTGAAGAAATCTATTTCGATTGATAAAAAAGTCAGAAATGTTCATGATAATAATTATCTGGACAATATCGATTTTAATAAAAAAGTTTTTTATGAAAATGACCTGATTGAGTTTAAAATTACCGTGTTGAATAATGGAGTTGAGGATTTAACAAATTTAGGCGTGGGAGATTCTCTACCCTTAGGTTTGAGCCTTATCTTTTACCCTGGGACTTTGGATAAAACTACTAACAGTTTGGTTTGGACTATTGATTCCCTTAAGGCTGGTGAAAGTCGAGACTATTTGATTAGAGCCAAAATTGCCAACGTCAATAATTTGATGAAAGATGGATCAGCGACAGCGATGTTGATTAATAAGTCTGACATTAAGACTGGCGATATTTATGATAAAGACTCAGCTAGTTACTATGTGGGAATCCCAGTGGCTCCTAAAACCGGAGACAATAGCTTGATCATTAAAACCATAACCGTATTTTTGACAGCTGGTGGTGCAGTCTATTTAAGAAAGTTAGCCAGAGGATACTAAGGAATTATTGAAGGTGAAGGTAGAGGGACATTTTGCCGTCGGCATGGAAGATCTTGACATGATTACCCAGGCTACTGGATGAATTTCTAAAGACATAGGCGACACCATCGTTGATGGCCCGGACGACTTTGTTGGAAGAAACCATGTCGATACCGTGATGAAAGTGGTCGGAATAGAGATATGAGTATTTGGTTACTCCCCGCTTTTGAGTAATACAAGTTCGAGAAGCTTCACAGGTTTGATCGATTGATGATAATCCTTCCATGGGCCACATATATTGTCTAAGATAATCTAGAGCATCGATATCGTTTGGATATGACCAACTTTTTTGATCCGATTCGGATAGATTGTAAAGGCCAAAATGAAGATGGTCGCCAAAGGAGTAACCGGTGTTGCCCATTAGCCCGATAGCTTCACCTTTTTTGACTTTATAGACCCGATCCAGCTTGGCTTTTAGCAGGGATGAAAGTTCATCTTCGGCGGCTTTTTTTAACTGTTGATATTTGGCTTCATCATTTTTGGTAACGGTGAGCAAATTGGTTTTGGATAATTTTTGATTGGCTAGGTTTATTTTTTGTTGGGCTAATTTTTTTTCCTGGATTTCGAGTTCAATTTGTTTTTTCTTTTTGGCTTCTTTTTGGAGGTCATAGTTGGTACGATCGGTTTCCCAATTTACAAGAGTGTTTCGACTGTGAGCCTGGGCAATGGAAATATATTTGTATTGATCCAGAAAGTTATTGAATTTTGAGTAGAATAAAAACGAAAATGCGGGAATATGTTTTTGGAGTTTATAGTTTTGATTAATCTGTTGGATGAAATAGGCTGAAAGCTGGTTGAGTGAAACATCTAATTCGGAAATTTTGACTGATAATACACTAATATCGGTGATTAAAGAGGAAATTAAATCTTCAGTCTGATTAATTTTTAGAATGGTTAATTCGGCTTGAGAATCCAGAACTTTTATCTGATTGGAGAGAGTGTCTTTTGACTTGGAGAGCTCATCTAATTTTTTGGTATATTCGTCGATTTTATCCTGAATCCCCAAGACATCTTGGGCCTGAAGAGGAGTGATGGTGTTTAAGGCCAAGAAAACTATAGAATACAAAACGGACAAATATTTGAGCATCAATTGATCAGAATTTAATATAACGCTTGACACTAAACCAGCTGGTGAGGTAACCAATGAGTGTGCCAAGAAAACAGGAGGCAGAAAGAATTAGAAAATAGCTGAAGAGATTTAGATCTATGAATAAGATAGGAGCAAAAAAGGCATTGATGGGCTGTTGATAAATAATGGAAAGAGAAAAACTGAGTAGACAACCAAAGAAGCTACCAATGACGCCATAAAAAATACCTTCGTATAAAAACGGGACCTTGACATAATATTTGGAAGCGCCTAATAAGCGACTAATTCTAATTTCTTCTTTGCGGTTGGTAATTTTCATACCAATGATGCTAAAGATGGTTAATAAGGTAATTAGCGAGATGACGATGATGATGACCAAACCGGAAAGACGGATATTGGCAGTCCAGGTTAAGAGAGTGTTGATCAGATCTTTTTGATAGATAATTTCATCAACAATATCGACTTTGGATTGATAGTTGCTGGCTATCTGCTCTAATACTTTTGGATCTGAAGTTGAGATTTCAAAGGAAGCCGGGAGAATGCTGGAGGTGACCATTTCGGTGAGTAGGGGGTTGTTTTTATTTTGATCTTTATAGATCTCAAGTGCTTTTTCTTTGGAGACAAATTTTATTTCACGGACATTTGGGTATTTACTAATGTCGTTTTGAATATTTTCGATGGTTGAGCGATCTAGTCCATCTTTGAGAAAGATGGTAACCTCCGGTTTGGTTTCAAAATATTGAAGAACTGATGATAGTCCCTGGCTAATGATGGCAAAGGAGGAGAGAGCAAAGAAGCTGACAGACATGATAATGATGGCAGTGGCGGTTTGAAAAGGTGAGCGACGAAGGTGGTGCCAGGTTGATCTGATGGAGTTCATACCTTGTTTGGAGGAGTGGTAATTTTTTCGATTTCTCCATTTTTTAAATAAATAATTTTTTTACCCATAGATTCAACTATATCTAAATTGTGAGTGGTCATGATGATGGTGGTGCCCTGGTTTTGATTGACATCTTTGAGAAGTTTGATGAGGTTCCAGGAGTTTTCGGGGTCGAGATTACCGGTGGGTTCGTCGGCTAAAATGAGTCGGGGTTCAACGGCTATGGCCCGAGCCAAGGAAGTGCGCTGAAGCTCACCACCGGAGAGCTGAGAAGGAAACAGGAAGCGACGGTTGCCCAGATTTGCCTTTTTGATGACATCATCAAGCTGGCGCTGAACCCGATCTTTGGGAAAGGAAACGATATCAAGAGCTAAGGCAATATTTTCTTCGACTGTTTTATCGGGAATGAGCTGGTAATCCTGAAAAATTACTCCGATTTTTTTTCTGATCCGATCAAAGGGAGGATGCTTTTGGTTGAGCTGAACATTGTCTATCAGTAGCGAGCCTGAGGATGGCTTGATCTGGCCAAGAATTAGCTTGATAAGAGAAGTCTTGCCGGCTCCAGAAGGGCCAACTAAAAAAACAAAATCGCCACTAGGGATGTCAAGAGTAATGTCTTTGAGAGCATTGACTAGAGAATAATTTTTACATACTTTGTCGAAAGTAACTTGCATTTTTTATTTTGATGTTATTGTAAGACCTTGATGCTACCGACATCTAAAAACCAGGAGGTTTTGGTGGAGGAATTGGTTTCCCCATGAATTTCGACCTGGCGATCGACAAACAAATCTAGGTCAAGGGTGGAAGAAGTGAGGGCGGCTCGTTGAGTTACTCCACCTTCCCGCTCGAGATAATGGGTGCCTTCACCGTTGATGCCTCCCTTTTTGATAACACCGAGGGCAGAATCTTTGAATGTTTTTTGGGTATTACCGTAAAGTTTGTTGATTTCTACATTTTCTTTGCCGCTTATGGTGTCAGCTGAGATAGCTTTTTCTGAAGTAACCGAATCTGAAGAACTGAGCTGATTGTTGGTAGTGGGTAGTAAACGAGAAAGCCAAAAACCAACAAAGATACCGGAGAAAATAAAAATGATGATCACCAGTGGTTTGATGGTCACTGAAGGCTTGATGGTGGCAGGAGGAGTGGTAGATAGGTTTGGAATGTCCATTGATTGATAACAAACATTTAATAAATCAGTATAGCATCCAATTTAGTTTGAAAGATTCTTGATGAAGTCAATTAATTCCCGATAATCTTTTGATTTGGGAATAAAAACCCACTGATTATTTTCAAAAAATTGAGGGTGATAAATTACCCCTTCGGTTGAGGCGGAAGTGGCAATTGGTATTTCGTATTTTTGGAGATTGAGATTTAGTAATTGACGCTGATGATTAATAATCAGGTCAGAGAGGTACTGATCGGTGATATTTGTTTGAAAATGATTTTGCCAAAAGTGGTAAAGTTGAAAAATAAAACCGATGTTGTGGGTGTATTGTGGTTGCATGACTTTGCTGATTATGGCGTTGATGAGCAATTGTTGGCGGGTGATGCGTCCCAAATCGGTACCTCCAAGCAGAGGATTGTCGGAGCTTTTGCGAGACCGGACAAACTGAGTCACATTGCTTTCATCAAGATGATTTAATCCTTTTTTGAATTCGATGGTAATGTAGACAGGAGCGGTGGATCCAGGGTTACTGATATGGTCGGGATTGGGATATTGGTCGTCGATAAATCCATTTTCCAGATTGACATCAACACCACCAATCAGAGCGATAAAATCGATTAGATCTTGGGTGGTGATGACCAGATAGTGGCTGATAGATTGGCCGGTTATTTGGGAGAACTGACTGAGAATTAGGTTGGGGTCACCGGTAGCCAATGACTGAGGATAGATGTCATTTATTTTTTTTCCCTGTTGATAGTTCCAAAGATCCCGAGGAAGGGAGACAAGCCTAAGTGTGGGCGAATTGGCCAGATCGAGCTTGGTAAAAATGATGGTATCGGTGGTGACAGTTTTCTCTAATAAATCATTACGCGGATCAAGACCCAAAATGATGAAGTTTTGACTTGTTTCGCCTCGTAACTGATTGTTGGTGAGTGAGTTTTTTAGAATCTGGGGAAAATATAAGGGTGGCTGGTTGGTGCGCTTTGAAAGAGTGTTGACAGCCACCACAATAATAAGAGTGGTGATGAAAAATATTGAGAAAAGGCCAATAATTATTAGTTTGGTTCGCTTGGCAAGATTGATCATAATTGAATTTCGGCTTGGATAAAATTATCAAGGTCGCCATTGAGGACTCCGGTGGTGTCGGAGGTTTCGTAACGGGTTCTGAGGTCTTTGACCATTTTGTAGGGATGTAAAACATAGGATCTGATTTGTCGACCCCAACCGGCAATGACATTGGCCCCTTTGAGATCGCTTTTTTCTTGACTTAGTTTTTCTTGTTCGAGGGCCCAAAGTTTTGAGACCAACATTTCGGAAGCCAGAAGACGATTTTGCTCTTGAGAGCGTTGGCTTTGACAGGAGACAGTGATGCCTGAGGGGAGGTGGGTGAGACGGACAGCTGAACTAACTTTGTTGACATTTTGGCCTCCGTGGCCACCTGCCCGATAAGCACTAAACTCGATTTCTTCCGGTCGAAGAGTAATTTCTTGATTATTCTTAAAGATGGGAGAAATTTCGACTTTGGCAAAAGATGTTTGTCGAAGTTGATTAGCGTTGAATGGGGAAAGGCGAACCAGACGATGAACACCATTTTCACCACGAAGATAGCCGTAGGCATATGGTTCGTTGATCCGAATGTAAACAGCTTTGATGCCAGCTTCTTCACCCGGAATTGAATCTAAAACCTGGTAGTTCCACTGATGACGATCTAAATAGTGAAGATACATCCGTTGAAGCATAGAAGCCCAATCCATGGCTTCTGTGCCCCCCTGGCCGGAGTGAATGGATAAGAGACAATAATAGGTATCATATTTCTGGGAGAGAAAGGTTTTGATTTCAAGATCGCCAATAATGACTGAGAGACGGGAGATGCTGGCATCGAGTTCTGATTGGAGACTTGAGTCGGGACTACTGACTAATAAGTCCTGAATTTCGGCTAAATTATTGATATCAGAGGTTATCTGGTTGATAGCCGAAATGGTTTTGGTGAGATCGGAAATTGACTGCATAATCTCGCTGGCCTGGTCACGATCTTTCCAGATATCGGGATTAACGGATTGTTTTTTTAAGTCCTCTAATTGAGTGATAAGCTGGGAATAGTGAAGTTTGTCCTGAATGTCGGTGACTTTTGATTTTAACTCGGGAAGATTCATTTGCTATTGATATTGTTAATAAGATCCTGGTAGAGTTTGTCGATAATCCCCTTTTGGAGGTCTTTGATTTGTTTAGCGGGAAAATCTTGGGTTTGGTCACGAAGATAATCAATCTTTTTTTGGGCGTCTTGATAGAGAGATGACTGATTAAAGTTTTCAATGAAATGACGGGAAGATTCGGGTAATAATGAATAAGCACTTTGTAGACCTTCGGTAATTACCAAACTGGAGGAGGCGGTGGCTTGGGCTTGGTCTCCTAATACCGCAGAATTGGTTGGTGCGGGTGGTTTGGGTTGGTGCTGTGAAAAATAATTGATTGCCACGGCGATGATAATTATGAATATAATAAGCCGGACTAAAACGGCTGAGGTTAGGCGAAAGTGATCTGAATGGTGTTTTAGTTTATGAGACACAACTCATTTTACCATTCTTAATTGGTGGCAAATTTATTTTTTAGGTAGTCGATGACAGGTTGATCTCCCAATAAGCAGAGGTTTTCTTTGGGAAAATAGGAGAGTGGGACGCCAATACCCTGAGTAGCGTCGATTTCGGGGCATTTTTTGATGATTTGCTGAAGTTCGTTTTGATTGTTTTTATCGTTGTAAACCTCTTTGAGAGCAATGCTGAGGCGTTTATCGAGTTGATTGTCGGCTAGATATTTTTTGACAACTTCACAATGAGGACAACCCTGACCCCAGAAGACAATTAGATCCAGATTGGAATCGTTGGAAGTGGTGATGGGTCGAGTATTTGATCTGACTGAGCTGAAGACGATAATAATTACCAAAACAGAGATGATGAGAAGAATTGTTTTTGACATGCTTACTTTGTTTTATCGATAA
>Ga0209800_10001003_pt1 | contig 34369 bp, 28 predicted proteins | sample Higcelweek8metaG_FD_187174 | JGI IMG/M metagenome (GOLD analysis project Ga0209800, IMG submission 187174) | Freshwater pond sediment microbial communities from the University of Edinburgh, under environmental carbon perturbations - High... | ecosystem: Environmental > Aquatic > Freshwater >...
TTGTGATTCAAGCGTCAAATGCATTGAATTGACTCTTTGTGAACTCATATTTTCACGAATGAATTTATCCAATGCAAAGATCTGCTTGAATGTAAGTTCAGTAAACTCCATACGCATCTGTCTTATTTTACTTAAATGCTCATATGATATCTGGTTGAAATCCACCTCTTCAATGGTCACCATGGGCATTTCTGTTAATAATAACAGCTCTTCAGTTATGGGCATATCTCCAAGATAATAGCCATAATTCCCTAAAAAGATAGATTTTTCCTGAATAGAGGTGTAGTGATCCTCTTTGTCAATATATTTAAAAACAAGACCACCGTAGCTTATGTTGACAAGCTGGCCAAGTTTATAGGAGGCAGGGTTTATGGCAGCATATGCCCCATCTTTTGCGTGGTCTATTCCGGCTTTCTTATCTCTGGTAGTCCTCTTCTTAGTCACTGTGTCGTCTTTACTCATACTGCTCCTTAATGCCAAACCTGTTATTTTTAGCTTATATTCCTGAAAAATATTTAACTTGTGGTTTTCATATTATGTATGACCATGTTTTGTCAAATTATTATCAGAGCGCTCTTCAATTTTCAGTGAACTGCTTTAAACTGTGGTCTTTTTTTACCTTTTCTGGATCAAAGATCCTTCCATTGATAGCAATATATACACCTGGTGGAAGTATCTGAACAGCTGCAACAGCACAGCCCAGATTAAAGGATGCATCGCTGGATTTAAAACAGGCAGGTTCCATGGCACCAGTAAGGACAATGACTTTATTTTCAATTTTCTTAAGTACCATAGCTGTCTCGACCATTGTGTCAGTCCCATGGGTAATCACAATATAGTTGTCTGTCTCCTTGTCAACCTCACTGTGTATCATGGCACGATCTTCAGGTGTCATGTCAAGGGAGTCTTTTTTCAGAAGAGAGACCACTTCATAATCAAAATTGACTCTGGCCTCTCTTATAATATTCTCAATGCCTGGGGGGCCTACTTGGTAACTGCTTAATGCATCAAAATAGACTTTATCAATAGTCCCACCAATGGCAAAGAATTTTATTTTCATCGTATTGTTACTCCATCGTATTGATATATGAAGTTATGATCAGTCCCTTTCATTGCTCTTAATTTCGCCTATATGATTAAAAGTGGATATACACACCTCGTAACTGAACCCTCTGTTTCTGAGATAGTTGACAACTTTTTTTTTAAGTTTTTCATCATCATAATACTGCCATAATTTCAATTTTGGTTCTATTGCAGCACAGGCTGAATCATAATCATCAATATCCATGGTACAAGTCTCTATGGTCTCTTTTTCAATTCCCTTTTGCCTTAACTCAAAGGAGAGTGCAAATTTTGATTTGGGCTTGAATCGTTCTCTCTGCTCCACGAACATGGATGCAAACGCCCTGTCATTCAGCAGATTTTCCTCTTCAAGCCTCTCAATGGTATGGTGGATCTCCTTTTCATCAAATCCTTTTTTTATAAGATAGCTCCTTATTTCATGTACACTTCTTGCCCTCAGTGCAAGATACCGAATAGATGCTTGATAAGCTGTGACAATATTTTTTATGGCCATATGTCGATATGAGGTCTTGTTATGAATGAATTAAATATTAAAAGCCAAACAGATTCTATAACGTACATGGCAGATTCTCCTGCCCCAACCAAGAATGAAAGTCCCATAATTACTGCTATTTCAAGAGATTTGGATATAACGGCCATGCCCTGACAGAGCACAACGCAGCATGAAAGTTGTAGAGACGCAAGATCTTGCGTCTCTACTGGGTACCCACCAGTTTGTATCCCCAGACTTTCATATAAAAAAATTCAGATGGGAAACAGCAAAGAGCTCTGCTCTAGCGGGTGCCAGCAGATATTGAGCCTGGCAAGCTCTGTCTGATCTTGTTGTCGGATGATAGAGTGAAATGTCACTGGTATTCCTGATATCTCACTTATTTCAGTGTGTGATATAATAATATCACCATACAGAGACTCTCTGATAAACATCACATCAATAGTGGCAGGATGGAATCTGGAGAGAATCTCTTCAGGAACAGTTTCCACTCCCCACTCCACAAAGATGGCATTGTTGACATGGCCATTCAGATCCAGGTCATGCATTCTTACTTTAAATGGCAACTGATAATGGATTTTACCAGGCTTTATAAGCTCTTTAAAGTAAGATTCCAGCCCTTTGCCACTCTGTAAAGATTCTCTATTTTCACCACTTTGATATAGACCGCTCTCTATTGAGTCTGCATTATCACACAGCTCTTTATTCGTAAACCTGCTTAGCCTCACAGGTCTTCCATTTTTTTTATTAACCATAACCCAGCATACCATTCCATTGACAAGCAGTTTCTCCTGACCCTCTCTTATTGCCTTATCTTCTCTCTCAGATGAGCAATCTGTCTGTATGCTCCTCTCTTCTCCGTAGTCAAGTGGAATGGTCTCCATTATCTTATTGGCTTCATCCAATGTAATGGTAAAACTTCGTATCTCATAAAGATTTTTACAGGAAAATCGGTCAGTTCTTATGATTATTTTATCCTGCCAGGCTGGATGGCTTTTAATTTCAATATGATAACGGGAAATGACCCATGCAAGATTCTCCTTTGCCAGATCAAAACCAGATATCCCCATACAGGCGGCATGTTCTGATGCTGCATCCTGCAGAAAGTTCATTATACTGACAATCTTCAAGACTCCCTGTTTGCCAATGGTTGAGTAACCTATATTCATTTTCTTTTCATAAATCATAAGATGATCTTCTCTGTTTTTTAACGGTTTGGCACCGCTTTTTGTAGTTTGCTTCTCTTTTTCTTCACTCTTATCAACTATTTTCTCGTGGTTTATCTTCGCTTTTTTTCTTTTTTGATATTATCAAATGTTAATATCTCAATGGCATGATAGGCAGGCTCTTCGTATGGGTGTGAATTGACAAGCGCCTGAACAATATCAGTGACCATATGGCTTTCGCATACCATTTCCACTTTAACTTCTGAGATATACTCAACTTTATCCTGTGTACCAATAAAGGGTACGCTTCCATCTAAAGGACGGAATTGGCCAGTACCTTGAGTGTACCAAGCACAGGAATCGTAATTACCAATATGGCCAGCCCCTCTATTAAATAGAGCAGTAGTCACATCTTGCAGGTGACTCTCTGGCACATAGAAAGATATAAGATACATCATTGCCCCCAGTGAATATCAACTTCCATATGAAAGTCGTGTTGGTTTGGTGGTTTATTGGGCTTCAACTCATATTTATTGGATAACATCAATAAGTTTAAAAGGTGTTGTCAGAATATCCTTCATGGTTTTAAGAACACTCTTTGCCACCTCAGAAGGGTGCAGTACCGTAACGTCAGGGTTGTTAAGTGTGCCGACTGCTTTTACCGGAACAGAAATTAACCTGCCTCCGAGCATGGTGTTGATAATAGGGATCTTTTTTATAATACTATCTGCTGTCTTAAATGGGGCAACCAGACAAGTAAGCTCAATCTCGCTTGTAAAGGGGTCAATCCAGCCAACAAACAGAAGAGTCATATCCAGACCATTAATCACAGCCTGTTTCAGAATAATCTTCCCTTTTTCAACATCTGCCGTAATTTTTATGGAATTAAAAGCAAAACCGTTTTGTTCAATATCAGGAAATTTTCCTTCCATCAACTTTGAAATATTGATCACAGAAAGAATTCTTGAGAGTAGAGTTAACCTGAAAATCCGTCCTCCATCGGAAGTCATTTTAATTGTACCTTTAAGATTCCTTTTAAGAGTATTTAAGTTGATGGAGTCTCTATTCTCATTCTTTATGGTATTTTGTGAATATAGTGAGGCGTTTAATGAGTAGTTGCCATTCATTAGTCTTTCACCATGATACAAACAGCGCATAACTGGTTCAATGTTCCTCTTTTCATCGTTCAGTGCTATGAACAGTTCCATGAGATTATTTTTGATAGTTATAGTGGTTGATCCATTAATATTACACAGTTTCATCTTTTCAATGGTAATTTCTTTATCTTTACCATTGATATAAATACGGGCTGAAAAGGGGGATAGATTGATTTTCTTATGGGTAAAGCTGTTGCAGTTAAATGTTATAACTACTGGTGATGATGGTTCAGTATGCGTTAATGGTGCGCCTGTCTCTTCTAATGATGATTTTGTGAAAGAGAAAATAGGAAGAGGCAGTTTACCTCTAGTGCGGCTCATCAACTCTCTCTTTTCAAGGAGAAAGTCCAGATCAAGCTCATCTGTGGTGATTGTATAATGATCGATCTGGGTTGAGCTGACAGTAAATTTTTTGCCTTCGGTCAGAGAGGTGAGAGATTGGTAGGTTGAGGAGCAAGGGTTAAAAAAAGAGGCAATGGTCTGTGTATCTAAAGATCCTGTAAACCTCATTGATGGTTGCTTCTTGATATCATATGAGATGGTGGCGCTCTCCATACTATTGTCAGATATTCTTATTTGATATTGGAGGGCTGTATTATCTGTTTTTACATGACCTGTTTTTGAGACTCCTGTGGAGGAGGTCACCTCTGCTTCTGAGGTTTCCTGTTTTGAAGAGTCCACTCTTTTCCCACTCAAGTATAGCTGCATGTTTTCATTGAAAAAGACTCTCCCACTACCCTCAGTAGTTCTATTGTCAATACCATTGATATCCACCGTCTGCTGAAAGTCAAAATCTTTAATTGTGAAAGGCGTTCTGATATCACTTAATATCTCAGTGCTATTAAGCCCCATGGCATTACTGATTTTGACGGTATCATCAACCATTCTGTTTTTTATAAAAACAGAGAGAAGTGCTCTGTTCTCAATATTTGCACTGCCTCCAGATATTCTGGTCATTGAGGGGGATATCAGAAATCTGGCACTAAGATCAGAGAGGTTAACATTATCAGGTTGCTGCCTAACCGTTATATTATTACATTCGCCTTGAAACAGGTAATCCCATGTTACAGGTGCCATCAATCTCCCTTCAAATGCCGTTTCTGTAAGCGTAAGCTCTCCTGTTGAAGAGGCAATAATCGGTAAGATGGATCTGATGCCAGCCAATATGGAGGTGGTTCTCGATAATTCAGAGTTGTTTTTGCCTGGTGTATTGTCTGTATCTAGTAGCATGGAGGAGTTCTGGTGGTGTGTGGCAGGAGCCATTGATGCTATGCTATCAAGCCATGGAAGCACCTCTTCAAGTGCTATCTGAACTCTCCCGGATTTTATTTTAAGAAGATGGTCTCCATCAAGTGTTAACGAGGCTGAAAGGTTGGAAAAACGTGATTCTCCAAATTTTCCCTTCATGCTGGTAACTGTGACCATATCGTCGCTGTATTGAAATTTACCGCCAGTAATGGAGAGTGGCTGTGGAAGCCTGGGGTATATTCCATTTAAGGTAATATCTTGTGTGCTGACAGAGATTGAGGGTTTTTGATTGTTTTTCCCTTTAAGTTGCAGAGTACCAGTGGTTGTTCCATGAATATCACGAAGTGTGCCAAGCTCCCTGGAGACCGGGTTTCCAGGGAGCAGTGTCTGTAATACTCCATTCAGATGCTCAAGGTCTGCTGAAACACCAAACTCTCCTGTGAAATCATGATCCGCATGAAGCAGATCAACGTAAAGTCTCCCTTTGTTGACTTCTGATGTGCCAATACGACCATGTGTGATTTCGGTGTTTAAAATTCCCTCCTGCACAGTGACAATGCCATCTGTTTCCGTTGCAGTAAGTGAAGTTGCAGGAATGTTGATTCTTCCCTTCTTCAGCTCTCCTCTGATCGTCATGTTTAAAGGGGCAAATAACGCTTTGATACCCTGGCCACTGAAGAGATCTGACGTGGCACTCTTTTGAAATAAAACTTCAATCTCTTTAACAATACCCCCCTGAACAATATCAAAAATTTTTCCTGATATGAAATTGTCAGGCATGATTTTCATCACTGCAGGTCTGACAGTATCAACATTCACCTCTCTGCCTGAAAAAAGAAGAGAACTTTTTCCGCTCTTTCTATCATGTTTAAACTTCACGGAAAGAGAAGAGGCAAAAGGTTTTATTGCAATAGTTTCCATTGTTATGGATAAATCTTTTTCTGCCATAACCACACTGCAAATTATTTTGTCGCTCTTGATCACCTGCTTTTCTGTTCCAGTGAAGCTCATTTCTGACCCAGAAAGAGTCAGATCAATATGCCAATGGTCTATAGCCTTGAATATGAACTGGCCAGCCACTTGAGAGGCTGAATATGATGGAATGGAAAGATCAGTTTTTACTGAATTTGCCAGAATTCCATTCATCTGTTCTGTCAAATTCAGCTGGTTAAGGGCTATTTTTCCGGTAACACTCTTTCTGGAAGGAGATAGGTCTATCTGTATATCAGAACTCTTAAAGCTCTCTGATGTCAGCTCTTTTATCTCTACAGAAAAATCTCCCTGCTCCTTTGGTAAATGATCAAACAGATTTTCTCCTTTAAAGGGTATCGAGAGCAGGTTTGCAGATAAGGGGATGGCTGGATTTTGAATGGTGATTCTGCTTACTATGATTTTTCTCTGAAAAAATGAGTCAGGGGAGAGATAGAACACTACCTTTTCAATAGTGCTGTTTTGCAGAGGCTCTCTTGTAACTGTAATGTCTGATAGTTCAATGGAGGGAGATGGAAAGATGGTAAAAGCTATCTTGTCCGGTTCTATACCTGTTAAAAATCTGGTTGAGATAAAACCGGACAGAGCTTTCTGGATAGAGTGGCTGTCCAGAATTATCGGGATGGAGACAATAATAAAAAAGAGAAAACCAATGGTAAATGCAAGGGCAGTAAACCATCTTTTTAGTGATTTTATAATGGTGAGCATGAGCCCTGTTTTTTACTGTATAGCCCTTTGATTTACCACTTATATCCCCGAGACTGGGCAAGTTTTATGAAATCTCCCATAATTTCCTCAGTCTCTTTGAGCAAAGCGTCCTCTTTTTCATCTTTTTTGGATATTTCACTAACAACTTCTTCCTCATCTATCCCTTTTTGACGTGAATCAGACTGGTGAATTTCATCAATGGATAAAAAAGGCTTCAGGCCCTTGGCATGACGTAGATTGTTTTCTACTTCAAGCTCCATCTTGTTCAGGTACTCTTTATATTCGGATCTTTTGGCAACATTGAGAGAGAGCGATTTCAAGCTGTAGATCTCTTTTGACAGTTCATATCTCTCCTTCAGATAGGCAAAATCAGGATTAACTTCAGTTCGCTTCAGATGTTTCTCCTTAAGTTGAGTAACTATCGGTTCAATGGTCAGGTATGGAGTGTAAGATGCAAGTTCCGATTTATCCCATGGAAGGGCACCATCAAGTGAACTCTCTCCTGTCTCATCGCTGTTATAAATTGGTGGAAATTCAATATCAGGAAAAACTCCGAGATTCTGAGTGCTCTCACCTGATATCCGGTAAAATTTTGCAGTGGTCAGCTTGAGCTGTCCGCTCTCAATAGGCTGAAGTGCCTGAACTGTGCCTTTGCCAAATGTCTGAGTTCCGACAATAATACCCCGGTTGTAATCTTTTATTGCCCCTGCAAATATCTCTGAGGCTGAAGCACTCATACGGTTGATCATGACAATAAGGGGGCCATTATATTCAATTGAAGGGTCTGGATCATCCAATCTTGACATATAACCATTTCTGGAGCGTATCTGCACAGTAGGGCCAGATTTGATAAACAGGCCAGTAAGTTGGTTCACCTCCTGAAGAGATCCGCCACCATTATCTCGGAGATCAATGATCAACCCCTGGATATTCTGCTGTTTCAGCTCCTGAATCAGGCCAACTACATCACGGGTGGTACTTCTGTAGTCGCTTGTACCTTCCTGCATCCCTTTAAAATCAAGATAAAAGGTCGGGATGGTAATAACGCCTATGTTAACTGTACGACCATTCCGGTTCAGGGTTCTCACTGCCTTATGTGCTGCCTGCTCCTCAAGTTTTACCTTATCCCGTTTGATGCTTATCAGTTTGAAATTCTGAGAGCCTTTCTGTCCTGATGGGATGATTTTAAGCATTACAAAAGAGTCTTTGGGGCCACGTATCAGATTGACGACTTCATCGATCCTCCATCCTACAGTATCTTGTATGGCACCTTTCATACCCTGTCCAACTCCGATGATCTTGTCTCCTGGCATCAACTGACCTGATTTGTCTGCTGGCCCTGCTGGTACCAGGCTGATCACTTTGGTATATTCATACTCTGTCTGAAGCACAGCTCCAATTCCTTCAAGAGAGAGACTCATCTGTATATCAAAATCTTCTGACATTCTGGGTGGGAAAAACTGAGTGTGAGGGTCAAAGCTCATGGCAACAGCATTCATATATGCTTTGAAGGCATCTTCAGAGTTGGTTTGAATGAGCCTGTTGAGCCTGCTTTTATACCGTTTTGAAAGAAGATTTGTAATATCATCATCATTTTCTCCATCAAGTCGGAGAGTAATAATTGCATTTTTAAGCTCCTGGTCCCACAATTGTGTTAAATCATTTTTATCCTCAGGCCATGGAGCCTCTTTTCTGTCCAGTGATATCTCATCATTCCCATCAAATCTGAGAGACGTCTGCCAGTTATTAATGGCTCTTACAATATGGCTGAGTCTTTCAAAAGATCGTTCAAGGTAGATGTTGAAAAGTGCATATCCAGGTGTAAGATCTCCTTTTTCCAGAGTATTATCAAGCCAGTACCTTATCTTCTCAAATTCATTGATCTCATTTTTTGTGAAGAGGTTTTTTGCAGGATCAAGAAGATCTATGTACTTGTTCAATATTTTGGAAGAGAGATTGTCATTGAATTTCAGCCCGAGATAGTGGGATCTTTCAAGGGTTGTAACAATACTTATGCAAGTATCTGCATCATCCTTAGAAAAAGTGATCTTTTTAAGGTTGTTAATTCCAAGTGCTTTTTCCTCAGTTGAATACGCTGCCTGAGCAAGGGCAAGAGAGGAAGTTGTCATGGTAAGAAGCAGTGCTGCTACAACAGATAAAACAATCTTTTTTGAACTTTTTTTAAATGTAGTCATCATGGTCAACTTTAACAGTGTCTATGGGTTCCAGGTGTCTATATATAACGGCCATGCCCTGACAGGCACAACTAATCATGAAAGTTGTAGAGACGCAAGATCTTGCGTCTCTACGGGGTGCCAACCAGTTTGTATCCCCAGACTTTCATATAAACGTACATGGCAGATTCTCCTATCACAACCAAGAATGAAAGTCTTTATAAAAACAGATTGTTATAGAGACTTTCATATAAAAAACAACTATATGGTTTTGTATGAGAAATCTTCCGGTGATTCAAGGCTTATCTCTCCTATCTTTCCTGAACGAAGCTCTCTTATAAGCAGCTCAGAAGCCTTTTTAAGATCAACCCCCCCCCCTTTTTTGAGGCATCCTCTTGCAGCCCCTATCTCTTCTAGTACCATAATTGTATTACTCATCTCTATATGACCTGGAAGTTGATATCTACCTTTGATGGCGTCAGGGTATCTGTTTATCAGATAACCCAATGTAAACATGGCAACATCATCATAATCAATAGCAGTATCTGCTATAGCTCCGCTGGCAGCAAGGCGGTATGCCCCAGCTTGATTCTCAAGCACTGGCCATAGAATGCCTGGAGTGTCATAAATGTCGATTCTGTTTTTTAGAGCTGTTCGTTGCTGTTGGCGGGTAATTGCAGGGACATTGCCTGTTTTTGCAATCTTTTTGCCAGCAAGAGTATTCATAATAGTGGATTTACCTGTGTTTGGAATGCCTGCAACCATTATCCGTAACCTACGGCTTCTTGATGGTTTTATATTCATCAGAGCCAAATCTGCAGCACGCCATGTATCTGCAGGATCAGTACCTGTAATAGCAATGGCTTCACAGCCATTACCTTTTGTCTGAATGGTTTTGAAATAATTCAACCACAATTTGGTGATCACTGGATCAGCAAGGTCTTTTTTGTTGAGAACCTTTATTCGGAAAATCCTTTTGCAAAGTTTATCAATAAGTGGATTGGCGCTTGAGGCGGGTAGTCTGGCATCAAGTATCTCCATAACTACGTCCACACTGGATACAGACTCTTTTAAAAACAGCTCTGTATCCTGCATATGTCCGGGGAACCACTGAATCGTCATGAGTCTCTTTTTTGTTCAAGTTATACTTCTGTTTGAATTCTCTGTTTTGTTGTTTCTGTTGATAGATGTGTGCTAATGTAGCATGACCTTGGTAAAGTATAAATAACAAAAAATAATTTTTTAAAATTTTCAGGAGAAAAAAAAAGCACCCCTGATTCAGAAAATCAAGGGTGCCCGAAATGGTAGTCCTATCTTAAATGATGCTATCGTTCCATACTTCTATAGGATTGTGATACACCATAGAACTTTAGTGCTAGATAACAGTAACATTTACTGCTGCAGGACCTTTCTGGCCCTGTTCAATATCAAACTTAACACGGTCACCTTCGTTCAGGGATTTAAAACCAGTTGCATTTATACCAGTGTGATGAACAAATACGTCTGGACCATTCTCCTGCTCAATAAAACCAAAACCTTTTGAATCATTAAACCATTTTACGATGCCATCTGCCATGTTGACAATCTCCTTAAATGAAAAAAATAAGTAATAGTAGTTCCAAACTCAAGGTTCTTGCCACTTTCACAAATGGATCTTCCCTTTAGAACGAAACCTTACAATAGAAAGTCATTTTCAGCTGAGTAGTGCCCTACAAAAGCCTTACTTCTGACTCATACTGATGAGTAGTAATACTTAACAAATAATAAATCAAGTATTTTTTTTGCGCTCTTAAATAATATTACATTGATTATTAAATAATACTTAACGTTTGTTGTTTTAACTGTTGACAAATCCTCTTTGCCAATGGATATAATCTACATGGCAGATTACTCTACCACAACCAAAGATGAAAGTCACATGATTACAGCAGGTTGAAAAGACTTTCATATAACAGCCATGCCCTGACAGGCACAACGAAGCATGAAAGTTGTAGAGACGCAAAATCTTGCGTCTCTACAGGGTACCCACCAGTTTGTATCCCTAGACTTTCATATAAAAAAATCATTTAATTGCGAATATCATACTGGTGCTGGTAATGGAAATAGAGCTATGCGATTACGAATCATCATACTGGTGCTTGCCATCCTTGCAGCTCTCTCCGCATCTGCTGGAGGTGGGCTGTACTATTACTCATTGAGGCAGGCTGCATTTCAGCAGGCAGAAAGTGATGCGTATAGGAGACTTGAACTTTTCAACAGACAGCTTACCTCTTCCCTTTCAGAGCATGTAAACCCTGTTAAAGCTCTCTCTGGCCTTAAAGAGTTAAAAAATGCGCTGCTGGCTGAGAGTGTCAACTATATTAAAAATATTGTTCCAGATAAAACAGTCAATAACACGATCTCCATTAGAAGCGTAAATGCCATTCTTGATAATTTTGCACACTCTCTTAATCTGGAGGTGTGCTATATAATGAATAAAAATGGAATAACTATAGCTTCAAGTAATAGAGATGAACCTGACAGTTTTGTGGGGCAGAATTTTGCCTTCAGGCCATATTTTATTGAGGCGATTTCAGGCAGACCTTCCACATACCTTGCTCTGGGTACAACTTCAAGAAAAAGGGGAGTTTATTACAGCCATCCCATTTATGATGATCCAGAGGATGATCTTCAGAAGAGTGGCGTTCAATTTTATGGAGTTCATAAAAATAGAGAGTTGCCTTATAGGCATGAGGTGGGGGGGATGGCTCAAAAGAGGAATATTTCTGGTGTGGCTGTAATTAAAGCATCGGTTGAGCGGATTGAATCAAAACTTTTTTCAGACTCAGAGGGGATTTTGTTGGTAACCGACCCTAACGGATTGATTTTTATTGCTAACCAGCAGGATCTCAAATTCATGCTGCTTTGGAGACTTGACAGAGAGCAGATTGAGCAGATCAATGAGACACGGCAGTTTGGAGATATCACCTCTGTCTGGTCTGGTTTTGCACCGTTGAATGATGGTTATGTAGTTGATAGAAATCATGACAGATATCTCTATTCGCACATGGCTCTTGATGGATACCCAGGGTGGAAGATAGTCCATTTGAGAAGCCTGAGGGAGATTGGAAAAGAGATTGCCGATCCCTTTATCAAGATTATCGGGCAGGTTATTCTGACTATCTCCATATTTATCGGAATTTCTGTTTTTATTCTATACAGCAAGGCGCTTCAGGAGATTATAAAGAGAAAGAAAGCGGAAAATGAGTTGAGACTGAGCGAGGCCCGTTACAGAGATATTTACCATAAAACACCGGTAATGCTCCACTCGATTGATACAGAAGGTATCATTATCGGTGTGAGTGATTTCTGGCTTGACAAGATGGGATATGACAGAGAGGAGGTTGTTGGGAAAAAACTGACAACTTTTTACAATGATGCTTCTCGAAAGTATGCAGAAGAGGTTGTTTTTCCCTATTTCTTTAAAACTGGATTTTGCAATGATGTGCCATATACGTATGTAAGAAAAAATGGAGAGGAGATTGAAATTCTTCTCTCATGCTACGGTGTCAGGGATCAAAAGGGGAATGTGGTAAGATCACTTGCGGTAAGTGTGGATATCACGGAAAAAAATCATGTACAGCATGATCTTGAACTGGCAAGAGAGAGCCTTTCCAGATACTCTCTTGATCTTGAGCAGCAGGTTGAAGAGCGCACTGAGGAGCTTAAGAGAGTGAGAGATCAGCTCCGGAAACTTTCTGGAAATATCATGGCTGCCCATGAGAATGAGCGGAAGGCCGTTGCAAGGGAGCTGCATGATCATCTGGGGCAGATACTTACAGCTCTTAAAATGGACGGTGTATGGCTTGAAAAATACCTTGAACCTCTTGATAAGAGTGCAGCCGAAAGGGCAGGGCGTATCTGTTCTCTTATTGATGATACGATTTCAGATGTAAGAGCCATGGCATTCCGCTTAAGACCAGGTCTGCTCGATGATCTCGGGCTTGTTGATGCACTTGAGTTTTTAACGCGTGATTTTGAGAAGAGATCCGATGTCTGGTTCCTCTTTCGACATACAGAAATTCCTGAAATTGATGATGCTGTTGCAACTGTCCTTTACAGGATTGCACAGGAGGCCCTCACCAATGCCCTTAAACATGCCAGATCAACAGAGATCTCTGTTGATCTTTCAGCTGATGCTGATGGCAGTATCTCGTTAACTGTTGAGGATAATGGCTGCGGTTTCTCATCAATTGGAAATAAAGAGTATCATGGATTGGGGTTAACCGGAATGAAGGAGCGTGCAACACTTGCAGGAGGAGCTCTTGAGATATTTTCAGCTATTAATCAGGGTACAAAGATTGTGTGCAATCTTAATGTTTCAAAGGATTCTTCCTTTACTTGATTCCAGGATAGAGATATAAAGTTGTAGGGGTTTGTTGTTCCCTTGTCCCTTTTATGCTTTGCTCGTAAATGTATTCCCCCTAAGATATTTTGTACGCAGGGGGCAGATGAAAAGCAAGGTGCGTTTTCAATTATTAAGGCTGGGAGGAGATGAATATGGCGCAGACAAAGTTTAGAATACTACTGGCTTATGATGGTTCGGAACTTGCCCTCGATGCAGCTCGGTATGTTGGTTTTGTGTTTTCACCTGAGCAAACAGAAGTTGTTATTTTTTACGTGGAGAGCAAGATTCCCAAATCTTTCTGGCAGATGGAAAAAGATATGGATTTCAGATTCAATACTCCAGAAATAAGGGCCAGCATGACAGAAAGGTGCAAACTTGTGAAGGGGTGCATGGAAAAGGCAAAGGATATACTGGTGGCTAGGGGGTTTTCTCTTGAGTCTATCAAGATAAAGATTCACACCAAGGAGAGTGGTGTGGTCAGGGATATCGTTGAGGAGTCCCGTCAAGGGTATGATGCCGTGGTTGTGGGTAGAAAAGGGTATTCAAAGCTCAAGGATATCTTCTTTGGCAGCGTTCCCATGAAGCTTCTTGGAAAGATAAAAAGTATTCCCCTTATCATTGTCGGTGGAATTCCAAGCCAGAAAAAGGCTTTGATTGCCTTTGATGGCACCCGTGAGGTGTTGGAGGCTATACGGAGGATGAGCCTGCTAATTAACAGCAAGGGGTACAGCCTCCTGCTCTGCCATGCATCAAAACCATCTACGGCTTGCGATAAACCAGATTCATATAATAAGGATCCTTTTTTCAAACAATCTATAGAGTGTCTCACCAGTGCAGGTTTTTCCGAAGATCAGTTAACCTGTGAATTCATTTCAAGTGAAGGGGATTTAACTGATAATATTATTAACAGAGCCTGTGACGGCGGATATGAGAGCATCGTGATCGGACGGAGAAACCTCACTTTTCTAAAAGAGTGCTTTCTTGGCAGAATAGGCGATAAAATTTTACAGGCTGCGGGCAACCATGTCGTCTGGGTCGTTCAATAGAGAAAATAATATTATAAAAAATACTTGACTCATCACTCCATCATTGCTAATGGAATGGCTTTTTATTAACCATATAGACAGATTGAAAAATCTGAGGGAGCGATTTGAAAGTTATGGGTTTTTTCAGGTCAAGAGAATTTCCAGGAAAAGGTAGCTTCCCACATGGAATCCACCCTCCTGGTAATAAATTTTATTCTGCTGGAGCTGAAGTTGAAGTGATCGCCACTCCAGACAAGGTAGTTCTTCCTCTGCTCCAGCATATTGGAGCACCTTGTGAGCCTCTGGTGAAACCTAAGCAGGTTGTTGCTTGCGGTGAGATGATCGGTGAAGGGCAGGCATTTATTTCAGCCTCCCTTCACTCTCCTGTTGCAGGGAAAGTGAAGAAGATCACCGTCGTTACCCTTGCCAATGGACGTCATCTTCCTGCAATTGAGATCCAGACTGACGGGGAACAGCAGAACCCGATGGATCTCTGGAAGAAGATGGCTGATACAGACTGGCTATCTGCAACCATCTCAGACTACGATCCAGAGACCATTGCAAAGATGATCCACGCTGCTGGTATTGTCGGCCTGGGTGGAGCTGCCTTTCCGACTCATGTTAAGGTGATGCCAAACGACAAACGTATTATAAAGACCCTGCTTGTCAACGGGTGTGAATGCGAGCCTTATCTCACCTGTGACTACAGGCTCATGAAAGAGGCTCCTGGTGCCATTGTGACAGGAGCCCTTCTTGCAGGAAGGGCTGTCTCTGCAAAAGAGATATTTATCTGCATCGAAGATAACAAGCCTGAAGCCATTGATGCCCTTAAGATAGCCACAAAAAATACGGCAATCAGAGTTGCTGTGGTCAAGACAAAATATCCTCAAGGAAGTGAGAAGCAGTTGGTAAAAGCTGTAGTCAATCTAGAGGTACCCCTTGGGGGGCTTCCCTCTGATGTCGGCGTTGCCATGAGTAATGTTGGAACTATGGCAGCCGTTGCAATGGGTGTGATCCAGAAGATTCCTCTGACACACAGGATTGTGAGTGTCACAGGTGGAGGAATTACCAACCCTAAGAATCTTTTTGTTCCCATCGGAATAAGCATTGGTGAACTGATTGACTATTGTGGTGGATTGACAAGAGATGCTGCAAGGATAATTGCAGGCGGCCCTATGATGGGGTTCGCCTTTTCAGATCTCGCCACACCAGTTACAAAAGGAACCAGCGGAGTCACTATCCTCACCCATGCAGAGACGGCAAGGGGAGAGGAGACCTCTTGTGTGCGCTGTGGACGCTGCGTTGATGCCTGCCCCATGAACCTTGTCCCCACAAGGCTTGCCATGGCAGCACGTTACAACAATCCAGCCCTTGCCCGCCAGTATAATATTAATGCCTGTTTTGAGTGCGGTAGCTGTACATATGTCTGTCCCGCCAATATCAAGCTTGTCCAGTTGATTCGCACGGGAAAGGTTCAGGTCGCAGCCACCATGAAAAAGTGATGACCATAACTTCAGGTCTATCGGAAAGGAGTTTCCATATTGTCCAAACTAAGTAAAACAGCGGAAGCCGGGTCTGAAGAACCGACACTTCATGTAGCCCCTTCTCCCCATTTGTCTGACATAACATTTAGTACAAGGCGGATGATGACAGATGTTCTTATTGCCCTTGTGCCGCTTATTGCAATGTCTCTATTCATGTTCAGATGGTACGCCATAAAGCAGCTTGTCGTCTGTATTGTCGCTTGCCTTGCAAGCGAGGCTCTATTTGTCTCAATGCGTGGAAAGAGAATAACATTGGCTGACTGTTCCGCCGCTGTAACAGGAATAATACTTGCCCTGTCACTTCCGGCAACTGCCCCCTGGTATGTGGGAGCGCTTGCCTCATTTGTGGCCATGGGTATTGGTAAGATAATTTTCGGCGGCCTTGGTATGAATATCTTTAACCCTGCAATGGTGGGACGAGCCTTTGTAATGGTCGCCTTTGCAGGCCTCATGAATGCCGGAGCTTACGAAAACCCGGCCTATATGCTTGATGCCATCTCCCAGGCAACTCCTATGAACGCCTTTAAGGGGAGCGGTATCACAACCTCTATTTTTGACCTCTTTTTCGGGTTTACCAATGGATCCATTGGTGAGACAAGTGCCCTTGCCGCAATTATTGGCGGGACATTTCTCTGTATCAGGGGGACAGCCTCATGGCACATCCCGGCAGGCGTTATCTCTGCGGTTATAGTGCTTGCAGGGGCTGCAGATTTTTCAGCAGGTGCCAACGGCCATCTGCTGCTCCATCACCTTTTGGGAGGAGCCCTTCTATTTGGAGCTTTTTTCATTGCTACCGATCCTGTCACCTCTCCCTTGACACCTGTGGGTAAGTTTATTTTTGGTGCTGGCGTAGGTTCTCTTGTCATGCTTATAAGGGTATTCAGTGGATATCCTGAAGGGGTGATGTTTGCAATTCTTCTTATGAACGCAGTTACTCCCCTGATTAACCGATGGACAATACCACATCCTATGGGAGATGCCTGAGATGAACTTTATTAAAGATACAAATATTGGCCAGGCATGGCTTGTTATCCTGATTTCTGTGGTTTTTGGTATGTCACTTTCCGGAATACAGGCTCTCCTTGGACCCAAAATTGAAGAGAATAAATTAAAGGAGACTCTGGAAAAGGTGCCTGTTCTGGTTCTTGGTCAGAAGGCTTCAGATGCACTTGCGGCCAAGGGTGAGAGCCTTAAAATAACATCCAGCACAGTTTCCATTGATAAGAATGGGATAAAAAAGTTCTACTCCCTTTACAGAGCAGAGTTCAAGAATGGAACAACCGCAGGCTGGGTCGCCAAGACTGGCGGCCAGGGGTATGCAGATAAGATAGAGTTGCTTCTTGGGATGGATGCTTACGCAAAGAGTGTCACTGGAGTCTTTGTTCTGGAGCAGAAGGAGACCCCCGGACTTGGTAACAAGATTGTGGAAGATGACTGGAGAGCGCAGTTCAACAACAAGGCAACAGAAACTCCTTTTAATGTTGTAAAGCAGGGTAAGGGTGGGGTTAACATGATTGAGGCCATATCTGGAGCCACTATTTCGTCACGAAGCGTGACAAAGCTGGTGAATCAGGCTATTTCAGACCTGAAACCCCGGGTGACTCAAATGCAAACTTCAGACGGGAAGGGAGATAAATAATGGCAGATCAACCAACAGCCTCTGAAAGGTTCATACAGGGAATTCTACCGGAGAATCCAGTATATCGCCAGCTTCTTGGGCTTTGTTCAACGCTTGCTGTTACCAACGGAATGAAATCGGCTATAACCATGGCATGTTCGGTGGCATTTGTGCTTATCTGTGCCAATGTTGCGATCAGTATGATACGGGATTTGCTGAAACCTCATCTGAGGATCGTTGTGTTTACCCTTATTATTGCGGCTTTTGTTACTATTGCAGATAGAGTACTTGCCGCCTATTTCTACCAGATGAGCAAGACTCTTGGCCCCTATATTCCTCTGATCATAGTTAACTGTATCATTATCTGTCGCTGTGAGGTGTGTGCATCAAAGCAGTCTGTATTCATTGCAGCCTCTGACGCCCTAGGGCAGTCCCTGGGATTTGGCCTTGCTCTGTCAAGCATTGCGGTGATAAGGGAGATCCTTGGGACAGGCAGTCTTTTTGGCATCCATATTCTGCCAGCGTCCTGGCCTGACTGGGTAATCATGGTTCTTCCTCCTGGTGCCTTTATCACCCTGGGACTACTTCTTGGATTTGTAAACTGGCTTGCAATGCGTAAATCAGGAGGAAAGATATGAACTACCTTATAGATATATTTCTGATTTCTCTGAGTGCGGCCATTATCAATAACTTTATTTTCTATTACTTTGTAGGATGCTGTCCGTTCATAGGTGTTTCAAGACGGGTTGATATGGCTTTTGGTATGGGTTGTGCTGTTACTTTTGTTATTACTATTGCAGCTTTTCTGAGCTGGGGCATAACTACCATGGTGCTGATGCCAGGTGCTCCACTCTCCTCTTTTATCGCAGGATTTTTTGTCTCCAAAGAGTCTGCCGCAACAGTTGATCTTATAGCGTTGAGCTATATTGTCTATATTTTCGCCATTGCATTTTCAGTTCAATTTGTGGAGATGTATATGAGAAAATTTTTTCCGGCACTCTATAAATCATTTGGCGTATTCCTTCCTCTGATCACCACCAACTGTGCTATTCTGTTTGCATGCCTCACTATCATGAGCAATGTGGCAGGAGTAGAGAATCCGGCTGATGCATGGGATCTTGGCAGATCCTTGGTATTCTCATTCTTTGGTGGTGTGGGGTTCACCATTGCCATAGTGATAATGGCAGGCATACGTGAAGAGCTTGATCTCTGTGATATTCCTGAGCCATTCAAGGGAGCTGCCATCACACTTATTATCGGTGGTATCATATCGCTTGCCTTTATGGGCTTCACTGGCGTTGATTCAGGAATCAGAAATGCCATCACACCAGTACAGGAGGCTGCAATGCTAGAATCAGTGGTACCTGTGCAGACTGCAATGGTAGAACCCAACTTACAGCAGAAGATTCGAGGTATAAATGATTGAGATAACAATAGGCATCGCTGCCATCACCATGTTTGGCATGGCAGTGATCATGTCATACATACTTGGATGGGCAAATATAAAATTCCATGTTGAAGTTGACGAAAGGGTAGAGTCGGTTCTGGAAGTTCTTCCTGGCGCAAATTGCGGAGGGTGCGGCTATCTTGGATGCAGCGAATATGCTGTTGCCATAGCAACAGAAAATGCTCCTGTAAATAGGTGCCCTGTTGGTGGTGAAAACTGCGCCATCCAGATTGCCTCTATCATGGGAGTGGATGTTGGGAAATCAGTTCCCAGCCGTCCTGTGATCCACTGTGGAGCCAATTTAAAAGACCGGCTGGGCAGAACCGAGTACAAGGGAGAGAGTCGTTGTGCTGCTGCAAATCTTGTTGCAGGGATTCAGGGCTGTACCTTTGGCTGCCTTGGATTTGGAGACTGTGTGATTGCATGCAAATACGATGCAATGCACATTGTTGAGGGGCTTGCAACTGTTGATTATAACAAGTGCATAGGTTGTGGTGCATGTGTCAAAGCGTGCCCCAGATCAATTATCTCTATGGCAGATTTTAATGAGGATAAAATCCCCTCTGTACTCTGCTCTAACATGGACAAGGGCAAGGATGTCACAACTGTCTGCAACAGAGGCTGTATTGGTTGTAAAGCCTGTGTTAAAGTTACAGATCTCTTTAGCATGGAGAGAGACCTTGCTCGGTCAAACCATAGCTTATATGTATCTGAACAGGAAGGAGCTGCGCTTGAGGCCGCTAAAAAGTGCCCAAGTAATTGCATCGGGTTTGTGGGAAGAAACCCGGGCTAACTGTTCAATGTCTGAAAAAGTGTTCCCGGGACAGGACTGGTTATTTGTACTCTAGCAGTTTACCTGACAGAAGACGGATGTGGCTCATCTCCTCTTGGATGATGGTATCCACCCGTTTTCTGCCAACCTCTCCGGGAACCATCTTCTTCATTCCAAGATAGAAAACAATTGAGTCTCTTTCCGTCTCCAGGGCAGAAATGAGGATTGCCTTCATCTCATTTGCAGGGGACTCTTTTTTAAAGAAGATTTTAGTATCGGCAATGGCCTTCAGGTAGAGAAGAGCCTCTTCCTCATTATCCATTACCTGACTTGCCTTCTCTCTGTCTGCAAGCTGAGTCTGCATCTCTTCAAAAATTTTTTCATGGTTCTCTTCCATTGTGGCAAGCTCTGTAAGAAAACTCTTCTCATTTTCTCCCCCTACCTTTTTAGCCGCCTCCTTGTAAAAAATGGCTCCGTTTCTCTCTATCTCCTTTGCCATTTCAAAAACTTCATCTGCACTGAACTTGTAATTCATTCTCCCTCCAATGTTGATATTTATCTGAAAGTCTTTTCAAATGGCTCCTATCAGCTAGACTTTCACTCTTCGTTGCGCATGTCATGGCATGGCCGTTATAAAAAATATCCATGTTATATGTTTCCATTAACAGCGTTTTTCAGATCATCAATAATATAACAACAGAGTTAATATGGCAATATATATACCGACCATTTAGGCCAGATAAAATTTTTCCCGTAAGAAGAGGTTTCTTTAAAAATACATATATACTTTTTTTAAAAACTTTTTTTTAAAACATGGTGAAGATTGTAATCCTCTCTGGTATAGAAAAGGGAACTTATTTAATTGTTTAAGGAAAAGAGATAGCTCTGGTAATTGACTTCACATCTTTAATTAAGATCATGACAGACAGATTTGATGATAAAGAGCTAAACGAGTATGAAGGCTGCATATAAGATCTTCTGATGATAAGAGATCCTCTGCCTTGTAAAAACAGTGTCTATATGGAGAACGTGATGATGATTAAAGTACTGCTTGCAGATGATCATAAAATTGTCAGAGAGGGGCTTCGGCGTATCATTGAGGAGAGTGGTGAGATGGAGGTTGTAGCTGAGGCTGCTGATGGCAATGAGGCCATACATAAAACTCTTAAATTCAGGCCTGATGTGGCGGTGGTGGATATCTCCATGCCCCCTGGCATAGATGGACTTGAGGTGGTCTCTCGGCTTAAATTCCAGATTCCATCCATGCCAGTGCTGATTTTGACCATGCATGACGAGGAGCAGTATGTGGTAAGAGCTATTGAGGCCGGAGCCATGGGCTATGTGACCAAACAGGCGGCTCCTGAGCAGCTTGTAGATGCAGTTAAAAAGCTTTACTCTGGAGGACGATATCTGACAGAAAAGGCAAGTGAGGCACTGGCATCACGCATAGTCAGGGGAGATAGCAGCAAATCAGGTGCAGAGTCTCTCTCCATGAGAGAGCTTCAGGTTCTGAGAAAGCTTGCCCTTGGACAGACTAACCACGAGATTGCAGATAGTTACCATATCAGCGTTAAAACCGTGGATACTTACAGATCAAGAATATTAAAAAAACTGAATCTCAGAAACAATGCCGAACTTTCGCGCTTTGCCATTCAGAGCAAGCTCATTGAGCTATAGCTATCTGGTCAGAGCAAGATTGGATGTATTCCATCTCTTCAGTTATTTGACTTCAATCACTATTTAACAGGTTGTTTTTTATTTAAAATTCAATATTATCTGATGTAAGAAAAACTCTTACATCAGAATCAGAAATCCATGGATTGTTTTTTACTGTTCATGGTGATAGTAATCCTAATAGATAAAAATATAAGATTTGAAAAAGGGTTTAAAGATGAAATGGGAAAAGATTTTTATTGCTGCCTTATGTATGGCTTTATCAGCATACTTTACACCTGCATTTGCCAAGGAGAAAGTTATATTTGGAGGTGGCCCCGCAGGTGGAACCTTTCAACTCATTGCCAATGCTATTCATAACTTCAAACCAGTTAAAGATGCTGCGGGTTTCAAGTTTCAGGTTCAGTCATCTGAAGGTTCCATCGAAAATATGAAAAAGATTGATGCTGGTGGTATGCAGATGGGGATTGTCTATTCAGGCGATTTATGGATGGGCACAAACAGCAGAATATCAAGTGACCCCTCAGATGGTTCTGAAGCAGATACTCCAGAAAGTTACAACAAAGTGATGGCAGTCTCCTATCTCTACAGCGCTCCTGCACAGCTTGTGGTGCATACAGGATCAGCTATTAAGAGTGTAAAAGATCTTGAAGGTAAAAAGGTTGGTGTTGGTAATATCGGTTCTGGAGCCTATTCCACATCCAGACTTTTTTTTACCCACATTGGTATATGGGATAAGATCGAAAAGAGAAATATCGGCTACAACGATGCGGCGCGGGCCTTCAGGAACAGTGAACTTGATGCTTTCTGGGTTTTCACAGCACTGCCATCTCCTGCTGTAACTCTTGCAGCCGAAGATAGGGGAGTTGATATTATAAATATTGGTGAGAGTGCTCAAGAGAGTGATTTTTTTAAAACATTTCCCTGGTTTTCGACAGTGATGATTCAGCCAGGAGCATATAAGGGTGTCAGTCAGGATACCCTTTCGTTTCAGGATTCTGCAATATGGGTTGCAAGTGCAGAAGTTTCGGCAGAGGTGGTCTATCAGATGCTCTCTATCATCTATACAGATGAGGGGCTTAAGCATCTTGCTGAACAGAATGATAACCTGAAAGGTATCTCTGTTGCAACTGGCATTATAGGTATTGTTACTCCGCTCCATCCAGGTGCTGAAAAATTCTGGATGGAGAAGAGCGTAGTGAAGTGATTTTTATCTCAGGCTGTTTGCATGAAACAATATACCAGCCGCTCAAAGATATAAGTGAACCAGTGCACTTTGAGCTTGGAAAGTATGGGAAATGATTTTTCGCAAAAGCCTTAACAGTAGTCAATTTTTAAAAAGGAGAAGAGAAAATGAGCAAGAGTGTGAAAGTTATGTTCCTTCTGACCGTTGCCGTGATATTTGCCTTTACTTCCACGGCTGTTGCTGCTGGCCCTATCGTGATCAAGTTCAGCCATGTTGTGGCTGTAGATACACCAAAGGGTGAGGCTGCTGAGTATTTCAAGAAACTTGCCGAAGAGCGTACCAAAGGGGCAGTAAAGGTTGAGGTATATCCAAACAGTCAGTTATACAAAGACAAAGAGGAGATGGAGGCCCTTCAGATGGGTGCTGTTCACATGCTTGCCCCCTCTCTTGCCAAGTTTGCTCCCCTTGGAGTCAAAGAGTTTGAGATTTTTGACCTCCCCTTTATCTTCAATGGCTATGAGGAGCTGCATAAGGTTACCACTGGCCCTGTTGGCAAGAAACTTCTTGACAAGCTTCAGCCAAAGGGGATTATCGGGCTTGCATACTGGGACAACGGTTTCAAGGTGATGAGTGCCAATAAAGCCCTTAAAGTTCCAACAGACTGCAAAGGCCTTAAGATGCGTATTCAATCCTCAAAAATTCTTGATGCCCAGATGCGTGCTCTTGGTGCAATTCCTCAGGTTATGGCCTTCTCAGAAGTTTATCAGGCTCTCCAGACAGGTGTTGTTGATGGAACAGAAAATCCACCCTCCAACCTTTATACCCAGAAGATGTTTGAAGTTCAAAAATATGTAACTGTTTCAGATCATGGCTATCTTGGATATGCTGTGCTTGTAAACAAGAAATTCTGGGAAGGTCTGCCCGCAGATATCCGCACCCAGCTTGAGAGCGCAATGGCGGATTCAACAGTATTTGCAAATGATATTGCCAAGAGGAAAAATGAGGAAGACCTTGCATCTGTTGCAGCTTCAGGCAAATCTGAAATAATCAAACTGACCCCTGAGGAGAGACAGGTATGGAAAGATGCTCTGGTGCCAGTTCATGCCAAGATGGCTGACCGCATTGGTAAAGAGCTGATTGAAGAGGTGTATCAGGCTACAGGTTTCAAGAAATAGATTTTGTGCTCCGACTAGCGGCACAATCAATTGACCTGAGAATGAATGTAATGTAAGAGGCAACCTTCTGTGTGGTTGCCTCCGGTCAAGGGCATGCACAGGGGGCGTGCTCTACAGGATTTATCGTGATAACTATTTTGAAGGAGAACAGCAGGCAATGTTGAAATTTCTCGATCACTTGGAAGAGTGGCTGGTTGCTACTCTGATTGGTGCCGCGACCGTGATAATTTTCCTATCAGTGGCACATCGTTACGCCAGCGGGTTGCCGATTCCCGGGTTACAGGACTGGCTGCTCAGTCTTAATATGAGCTGGACTCAGGAGCTGTGTATTTACATGTTCATCTGGATGGCAAAGTTTGGAGCTGCCTACGGAGTAAGAACCGGGATACATGTGGGGGTCGATGTCTTTATTAACAGCCTTAACAGCAGGTTACGGGCGAAATTTGTTGTAATAGGTCTCAGTGGTGGGGCGCTCTTTACCTCCATCATAGGCACTCTTGGATCGATGTTTGTCTGGGAGGTGGGGCTTCGTTATGCTGTTGCATCCACATTTGGATTTGACTGGCCGGATCTGACAGAGGGGCCGGTATCCCCTGACCTTGAGTGGCCTGTCTGGATATTCTATTCAGCAATTCCATTAGGTTCATATCTTATGTGCTTCAGGTTTCTTCAGGTAATTGTAAGCTTTATCCGTACCGGCCAACTGCCACACCACGATGACAGCCATGTTGACGGACTTGATGACGTTATTGGTGATTACAACAAGACAGGCGGTAACACTACTACACCTGCCGGACTGAACGGAGGTAAACCATAATGAGCGGATTAATTATTTTTACACTTCTGGCTGTACTTATGCTCACAGGTATGCCCATCTCCATCTCCCTTGGTCTGACTGTTCTGACCTACCTCTTTACCATGACCAATGTACCGATCGAATCTGTTGCCATGAAGCTCTTCACAGGTATTGAGAAGTTCGAGATCATGGCCATACCCTTCTTTATTCTGGCTGGAAATTTTTTGACTCACGGTGGAGTGGCAAAGCGTATGATCAACTTTGCCACAGCACTGGTAGGACACCTCTGCGGCGGTCTTGCTCTGGGTGGAATTCTTGCCTGTGCTCTGTTTGCCGCGGTATCTGGATCAAGCCCGGCAACTGTTGTTGCCATTGGCTCTATTCTTCTTCCTGCTATGTCAAAGCAGGGATACCCTATGAAATTTGGCGTTGGTGTTATAGGGACAGCCGGAGCACTCGGGATTCTTATTCCACCGTCGATCGTTATGGTTATATATGCAGTATCTACAAATGCCTCCATTGGAAAGCTCTTTGTTGCAGGCATTATCCCCGGAATTCTTCTTGCTTTGTTACTCATGGTAGTAACATGGTTTGTTGCAAAAAAAAGAGACTATCCCCGTCTTCCCAAGGCAGACTTCAAAACCCTGATGAAGACATTCAAGGAGAGTATATGGGGACTTTTCCTTATAGTGGTGGTTATCGGTGGTATATACTCAGGCATGTTTACTCCGACTGAGGCAGCAGCAATGAGTGCGGTCTATGCCTTTGTGGTGGCAGTATTTATCTATAAGGATATGAAACTCAAAGAGGTGCCCAAAACCCTTCTCGCAGCTGCCAATATGTCTGCCATGATTCTCTATATCATCACAAATGCGGTACTGTTCTCATTTTTGCTCACCTCAGAGCAGATTCCACAGCAGTTGACTGACTGGATTACCCACATGGGGCTTGGCTCTGTGGGCTTTCTTGTTATGGTCAACATACTGCTTCTGGTTGCAGGTAACTTTATGGAGCCATCATCCATTCTGCTTATCACCGCGCCCCTTCTCTTTCCTATGGCAATGCAGCTTAAGATTGATCCGATACATCTTGGAATCTTGATGACTGTAAACATGGAGATCGGAATGATTACACCACCTGTAGGGCTTAACCTCTATGTCGCTTCAGGTATTTCTCATCTTGGACTGACTGAAACCACAAAGGCGTGCGCTCCGTGGATTTTAGTGATGCTTGTCTACCTAATTTTTATCACATATGTTCCTATTATATCTTTATGGCTGCCGAATCTGCTCTTTAGATAGCTCTCTCGTTTAGATAGCTATCTCTTGAAAGAAAGGTGATGAAAAAACAGATTTTTCTGGTTGTCTGATTATCTTAATTACCAGCTAACTAACTTACCAGCGAACCTGATTGCACGGATTTTTTAATCTGTGCAATCTTTTAATCGTGGCAATCCGTGATTCAGAAGTTGGACTATTTCCACGATTGTCTCTCAATTACCAATGTCTGTCAATCACCAATAGCAAACCCCTCAAACTCCCATCTTCCAGCGATACCTTCTCTGCTTATTGAAGCTTTGAGTTGTCTGATAAATCCTCGCCTTGGTATCTCCTTGGCCCCCATGGAGAGAAGATGGGCAGATCTGACCTGACAGTCAATGATATCAAAATTGTGATGTTGCAGATGGCAGCATAGAGCAGCAAGAGCTGTCTTTGATGCATCGCTTACATAAGAGAACATCGACTCTCCAGAAAAGACTCTTCCAAGAGAGAGACCGTAAAGCCCGCCTGCAAGCTTCCCATCCCTCCAGCTCTCCACAGAGTGGGCATATCCAAGCTTATGAAGCTCAATGTATGCTTCAACCATCCCATCCACAAGCCAGGTTGATCTCCGTTTTTCTCCTCTGAACATGGCACAGGCATGAATAACCTCCTCAAACGCTCTGTCCATGGTGATGGTAAAGTAAGAGCTTCTGATCTTTTTCTTCAGGCTTCTGGAGATGCTGATCTGGTCAGGGTAGAGCACAAGCCTTGGATCTGGAGACCACCAGAGAATTGGATCTCCTTCGGAGAACCACGGAAAGATTCCATTCCGGTAGGCGCTGATGAGCCTCAGGGGGGTGAGATCTCCTCCAACACAGATGAGACCGTCATCTCTTGCAAGGTGTACTGGTGGAAACTCTACGCTGTCTTGCGTACCATTGCTGTCACTGGATAAGATGAAAATAGGCATACAGAGGACTCGGATAAGTGATATGGAGAAAAATAATCATCCCGGTTCTCCCCACTCTTATGGAGAGGGGAAAACCGGGATGAATAGAGTAGTTACTATTTATCAAACTTCCTAAGAGAAAAAATCACTCTTTATACTTGAATGTCAACTCATCATCCTTGACAGAGATAGAGATATTTCCTCCCCCCTCAAGTGCACCAAAAAGAATCTCATCTGTCAGAACGTCCTTGATTCTGGTCTGGATGAGCCGGTCTAACGGTCTTGCTCCAAACTTGGGGTCATACCCTCTCTCTGCAAGCCATGACCTCACTTTCGGTGTATATTTCAAAGAGATACTCTTATTGTTGAGAAGCTCTTTGAGTTCCTTCATATCCTTATCCACAATAAGCTCCATGGTCTCATGTGAGAGTGGATTAAACTGCACAACAGAGTCAAGGCGGTTTCTGAACTCCGGACTGAAGGTCTTTTCCACTGCCTTGAGCCCTTTGGAGTTGATATCTGTTATCTGATCGCCAAACCCGATTTTGTTGGAACTCATCTCCCTGGCTCCTGCATTTGAGGTCATGATTATCACCACGTTCCTGAAATCAGCAGACTTTCCGTTGTTGTCGGTCAAAGTGGCATAATCCATCACCTGAAGCAGTATATTGAAGAGATCCTGGTGCGCCTTCTCTATCTCATCAAGCAGAAGAACACAGTGTGGATTTTTTCTTATGCTGTCTGTCAGAATTCCACCCTGTTCAAAACCGATATATCCTGGGGGAGCACCAATAAGCCTTGATACAGCATGTTTCTCCATATATTCACTCATATCATACCTGAGAAACTTTACCCCCATATTGAGTGCAAGCTGTTTTGCCACCTCTGTTTTGCCAACACCTGTGGGGCCTGTGAAGAGAAATGATCCAATAGGGCGACCTGGAGCTGACAGGCCAGCGCGTGATCGTTTAATGCAGATAGAGAGAGTTGATATAGCACTCTCCTGACCAAAGATAACCTGAGATAACTTTTTATCCAGACTCTCAAGGTTTGTTTTGTCTGTTGCATTAATTGTTGTAGCAGGAATCTTTGCCATTTTTGCCACTGTCTTCTCAATATCTCCGGCAAGAACATTTTTGCGCCGGTTATCACCTGAGAGGCGGATCAGAGAGCCTGTCTCATCAATCACATCTATGGCCTTATCCGGCAGAAAACGGTCGTTGATATGTTTGGAAGAGAGCTTTGCTGCAGCCTCAAGAGACTCCTGAGTATAGTTAAGCTGGTGGTGCTCTTCGTAACAGCTCTTTAGCCCCTTTAGAATTTCAATGGTCTCTTCGACTGAAGGCTCTGGAACCTCTATCTTTTCAAACCTTCTTGAGAGGGCGCGATCCTTCTCAAAATAGTTTTTATACTCTTCATAGGTTGTGGAGCCAACACATCTGATTGACCCGGATGCAAGTGCAGGTTTAAGAATATTGGATGCATCCAGAGATCCGCTGCTGGTTGCACCAGCGCCAACAACGGTGTGAATCTCATCAATGAACAGAAGGGCGTTTCCTTTTGCCTCCAGTGCATCAATGACATCCTTGAGCCTCTGTTCAAAATCTCCCCTGTATTTGGTTCCTGCAAGCAGAGCACCCATATCCAGTGAGAACATTTCAGATGATTTGAGAAATTCAGGCACATCCCCCTGAATAGTTTTAAGTGCAATTCCCTCAGCTATGGCAGTTTTACCAACTCCTGGATCTCCTACAAACACTGGGTTGTTTTTCCGTCTTCGGCACAGAACCTGCATTGCCCGCTCAATCTCATTAATCCTGCCGATTAAAGGATCAATCTTTCCATCTCTTGCTTTTGCAAGCAGGTCAGTTGTAAAGAGAGAGAGAGGATCTGACTGCTGCTGATCAGGGTGCTGCTGGATCTGATCTTTGTCACCTTTACCAGGCTGTGGTTTACCTGTTTTTGACAGCCCTGCCTTTTTACTCTGGGTCGATGTTGAACGCTCATTATGGGAGATATACTTCAGGAGTTGAAGGCGTGTAAGACCCTCCTCTTCAAGATAATATGCTGCATGAGAATCTTTCTCCTGAAAAATGGATGCAAGGATATCACCAAGAGTCACTTCAGTCTTTTCGGCAGACCTGGCATGGTTGATTGCCCTTTGAATGGTACGCTGGAACCCGAGTGTCTGCTGGAGTACATACTCATTTCCCTCTTTAATACTCTCCATCTTATCCTTGAAAAAGAGATCCAGATTCTCCTTTATGGCTTCAGGGCTGCCTCCACAGTTTTTAACTGTTGTATAACCCTCTCCATTATTCAGGATGGCATAAAGAACATGCTCGACAGATACATATTCATGTCTTCTCTTCTTTGCCTCCTTTACAGCAAAACCAAGTGTAATGCTCAGCTCTTTGCTTATCATGATGACTACTCCTTTTCCATTGTGCTTTTAAGGGGAAACTCTCTTTCCCTTGCAAGGATGTGTACTGTATTTACTTTTGTTTCTGCAACATCCCGGGTATAGATACCACAGATACCCTTCCCCTGCTCATGAACATTTAGCATGATCTGAGTTGCAATTTCAAATGATTTACCAAAAACTGTCATGAGAATCTCAACAACAAAATCCATTGTGGTATAATCATCATTGTGTAAAATCACCTTATACATAGGTGGATGTTCATTCTTGAAATCTGAATCTGATGATGTCTCTTTCTTTACTTCAGGATCCATAGTGGCCATGTGGGTCAGTCTCCTTTTGTAACGCACATGCCCTGACGGGCACAATAAACCATAAAAATAGACTGATTATACTGAAATATCAGGAAATTACCGATAGCCAGAGAATCCAGCCTCATGTGCCACACCATTATTGCATTGATTGTCATACAGTGCAATATTATACTCCAAGGTGCTGTCATGCGCCACAGCATTTTTTATATTTTTTACCACTTCCGCATGGGCAGGAGTCGTTTCTTCCAATTTTCTCTTCGGTGCGTTTTAAAGGTACCCGGGTCTGAGATTCATCTGAACGGGAGAGAATGAGGTTTTCATTGCGGGGTTTTTGCAATCTTTGAATATCATCTGGTTCAACCATCTGAATTCTGAAGAGAATCTCCAGGGTCTCCTCCTTTATTCTATCAATGAGCCCCTGAAACATCTCATATCCCTCTTTTTTGTAAATCACCAACGGGTTCTGCTGTGCATAACTTCTCAGGCCAATCCCCTCCTTAAGATGGTCCATATTAAGAAGGTGCTCCTTCCACAGGGTATCTACAGTACGAAGCATGATGAATTTTTCAAGTTTTCTGAACTCATCTTCACCAATCATGGCCTCTTTTTCGCAATATTTGTCAACAGTTTTCTCTATTATGATATTACCTGCTTTTGCAGCGTCAAGATCAGTCTGTGAAAAATATGACAGATCCAGATCTGTATTAAACTGGCGGTTTACTGCATCACAAAGCCCGGAAAGATCCCACTCTGAAACTGGAAGTTTGTCATTTGTAAATGTTTCAAAAATTGCTCTGGAACGCTCTTCAATCATCTGGACAAACTCCTTTCTTAAGTCCTGATCCTGAAGTGCCTGTCTTCTCTGCCTGTAAATCACCTCTCTTTGCTGGTTCATAACATCATCGTACTCAATGAGCTGCTTTCTGATCTCAAAGTTATGACCCTCCACCTTGGACTGGGCGTTTTCAATGGCTCTGCTGATAAGAGGATGTTCTATTGGCTCCCCCTCATCAATTCCAAGACGGTTCATGATTTTGGTAATACGTTCTCCACCAAAGATCCTCAGAAGATCATCTTCCAAAGAGAGGTAGAATTTTGATGACCCTTCATCTCCCTGGCGGCCTGAACGACCCCGAAGCTGGTTGTCAATACGGCGTGACTCATGGCGGGAGGTGCCAAGGATATGGAGTCCTCCAAGCTCTTTAACCCCATCTCCAAGTACAATATCAGTTCCACGTCCTGCCATGTTGGTTGATATAGTCACAGCCCCCTTCTGGCCTGCTGCTGCCACTATCTCAGCCTCAGCCTTGTGGTGCTTGGCGTTGAGAACAGTATGTTTTATCCCACGCTTTTCAAGTTGTCTGCTTAAATCCTCTGACACATCAATAGATATGGTTCCAACAAGAACTGGCTGCCCCTTTTTGTGAAGCTGTATGATCTCTTTTATGGCTGCCTCATACTTCTCCTTTTTGGTCTTGTAAATTGCATCTGGCAGATCTCTTCTGATCATGGGCCTGTGAGTTGGAATAACCAGCACATCCAGGTTATAGATCTTTTTAAATTCAGCAGCTTCAGTTTCAGCAGTACCTGTCATGCCGCTCAGCTTGTCATACATTCTGAAGTAGTTCTGAAAGGTGATGGAGGCAAGGGTCTGGTTCTCATTGGCAATTTTGACACTCTCTTTTGCTTCAAGTGCCTGATGCAGTCCGTCACTGTAACGTCTGCCCTCCATGAGTCTTCCTGTGAACTCATCTACAATAACAACCTCATTATCTTTGACAATGTAATCCACATCAAGTTTGAACATGGTGTGAGCCTTAAGCGCCTGATTAAGGTGGTGGAGGATCTCAATATTGTTAGGATCGTAGAGATTCTCAACACCAAGCAATTTTTCACCTTTGGCAACGCCATCTTCAGTCAGCGTTACGCTTTTGGCCTCTTCATCAATGTTGTAGTCAATATCCTTTTTAAATGCAGGTATTATTGTATTGACCTGCTGATAAAGGTTAGTTGATTTTTCAGCAGCTCCTGAAATAATCAGAGGGGTTCTTGCCTCGTCAATCAGGATACTGTCAACCTCATCCACAATTGCAAAGTTCAGCTCCCCCTGGGCAAGGGACTCCCTGTCAAATTTCATGTTATCCCGCAGGTAGTCAAACCCGAACTCATTGTTTGTTCCATATGTGATGTCTGCGCTATATGCCACCTTTCTCTGCTCATCATTGAGGTCATGGAGAATTACCCCTACCGTAAGGCCAAGAAAAGAGTAAATTGCACTCATCCACTCTGCATCACGTCTGGCCAGATAGTCATTTACTGTGACAATATGAACCCCTCTGCCAGACAGAGCATTAAGGTAGGCAGGAAGGGTTGACATCAGAGTCTTACCTTCACCTGTTTTCATCTCTGCGATCATCCCTCTGTGCAGAGCAATACCACCTATGAGCTGCACATCAAAGTGGCGCATTTTCAAGGTGCGCTGAGATGCTTCTCTGACCAGGGCAAACGCTTCCGGCAGAAGAGCATCCAGAGTTTCACCTCTGGCAATGCGCTCTTTGAACTCCAGGGTTTTATCAGCCATCTGCTGGTCACTGAGTCTCTGAATTTCTGGTTCAAGTGCGTTAATCTGCTCGATAATGGGCATTATTTTCTTTATGACCCGATCATTATTTGACCCGAATATCTTTGTAAGTAATTTTAATACCATGAAATTTTCTTCTGCCTCTATTTGATTTTTTTTATATGAAAGTCTAGGGATCACAAACTGGTTGGTACCCAGTAGAGACGCAAGATCTTGCGTCTCTACAACTTTCAATGCTTCGTTGTGCCTGTCAGGGCATGGCTGTTATCTGAAACTGTAGGTGCTTTCCCTCTGTGCCTTCCCTTGCGAGGGCACCCGCAGGGGGTATCCCTACAGTTTCATCTTATGGTGTGCCAAAAGCTGTCGTGCCAAGCAGGGGAGGGCTGCTATATTGCTCCGGGAATCAGTTCAAGCCCGCTCTTCTCATCCATGCCAAACATCAGGTTCATATTTTGAACTGCCTGACCTGCGGCCCCTTTGAGAATATTGTCAATGGCAGAAACTATAATGATTCTTCTGGATTTGTCATCAACCCAGAAACCAATATCACAGAAATTTGTTCCCCGGACATGGGCAGTATCAGGAAATTTCCCTTTTGGAAGAATCCTTACAAAGTGGCGGCTCTCATAGTAATTCATGAAAATTTTTAAAATTGCCTCATAGGTTGTTTTCTCCGACAGTTCAGCATATATGGTTGTCAACATTCCCCTGCTCATGGGCAGAAGGTGAGGCACAAATGTAATATTGATTTTTTCTCTGGCATGCTCAGAGAGAATCTCCTCCATCTCTGGAACATGACGGTGAGCACCCACTTTATAGGGCTTGAAGGACTCTGTAACTTCACAGAAATGTGAGGTGAGAGACAAAGATCGACCAGCGCCGCTGACACCAGATTTTGAATCAGATATTATGCCATCTTTTCTGATGGCACCCTCGCGGATAAGAGGCAGTATGGGCAGCAGAAAACTTGTGGGGTAACACCCAGGATTGCCAATCAGATCCGCTTCTCGAATCTTATCTTCATATAGCTCACTTAATCCGTAAACTGACCTCTCAAGCAATTCCGGGGCAGAGTGTTTCTGGTAGGTCTCTTCATATGCAGAGAGGGTTTTGAACCTGAAATCTGCTGATAGATCAACAACTTTGATGTTATTTTCAAGAAAAACAGGGGCATACTGCATGGAAACCTTATGGGGAAGGGCAAGAAATATACAGTCAACTCTCCCGGATAGAGATTTAGGCTCCATCTCTTCACATCTGATATTGACAATGCTCCTCATTGCAGGAAAAATATTTTCTAAAGCTTCTCCACCGTATGAGCGTGATGTGACTGCTACAAGTTCTGCTCTGGGGTGACCAGTAATTAATTTGACAAGCTCTGCACCTGTATAGCCTGTTGCACCTGCAATTGCCACTTTTACCATCTGATATTCCGAGTCTGTAGTTCTGCACACTGAATTTATCATTTTGTATTCCTGAATAAATTTGTTATATTGTTGAACAAATAAAAATTATTTTAACAGAGAGGCTTTCTCTTTTCAAGTTTTGAATAGATGCCATGCTCTGACGGGCAGAACCAATAGTGAAACATAAGGGGGCACTCCCCTGTGGGTGGTCAACGGAAAGTTAACAAGATGAAATCAGAAAAAAAAGAGTAGAGATGATAATGGACAGTAGCATTAAAGCAGAAATTCTATCTACCGGTGATGAAGTTTTATGGGGAGATGTTGATGATACCAATGCAAGCTGGCTTGCAAGAAGGCTCCGTGAGTCAGCCATTGAGGTGATGCGTACCAGTTGTACTGGAGATCGTCTGAAGGATATTGCAGAACTGATTCAGGAGATATCTGCTCGGGTAGATGTTGTACTTGTGACAGGCGGGCTTGGTCCAACTTCTGATGATCTAAGTTCTGAGGCAGCAGCCCTTGCATCTGAAGATACAGTTGTTCTGAATAAGATAGCGCTTACCTACATGGAGTCCTATTTTCAGAAAAGAGGGTGGGAGCTGTCAGAGGCTAACCTAAAACAGGCCATGCTCCCCTCAAGAGCAGGTGTAATGGAAAACCACTGCGGTACAGCTCCTGGGTTTTATATTGATTGCGGAAGAGCAATTTTCTTTTTCATGCCAGGTGTGCCCAAAGAGATGCGCCAGATGTATGAGATAGCTGTTCTGCCAAGAATCAGAGAGCGTTTTGCCACAG
>Ga0209800_10001005_pt1 | contig 34344 bp, 27 predicted proteins | sample Higcelweek8metaG_FD_187174 | JGI IMG/M metagenome (GOLD analysis project Ga0209800, IMG submission 187174) | Freshwater pond sediment microbial communities from the University of Edinburgh, under environmental carbon perturbations - High... | ecosystem: Environmental > Aquatic > Freshwater >...
AATACGACGGGCCTGGTTATCGTAGATGATAAAACATCTGGTATCCTGCTAAGTCAACCTGTTCCCTCGACATTTTATAAACCGTTGATAAAATATGACAGTACGTTGTATTCATCAGGCAGATATTCTGTTGTCAATGGGACTGTCATAAGTGAAACATATACCGGTAATGACGGTGACAGCGGTCTGTATACTGCACCCCCCGGAGTTGTTCCGGGAGCGTCTCTCAATGCAAAATATGTAAACAGCCGGGATATCAGCATATTGCTTGATATTGATTTTGATGCAGGCTATGATTGTCAATTTTCAACTTTCGGCAATAATAGAATAAATATGCTTGACAGACTATCTAAACAAAACAATAAAGTGCTTGAAAAAATCAGTTACTATGTTAAAAATATTACTTCAAATCATGATACAGCATTTTTGACAATAAGACGTGACAGTAAAGATACAATAGAAAATGTCACTTATTTTGAATTAAAAGGCAGTGATACTCTTGATCATAATCAGAACAGATTGGTTTTTGTCAATAAAACAATTGAGTTTTCAAATGATTCCATTAAGTCAATAGTAATAAGCATTTCTCTTGACAAACCATTACTTAAGGGCGAGGTGCCCCAATCTTTTCAGATTGAAGCGTCTGTTGACTTTGGAAAGGGCAGGACCGGTGAATTTGGCGGGCGGATAAATATGATAAATGGATCGTTTGCCGGAATATACGCATTTAACGGAATTGAATATAATATTGATTATAATTTTATTACAGATGAGATTAAAAAATACAAAATGCAGGATAATATGTAATAATGTCAAATTTGAAAATATTTAATAATAAGCTCCCATTGAATTATTTAAGAAGCATCTGTTTTTCAGCTCTTTTTATAATTTGTTTTACAAGTGCATCAAGCGGCAGTCCGTCAGTCGGAGACCGTGCTGAAATAAGGGTCTGGTATAACAGATCAAATAGTGGAGGCGGCAAGGGGCTCAGCGGCGGTCTGGAGCTTAAGAGTATTGAAAATATTGCCGGCGGTGCACTGTGTTTCAAGTATGTACTTGACAATGGCAGTAATGGCGGAAAATGTCCATTTCCGATGCCGCCTGAAGGTTTTACCATTGGAATACAATATACTGATTACAAACCGCAAGTTGTCACATTCGGTTCATCACGACTAGTCAATGGGCCATGGGTAACTGGAATAAGTACAAATTTTGGTTTTTCAGGTTCTGCAGAACTTTACTTTCCAGTTCTTAGGCAGGGACAAAAATACGAAGAATCGGATTGGTATCAGATCCGCCTGAACGATACAATAACCATTTATTGCAAGTATGATTCTGAAAAAAAAGCATTTACAGGAACTGTCAAAAAAATTATTGACAGAGATGAATCAGATAGTGAGACAATTATTTCAGGTGACAAATATGCGGTTTACACAAATGATTCGCCATTGCGGATCGCCATGGTTGTAATTCACAGCAGTGTTACACATCTTGTAAATAAAGAATTCACAGGGCTCGGGGAGGGATATTATGGATTTACAATTGGAGCATACAGGTCAGGATACATGATTAGAAATGTTGACAGAAAAAAAGGAAATAGTACTGATAGTAAATTTGACAGTCGAGGAAGACGTACAAAATAGTGTTATTTCTCAGTATTTGGGAATACCATCGGCTATATCGCGATCACTGAAAGAAAAGCACTGTAAATCGACAGATTCTGGCTTGTCAATATTAAGTTTGATTCTGGCAAAATCATCAATATGACTGACAAATGCATCAACCAGATCCGGGTCAAAATTATGATCCCGTTCTTTTTTGATGATTTCACAGGCAACATCAATGGGGTAGGGGGATTTATATGGGCGTTTTGAAGTAAGAGCATCAAAAGTATCTGAAAGTGCAACAATTCTTGCTACAAGTGGTATTTTTTCTCTTGCTAAACCAACAGGGTATCCGCTGCCGTTCCAGTGTTCATGATGTGAGAGTGCGATAGTCTGCGCTACCTGAAGAACATTTGAGCGTGAATTTTCAAGGATAAGTGAACCAATGGTTGTATGGGTTTTTATTACTGCAAATTCACTTTCTGTAAGCATCCCTTTTTTTAAAAGAATATTATCCGGAATACCGATTTTACCGACATCATGCATTGGTGATGCATAGCTGATACTGTCAATTTCTGCGGTAGAAAGACCAATGATATGTGCTATATGAGTGCTGAATTGGCTCATTCTTGTGATATGGTTTCCGGTTTCTTTGTCTTTGTATTCTGATGCAAGAACAAGTCGAAAGATTGTATCGCGGTAAGCATCCTGAAGTTCTTTATGAGCAAGTCTGAGATTTGTAAACGTAGTCCGCAGATCCGACGCATACTTGACAAGCTGGTCATTTACGCTTGCAAGCTGTTTACGGTTATGTTTTGAATGGATGAATGCCTGACTTAATTCCCGTGAATATGTTTTAATCTGGGCATCGGCAATAGTAAGATCTTTCTCCAGTTCCTGATTCTTTTTCAATTCATTCAGGTAAAGAGTTTTGAAATCAACGGAGTCGGTGATTGTATCAGACAGCTCGTTGCTTTTCAATAAAGTCATATTGTCGTTCCAAGAATTCTATCAACTTTTGCAATAAGATCCAGCGGGCTGAATGGCTTTACAAATAAGTCATCTGCCCCTGCGTCAACAACCATTTTCCTGTATTTTTCATCGGATCCTGTTAGAATTATTATATGACAATCTTTTGTATCCGGATCACGGGAAATCAGTCTTGTTGCTTCAATTCCATCCATTAACGGCATCATAAGATCCATAATTATTACATCCGGCTTGTTTTTTCTTGCCATTTCAATTGCTTTACTTCCATTGCAGGCTTCAAAAACCTTATAATCGCTCATTTCAAGAGTCGTTTTAACCAATTGACGAATTTCTTTACTATCATCAACTATTAATATTTTTTTCATTTATAATAAACCCAGGAACAATGATTTCATATTAAAAACTGTTATACTATAAAGTCTCAAAACAGACATTTCAGGGATTATAACAGAGTATTTTTTCAGACTTCTGCCTATGAACGTATTGTACAATTGGAAATGATTTTTATTCAAGGTACAATTTGCCCTTAAAAAATCACAAATGCAAAGAAATTATCATAATATATTATCGTATTTGATATTATACAGAAACGTCTTTTTTATTATTTTTCAATATTACATCTTTTTTTTGTCAGGTTTTACTTTTTCTGCTAAATTTGATCTTGGCCTGAAATTATAGTTTTGCAGCAGTAAAAATATCATCAATAAATCAGCAGGATATATAGAAAACCGCGTAAGTACCTTTGAAAAAAAGTATTTTACTGCACGCATTTAAGAAAAGGAGCAATACTTGTCTGATTTAGCTGAATATGCCACAAAACTTCATGAACAGGAATACAAATTATCAAATGTATTATCATTTGAAAGTGTTGAGTATCAATCACGATGCGAAAAATTGCATGATATTCGCGCCTGTGTATTTGATATCTATGGGACAATAATTAATTACTGGCGTCCGGAATTTGATTCAAATAAAGAAAGAACGAATTCGATTTTAAACGCATTCAGATCTATTGTTGAGCGATTCGGTATGAATAGTATATTAGAAAAGATCAATCCATCTGAAACCGCTGAAAAAACACTGAATGATTTCTATAATGGTCTTATTGCTCTTGATCACGAGAAATCAATAAAAAAAGGAATTACATATCCTGAAGTAAAAATCGAAAATGTGTGGAGTGTGATTTTAACAATTCTTAAACGAAACGGGTATGAATATTCAAAGTATTGCAAATGCCTGGAGTCTGAATTCCCGCGTTTTGTTGCCTACACATATAACTTTTGCGCCCTAGGAAGGTCTATGTATCCGGGAGTGGTCAGTGCGCTTGCGGAATTAAAACAGAATAATATCGTAAATGGAATATTATCAAACGCACAGTTTTATACACCAATTGATCTGACTCTATTGATTAGAGAGCAGAGTAATCAGAAATATGATGATTTAAGTGAGCTTTTGGAGCCGGATCTGACGTTCTTTTCATATGAGTACGGAGTTGCAAAACCAAACCAGTTATTATTCCGGAGGCTCTATGATGCACTTTATGAATATCAGATTCTACCTGAGCAGACAGTATATGTCGGCAATGATCTTGAAACCGATATTAGGCCGGCAGCAGAGGCGGGAATGAAAACGGCACTATTCTGTGGTGACTGTAAATCAACATTTCTGAAATCACTTGAGGGCAAGGTAATTCCTGACATAACATTTACAAAATGGAATGATCTGCCGTCAAAAATATCTTTCTTTGCAGAGGAGTGTAACCGATGAATTCAGCTATTATTACAACATTAATATTACTGTGTACATTTTTTGCAGGCGCTGCTGAACTTGAATTTACAATTGATCTTAATGATACAAATGCATTGCCGTCCGGACTTTACAAGGCGGTTAACGATGCATATGAATTAAATCTAAGCGGCCTTAAGTTACTTGATAAGAACAATCTTGATGGTGCATTGAAATTATTCAATGATGCAATAGTCAAGCTTCCGGAATATGATGATGCAATCAATAACAGGGGAGTTGTTTATTATAGGAAAGGTCTCATTTCCGAGGCTCAGAAAATTTGGGAAGAACTGGCTTCTCGAAATCCTGAATATTCAATTGCATCTTACAATATCGCACTGGTATATCTTCATGATCGTCAGTATAGTTCTGCCGAGCGTCTTTTGGAGCGGGCACTGAAATTCAATAAAAATTTTGTTGAGGCATGGGTCAGGTATGGATATTTATTGATACAATCCGGGAATAATGAAAAGGGACTGGATGCACTGAAGAAAGCTTATAAAATTTCACCGGATTTTCAGGATTCATGGAGTTTTCTTGCCCACGGACTGGTTATGAGCGGTGATACTGCTGAAGCGCTGGCAATTCTTAAAAAGAAAGAACCAAATCCGGAAGCTTTGAAGATGCATGGAATGATTGAAGCAACACGCAGGAATTATACCGCTGCAACAGATTTACTTTCACGAGCTGTCTCCGCCGGTGCCCAGCCGTCAATTCTTGTAGATCTTGCATCTGTTCATGTCGAGAATGGTAAATGTAAAGATGCAATTGCAACTTTCAGGAAATACTTTGCACTTGGAATCGTTCATGAGGCCGATGCATGGCTGATGGCTGGAATCGCAGCGAAGGAATGTAATGATCTTGCACAATCGGAATATTATTTTGAGCAGGGTGTAAAGCAGTATCCCCAGGATGCAATTCTGCGTTATAATCTTGGACAGGTCTATTTTCATTTAAAAAAAGGTGATGATGCAGAAGAGGTATGGAGCGGACTTGCAGATACAATGGCAGATCCATCCCTTTATTATCTGCGTGCAATGAATGCAGAACGCAAGAATAAATTAGATATTGCAGAAAAATTTATTAAAAAAGCAATCAGTATGGATGAACGTGCTGAGTATGAAGATTTTCTTGGAGTAATATATCATAAAAAAGGTAATGACCAGGCTGCAGAGGAGCAGTTCAGAAAAGCTCTGAAAAAGAATGGAGAATTACGAAGTGCGCAATTGAATCTTGCGCTGATTTCACGAAAAGGTCAGGACTTGACTGCTGCAATGGAACCACTCGAACAGAAATTGAAAAACTGTGATTCTGATTCCTGTGCAGATCTGGCTGTGCAGTTGTCAATACTCTATTATCACTCAAAAATGGTGAATAAGGCAATTGATCTGCTCAATTCAGTTAAAGAAAATGAAAAGGATGAGACCGTATATCGTCATCTTGCGATTTATTATAAAGATTTAAATGACTGGAATAAAGCAATAAGTACTCTTGAAAATGCATCAAAGAGAATTGTTCTTGAAACACAGACAGAGTATGAGCTTGCAGAGGCTTATCTGCTTGCAGGTATGTATAAGAAGGCTGTTGATAAATTTAATTCACTGCTTCCTAAATGGACTCAGAATCCATGGCGTTTACATTATCAGACTGGTTATGCATATCTTGAGCAGAATGATCTTGTAAAGGCAAAGGAATACTTTGAAAAAAGTATGAAAAGTAAAAATGATAATGTTGCCGCGCGTGGATTACTTGCATTTGTATTGAATCGCCTTGGAAATGTTGATGATGCGCGGAAACTGTGGGAAAAAAACCTGAAAGATGACCCCAATAATCCGTCACTGTGGATAAATATGGGTTTGTCATATGAGAAAGACGAGAAATATGCTGATGCACTTGAATATTATAAAAAAGCTGCAACAATAAAAAATGATCTGGAACTTCAGATCAATGTAGGAAATGCCTATATGGGAATCGGCAGATATACTGAAGCATATGAAGCGTATAATCAAGCTCTTTCATCGTCAAAAAGAGATCTTGCCGCATATAATATTTTTCTTGTCGCAAGAAAGAAGAAGGATCGTGAACGGGCTGACAAAATGATAGGGATACTAACAAACGAATTCGGATCATCTTTATATACAAAAAGGGCAAACGCTGAGTTGTCTCTCTGGAATGCCGATACAGTAAAGGCTATTTCAATTTTAGAAAACATTACTGACAAGGACGATGCAGACTGGTTATCACTTGCTTTACTGTATGCGTCTAAGGGAAATAAAGACAAGGCAAATTCATGTCTTGCCAGGGTTCAGTCTGATGCTCAAAATCAGAAGGCTATTGACAATGTAAGAGCACAGGTGGCGTTTACTGATGGTAATTTTGACCAGGCTTTGACAATAATGAAATCATCGGGAGACACATCTTTTGTAACACAATACAATATAGCATTGACTGCATACAATGCAAAACGCTTCAGCGATGCTCTTCAGATTGCCCAAAGACTTGGCAAGTCAGCAGCAGGAGCAGACAAAGCAGATATATGCAGGCTTGCCGGAAATTCAGCATTTGCACTCAAGCAGTGGCAGCTTGCCCGTCAATGGTATCTGCAGCTTTCAAATGTTGATGTACGAAATCCAGTTGTTCAATTCAATCTTGCTGTTGCGGCTTACAATCTTAATGAAATAGAAGAGGCGTGGAAATATTATCAGCGTGCACGTGAAATGGATCCGGCTCTTTTCAACAAGGATATTGAGGCAAAATATCAGAGAACACAGAATTCAAATACAACTGCTGTAGTTGTTGACACTGTGGATACATGGTATAATAAGGCTGTAGATTTTCAGACAGCCGGGGATGATTCAAGTGCCGAGAAGTTTTATCTGAAAGTTGTTGCAAAAGATCCGCTTTACAGTTTGGCATGGAACAATCTTGGCGCGATTTATGGAAAAAGGGGCGATATTGATAATGCTGAAAAATCTTATTTCAAGGCCGTTGAAAAAAAACATGATATGCCTGAGACTTATGCCAACTTAGTCAATCTTTACATAGAGCTCGAAGAATTTACAAAAGCAAGACAGTGGATTCTTAAAGGTATTGGACATAATCCTGAAAGTCAATTACTTGTTGAAATCAGGGAGAAAATAAGTGCAGCTGAACTTAATGCAGATAAGAACAAGAAATAATATTTTACCGCAATGTCCAAAGCAAGACGGTGATATTGCGGGATTTTATCTATTTTTTTACAGATAGTGGCATATTGCAGATTCTGTAATTATATTATGTATAGATAGCTGTTTATAAATATCCAATATCAAAAATGTATGAACGAGTGGTGATACCCGGTTTAGAAAAATAACGCTTTAAACCCGATAACAGAATGGTGGAGGTTACATGAAAAAAGTATTAATGGCTGTTGCAGTATCAATATCAGGCCTTTTTTCGTTTTTGTCCGCTGACAACACGACGCATAAATCAGTTGCTGTTCTTCCTCTTGAAGCAATTAATATTTCTGTCAGCGATGCTGATTTGATGAGCAGAGAAATATCTGATGGATTTACATCTGTTCCTGATATACAGCTTATATCATTTGATAAAGTACTCGGTAATTTCAAAAAAACCGACATTAATAAAGACAGCACATGCAGAAACAGGGTATGTTTACTTAATGTTGGAAAGAGTTTATATGCAGATATTGTTTTTATTGGAAGCTTTTATAAAATCGATAATAAATTAACCCTTGCAATAGCTGCTGTAAATTGTAAAGATAACAGCACATTATGGACAAAGGATTATTCATGCGAATGTGAAATTAATGAATTTGTAAAGAAAACATCATATACAGTTGTCTACGATGCCAGAAATGTCCTTTTTAAAAGCGGTGAAAGTGAAAATGTTCAGGTTTCAGCAAAAAAAAATGAAGTTGTTTCGGAGTCTATAAAAAAAGAAGAGCCAATAAGCATAAGGGAGACACCTGTTGCGGAACAGACTACTATTATTGTTGAAAATGATGAATCTGATGATGATGAGGAGGAAGAAGATGAAGAAGAAGATGATGATGATAATGTGAGTAGGGATTTTGGTAATGGTACTGTGACTGGGTTTACATTAGGAATGAATTTCAGGTACATTGTTGATGGTTATGAAGACAAGGCAGGGGAGTCTGAAAGCGAACTCGGGGCAGAAGTTTTTGCACTTTTTCCAACATCCAAAAGATCTCATGTACGCTGTAGAGTTTCACTTCCTATGTCAACAAGCGGTGATTTTCTTGAAAACAGCACATATAAAGAAGATCGTGATTATCTATTTTCACTGGATCATGAGTGGGGTTTTAAAAATGTTGGACTTACAATTGGTGCAGCATATATGTATTTCAGAGACTTCAAAAGAATTAATGAAGATAATGGAAGATTATACAATTATGAATCACACAGTCGTTTGAACTGGGTTATGGGTATTCGTGGAGGAAAACCCAATAGAGGCTTTCGTGGACGCATCAGTTATCCAATGACTTTCAGTGAAGATGAAATCCTTTTTATTGATTATAGTGCGTTTGGTATGTTTGGAAATAATAGAGTAAAAGCTGGTATTGGTATGCAGGGTTCAGTAAAGACCAGAACCAGCGAAGATAGAGATACATCATCATATTATTCATATAGTACTGACACAGATGAAGTTGAAGAATATTATTTTGCGGCTCCATGTGTAAAAATTGCATTTCTTGCAGGTTCTCATAGTGTAATTTCGCTTGGTATTGATTTTATGGGATTGATAATTCCTGATGTTTTTGATGAAGATAAAGACTGGACTCCAAATGTATTTTTAGGATATACATTTTCTATAGGATCCATTAAAACTGTTGAAACATTTGATGGACGCTTTTAAAAGAGTATAGTTTATTATTAAACAGTCAAGTGTTATTTAGGGAATGCGAATGAATCTTACTTCAATAGGGCAGGATTCTCACAGATTTGAATCTGCCAACAGTAAAAAGCCGCTCATACTTGGCGGATTGATAATTGACAACTGCATCGGCCTCTCTGGTAACAGCGATGCCGATGTTGTTCTTCATGCAATAACCAATGCTATATCGGGAATAAGCTGTGTAAATGTACTTGGAAAAATCAGTGATGAACTTTGTTTAAGAAATGGAATTACTGATAGTAAAGTTTATCTTCAGAAAGCACTTGATACATTAACAAAATACAAAATAGTTCATGTGTCAATATCCATTGAAGCACTGAAACCGCATTTTGCCCGTCACATATCTGCAATGCGTTTGTCAATAGCATCTCTGCTTGGACTGGAGATAGATCATGTCGGTATCACTGCGACCACAGGTGAAGGGCTTACTGAGTTTGGAAAAGGTGAGGGTATTCAGGTATTAGCAATTTTAACTGTTGAATCTATTTTCTAAAGTATATAATTGATAATTAAACTTTCAATGCTGTAGATTTTTTGTCAATTTCTTTCTGCCAGATAGATTCTGCTTTAGTATACCAGAATACAGGCGAATTGATTTCATTTGTTTCTTTATTCTTCTCCGGCATAAGATCAATTAATGATGTAAAATCTGCAAAATATTTACTTGCATCTTTGAATTTTTCAATTTTTAAAGAAACTGTCATAAGTATATAATATGTTTGTGCCAGTTGAAGTTTACTATACGAAGATGGTTCTGCCAAAGCCTGAGTCAGCCATGTGCGGCAATTGCTCATCAATTCATCAGTAAAGCTGTCAGAGGCATACATAAGTGAAATAAAATTCAGGAAACCAATATTGAAAGAATCAGAACTTCCTTTATTTACAGAAACAGCTTTTGTACATGCTTCTGAAAGTTGATATGCCAGAAAACTGACTGTACGGTTTCGAGGAAACTGGAAAAAAAATTCTGTTATAATACCACCGTCTTCCATCATTTTACGGCGTTTTTTCGTAGCTTTAGACAATAATATTTTTGTTCTGTCATCAAGAATAGATTTGTAATGGATTGTATTATGGTCATCAATTACATTGAATAATGATAAATCTGTTGAGGCCATGAGACAATCAGTACATACTACCGGAAGTGCACTGAAATAATCAATAATTACATTGTTCTTATTTTCACAATATGGAAATATATCTCCACTGCGCCATTTCCACTTGTAGTCTGCCGGAGACATAAGATATCCAGTTACATTGCCTGAACCACATGCGCCGCATGAACAGCGAATCCTTAACAGGCCTTTTTCATTAAAAGTAAATGGAAGGTATCGGTCGTAGGAATATTTGTCCATTATACGCTGTAATTCATTTGTGTCAGAAATAATGGTTAATATTTTTGATAAATTTGAATCAATTAGAAGATTCATAATATCTTCTGAAGGTTTCAGGATAAAAAAACGGTTGTTCGAAGATTCAATACGTTTTTTTAAATTCAGGAAAATTCTGATAACACTGGAATCGATTGATGTTGCACCTGAGAGATCTATTACCAGATCTTTCTGTGATTGTTCCTGAAAGTAAGTTGTCAATTGGGGAGTAAGTTGCGGAATTGAACTGATATTGTATGCTCCCTGAAAACATATAATGTTGTAGCAGTTGTTCAATAATACTGTAAGCGGCATCAGTACTCCTTACGGAAGCAATTGACTATTAACAACGTAATCAGATAAATAATTGTAACTCAATGATTACATGTATTTACTAAATATATGATAATTGTATATCAGTTGTACTGCATGGTCAAGAATTGAATTTTAATAATTAATGTGAGCAGATGATGCCTGTAATTGATGAATACGGGAAATTATCGTAGTAATGATCAAAAAGACGAATTATGTATGATTTTTTTTCTGATGGAAATTTCTTTGAGGCCCAGGCATAACTATCAAGTGAATATGACTGGACTTTTCCATCAGAGATCTGCTCCATTTCAATCTGCAGAGCGATACATAATGAGTCGTTCTCTATATAGCAAGATTTAAGAACAATTGACACGCGTATCGCAGGCTGTTCAAAGTCCTGAACTACTATGAATTTTTTAAAACATTCGCCAGACTTCAGTGATGCAGTTATTGAATTATGCACAGCTGCTATTTTTTTAAGAATTTTAGTCTCTTTACGATGGTCATCAGGCCATTGCTCAAGTGAGTCAAGATGCGCATTTATGATCATCGGGGCAAGATACAGTTTTATTTTATTAGAATCATAACTGTATAACGCAGATTGTTTCTGCGGCTTAGTGGTCGTACAAATAATAAAAAAACATGAAAAAATTATTATGATCAGTCTCATGGTGTTACAAGAATTTTTTTGTTTACAGTTTGAAGTTCTCTGCTATTGTATTCATAATACTTAATATAAGCAAGATAGAATCCAGGAGTTATTGTTTTTTTTGAAATATTATTCAATTGCCATTGCGTACTGATTGTCTCATCATGAAATTTAATGCTGTAAATATGTTTACCGGAAGCATTATAGAGAGAAATACTATGAAACAGTGCACCATCAAAATTCAGGCTTCCATTTCGCAGTGAAACAGGATTGGGATATACTGATACAGAAATTTCTGATAATTCTTTAAAAAATGAATACAATCCTATTGTCGGATTGTCAATTGATGCGTGCAGTGTATCTTTTATATTGGAAAATAAAACATTGTCGCATTTTTGCCATGTTAACGATGTATCATTCCAAAAATATATTGAGGAATGCAATGTGTCTTTGTAATGAGGTATTAAAAATGATAGTGTGCGATCAGTGGTGCCTATCCATACGTTGGGAAATGTCAAGGAAAAAACCGGTGATACCTGATGAAATCCGGCTGTTTTTGCTTTGTCAATAATGCTTTGTTGTGTTGTTTCACTTATTGATTCATCACATCGAACCACACTGTTTGTTTTAACAGAGAGCAAAACGCTGCATGATGAATCTTTTGCAGGCACATTAGTTGTAAAATGTTCTTCTGCTTTATGTGTAACAGGACAATTATTAAATGAAACAGAATACCTGCGAGTCTTTGACGGCTGGCCATTGGTGACAAACACCAGTATACGGTCTGAAGTTGAAATGCCTGCGATATCCAGTGTACCATCACCAAAACTATCGAGATCAATATGAATAAGTGTATCGCGATCAGGTTTCATGACGATTGCCGATGCATCCCATGGTTTGTCTACAGCTGCATCATTTGATGTAATGTGTTGTAAATTTACATGAAGAGTATCAGTGATTAAAGCTTTGGGCTCATAGGTAAAAATATTCATTGCATAAGGAAAAATAGTTTTCCGGATAGGATTATAACCGGCAGTTGTGTCTGTGGAATAATGTAAAGAATCAAAAAATGGTGCATCGGTAATGAATAAATCAGTATCAGCATGGGGGCCTGAAAAAAATGATGCGGTATGAAAACTGTGAAGAATATTAACCCAGGATGTACCATAACTATTTGAAACAGTTAACAGATTTTGATGAAATTGAGTCGGACTTTTATAATTATTGAACATGATTGTATGAACAAATGATAGATCGGCTTTTGATAAGAGATGATTGTAGATGTAAAGACAAAGGAGAGAATTGGAATAATACATGTCGTAGCTGACGTTATCATCTGTAAAAAATGGATTTACCGGTTCATTAAAATATTTATATGTATATTGATGATAGTCATTAACATCAGGGAATGCAAGTTCTTCCATTGATGCAGCAGTACCTTCAAGCCAGGAAATTGGAAAGAAATCATAGGAAGTCGACGTGATATTCCACATCATGGCAAACTGAATTGAATGAAAAAATTCATGTGTACAGGTAACCCGTATTGCATCATGTGGATTTGTATCATAGCCAAGGTCACTCCAGTTAGTTGAAATTGATATAATACTTGACCATCCAGGAGAATTGGTCATGTCTTCAGAAAGAATAGGGTAGGTACTGCCATAGAAACCTGAATTGTCTGTAATGACTTTATATCTGGATGAGGTATGTAATTCATCTTTGTAAGGAAGCGGTTGATTGAATTTGAAGCGAATAATATCCATTGACCAACTGCTGTCAAGAGCCCAGGCGATTTCGTCAACGTAGTCTGGAACACCATTTGGTGAATTTTTTTTGATGCGCCAGTTGCTTAATGTATCATAACCATATGTATCGCTGTTCAAAGCAGATGAGATTGGGACAGTACTGAAGTATACTTCAAAGTTATTTCCCGGAGATATGAACACATTAAAATTGTCTGGAATTTTTATTGAACTCAGATATTCATTTTGAACAGTTTTTTCAAGATTATTCCAGTATTTTGTAAGATAGAAAAGATCCAACTGATCAAGTTCCGGCAGTCTTTCTGTTGACAATGAGGACTGATGAAGCCGGTTTTTCAAATATTTCTGAAATTGTGATGAAGACTGATATTTCTGAGAAAAATTAATTTTATTATCAATTAATGTGTTTTTTATACCGGCTGAAGAGAAATCTGCAAACATGATAACAATAGTAACTGTCAATAAGAAATATTTAATAAATGGTTGATGATATGTATTTTTACAACAGTATGCACTATGTCTGATTCTGTTAATAATAGCTTTACAAATTGTTATTGAATTCGTATTAATCATCAGAGTTTCCTTATAACTGCAGAATAAACAAATACTATATATATCCGGCGGTCAGAACGATAAAAGTCGTTAAAAAAGAATCTTTAGATAATCAGGATAAAATTATTTGTATAGAAATTCCATACTTTTTCAGCTTGTTTTATGATAAAAATAAAAATCTTATCCAGATATCTTTGTTAAAATAACAAATTTATCATCAGGATAGATAATAATACAATATATGTCTGGTAAATACTGGTTGTATTCAATTCTGACAGATAAAAATCAGTATTTTTAAGAATCTGGGTTATTACAAAAATTAAAATATGGATGGAAATGAATGGCTGCTATAAATCAATGAATTATAAACGTTATATTTGATTTGAATATAGATGTGTTTTATTGAGGATCCTGTGTATACCTCCAGTCAGAATCAGTTTCATCAAGCCATACAATTAGATATTCAGGTATTGCAGCTATTGAGAGTCTGTTGTTTGAGGCGTCAAGAGATTCAAAATCAAATTTTGTTATTGCCTGTGAGATATATGATATTCTGTTGTCTGAAATATCAAGATGTTTCAAGCTGTCAAGATCACTGATATTTGAGGAAACCTTTGTTATCCTGTTTCCTTTAAGGTTCAGTTTTTTTAATTTTTTAAATGAATAAACTGCTTTTATGCTGTCACCAAGATTGTTGTTGCTTAAGTCAAGATCTGTAAGGCTGCTTAACTTTTCAATCAGACAATCTGTCTTAGTCAATGAGAGATTGGATAGATTCAATTTGGTTATTCTACCATATTGTGAAGTTGAAACAGAATCAACACTTATATCTTCAAGGTCTGAACTATCAAGAAACAATCTAAGAAAAATAGAATCAGCTTTGTAGGTTTCAGGCTGAAACTGATGACCATTATGATCAAAACGGAAATCCATCTTCGCAGATTCGCCTGGGTCAACATTAACCGTTAATTCTACAGGCTTTGATGATGATGACTTTGAACAAATATGAAGGCGGTGTGAACCGGCTGGAACGCGGATTGAGTAGTGACCGACACTGTCAGTTATTACCTGACGTTCAAGTCCATAGATCTGAATGCTTGTACTTTTGTTTGAAGGTGTATCATTAGGCATATCTATAAAACCGGAAATGGTAGACAGCAGTTTCAGTGTGTCAATATCAAGATGTTTAAGTGTATCAAGTAAATCTATTGAAACAGCTTTTTTTATTCCAAGACTGTCCTGAAAGTTGATTTCTACAATAAAAGAGCCTGCACCGATTGAATCAAATCTGAACAATCCATGAGAATCAGTTTTGATGTCGTGAGATATTATTGTGCTGTCAATTGCCAATGTGCTGCCGCTTAAATAATCTGTTGAACGGAGACGCACCTGAGCACCTATGAGAACATTGCCGATTGAATCAACTGCTTTTCCCTCAACAGCACAAGCACTTATCTCAAGATCTGAACCACCACCGGCAAGATCAACTGATGTGTTTGTGCAATTTGTAAAAACAATGACCGCAAAAACTATATATAAATAGTAAAGTTTATTAATTATCATTTTTAATACTCCGGGTAACCGGAAAAATATTGATATTCATCTGGTAAACCCGCTCCGGATTATCATCAATCTTTGCCAATTCAAGAATTTCTCGTCTGAATTCTCGTGCACGCATTAATATCAATCTATAGGTTTGTTCAGAAATTGAGAATGTTGTTGCAGTTCCCAGACGTTCGTGTATTGAAGTTGAATCATAAGCCTTAACTGCAAGTTCAGTCATTTTAATTTGAAATTTCTGAGCAATCAGAGTTTCAATTGGATTTGGCTGAGCTTTTATTAATTTGTTTGTCTGATGAAACCTGCCATCGCTATCCTTATTGATAAAATCAAGTTTTTCAAGTAATTGAACCGAATTTTTAGCATCTTTTTCACTGATCTGAGGGATTAGAAATTTTCCAAGAGCATTGTAATCCTCTTTAAAATCAAGGAAACTTACAGCTTCACGCATTACACAATGAAACCACTCTTTATAAAATTCATACTGACTCTTTTCAATATTTTCAATTGAAACAGGACGCTTAATCTCTATTAATTTACTATAATAATGAGTTTTTTCCTGAATTGTTTTTGCCTGATTGAAAAAAACAAGATTTTCGAAATAATCTGCTTCCTCTTTTGTATGGCCAATTGCACCCGAAACCTTCACTATACTGTTTTTTGTAAGATTCTTTTTTCCCTGTATAACATGAAATAAAAATGATGATGTATTGATATTGGCTCTTTGTGAGAATAACCTGTAAGAGAATGACTTAGTTGTGGCTTTTTGATCTTCATAATAAGCCTTAAGATATTCTCTGTAATCCTGATAATCAAATATTTTAATCATGTTCTCTCAATTCCTGATTATATAAGAATCAAAAAAATCAACCATAATAAAAATATACGCAATTCTCAGGATATTTCCTAAGAATTGATATAAATAGCGTTCTCTATAGAGAACCGATTTTAAATTTAGCTGATATTTATATAAATGAAAATTGTTTTCATTTGATGAGAGTAATCCAAAGCATAATATTATTTTATCAAACTTGAAATATCTGAAAGTTTTTACAAAGAAGAGATAATCTTGATAGACGCAATAGTATTTGATTTTGATGGTGTGATAATAGATACAGAAAAAGCAAGGTATGATGCCTGGCAGGCTGTTTTTTCAATATATAATCAGCAGCTTCCTCTTGTTGAGTGGGTAAAAAATTTAGGAAGGGCCAGTTATGTGGCAGATCCATATGTCATATTGGAGAAATTATCAGGCCTAATATTACCGGAAAATGAAATTCGGGCGCTTGCAAAGAAATTCGAACTTGAGTTTGTCGCAGATCTTGAGCCTCTCCCTGGAATTGTAAAACTGCTTAAAAAAGCAAAAACTTTGAATATTCCCTGTGCAATTGCCTCAAGTTCTACCCGTCACTGGGTATCAGGGCACATTAAACGGATGAATCTTGATACATATTTTCAGACACTTGTATGCAGAGAAGATACAAAAACCCATAAGCCTCTTCCTGAGCCGTATCTTACAGCTGTCAGCCGCATGAATTGTGAACCTTCAGACTGTATTGCTATTGAAGATGCACCACTTGGGATTCAGTCAGCCACTTCAGCAGGTTTAAGATGCGTTGCTGTCGGATGCAGTCTCACAAGACAACTTGATTTAAGTAAAGCTACATGGCTGTATGAGTCGCTTGAAGAGTTTGATCTGAAAAAATTACTGTAATTGTAAATTCAGATTGTTGTTTCAAATGTGGAATAAACTTGACAGAACAATAATTTTACCTGTTCTGTCAAGTAATACTATAAATCGTAATTGATAATATCAGAACCTCTGCGGCAGATTTCTATAGCATAATCTGTCCATAATCCCTGGCCCCAATATCTGTAGCAGCTTGTCTGGGATGTCAAGAGATGAAACAGTGCTCTTCTGAATCTGCTGTCATTTGTCGGAATTTTTCTATCCAGAACCTTTTCACTGAATAGTGCGCTGAGCTTTTGCATAGGGTCAAGTACATTATCATATCCCCGAACCCATGAAATATTATTTGTCCATGAGCCGCCTTCCATGTGGAACCTGTGATCCGATTTCTTTAATTCATCAATGACTTTAGACATCTTTTCACTGCCGTCACCGGGTGTAAATCTGTCCCAGATCTGTTTCTGCTTTATTGGCTGCAAAACAGGCAAATCTGATTCATTTATCCCTGATGTAAAAAGAAACTCAAGATATTCCGATACGTTTATCATTGCAGTTTCACTTCCACTGGATTCTCTTGAGACTTCCATAAATTTCGATGGAAATTCGTTCATCATTACTCCGCCATTTTCTCCATCTGCTATTTGTGTGACAAGTGGAGGTATCTGTTTTCCGGCAAGTTCCCACTTTGAAACAGATTTCGCTTCGTAGTATGGCTGCATCTGTGCAACAAGTTTTGTATCACTTCCCTGTGTCTTGATAATTGCAATAATACTGACTTCGTTGCCATCAGAATTCTTGCAGACAAGACGATGGGGAATATGCTTCCTTTCAGGACCATGGCCGTTATGCGGCTGTTCAACAGAATGCTCCTGAATAAGTATCCATTGAAAGCCGCAATCTTTTAAGGTTTTGATATATTCATAAGCAACATCGGGATGATTTGGAAGTGCCATCTCTGATGGCGAAAAGCCTCGAACACGTTCAAGCGATTCCCAGCCGAAAATTGATGCGAAATGCTGCTGCCATGCCTTGACGTGAAGACGAAAGTCCTGTGATGGAGTGGATGGAGCTACGGCGTGTCCCCATGGACATCCGAGCCATTCCATGCACTTTCTCATTGAAGGATCATTTGTAACCCTTTTAAGATTGTCAAATACATCATGAAGTCCCATGTGACGAAGTCCGTGAAACAGTGTCCCTGAGTATTCAAGCATAACACGCGGATTTTTACCTTCAGAAACAAGCTGAGGGATAAATTCACCCATTCGTTTATAACACCAGTGAAATACTGATGCATTGTGGTTGTCGCCAATACCCTGATTATCCATCATATAATTAAGGTTGCTGATTATATCTGCATGGTGCAGATCTCCACTGCCGGCAGGAATGAGCGGCTGGTGCATATGTAAAGCAATCGCACATGCGCTTTTCAAACCGGAGAAGTTGATACCTGATTCATTTATGAAAAGAGTTTTTTTATTTCCGGCTTCCATGACTGCATCTACAAAATCCTCAGAACCGCTAATGTTTGGGACATTGTCAATGTATTCAGGAATTGGTGATGCCGGTAAAACTTTGTTAAATTTACTTACGGTATCGTTTTCTGATACATTATCTTTACGAATCATATTACCCCCGTGCGTATTGTGATGAGTTAAGTATATTGTTTAAAATTGATATAAAATCATTGCATGTTTCTTCATAGAACAATTGTAAAAAACAAGCAGCTTTATTTCAAACAAAAAAAAATATAAATGCGTTTATTTATCACAATTTTGAAAAGCATTGAAGATAAGTGAAACTTAAGAAGTGAACTTTAAGTCACTAATCAGTCTTAAGTTAAATCTTTAGTTTTGATTCGATCTGATCAAGTAATTTTTTAGCATATGTAAGGTCATCTGTGCATTTATATACCCAGGCTTCACCCCAGAAAAAATTACAACTTGTTTCAGCACGAAGAATATGCCAGTGTATATCACTCAAAATTGGAGCGTATTCTATCTTTTGCTCAGGATTAAGAATAGCAGTAAATGCGTGAAATCTTTTACTGATCATTGCTACTTCGTCAAGAGCGTTTTTCTGTAAAGCAGAACCGGTCCATTGCGTGAAACCTTTACCGCTGTGCCAGCCGGTATTCCATGCTGCAGTCTGTACATTGACATATCCGCGCGCGCCGTAAGTATTGAGGTAATCGGTTATAAATGCGGGCCTTATGGTTGTAGTATCATTTTTAACATTAGTAATAAATTCATCGTAGAATGCATGCCAGAAGTTTCCATGACCGGATGTATTTCTGAACCATCCGCCATTGTCACCATCAGTGATTGTTGTAACCAGAGGATGAAAATCACACCATTTGACACGATCATTAATTTCACGCGAAAACCAGGCCCAGTCCATTCCGGATTCCTGTGCATCAGAAAGTTCGCGGTCACGAACAATCACAATAATTTCGGAATCCTCGTAACGTGCGATATGCGGCTGATATCTGAGTTCTTCCCAGCGCATTGTTTCTGCGGGTTCTACATTATCACTATCGACCATTACATAGCGATAACCGAGTTTTTTAAGCATTGGAATCATTTCCATGCAAAAGCCCATTTCAGGCGGCCAGAAACCGGAAAAGTTATTTCGCCAGAAAACATGTTTTCCAATACCCTGCCAGCGTGTACACTGTTCTTCCCAGTCTGCCTGTGGAATCAGCGGCAGCACAGAATGATAATAAGCGGTGCCAAGTATTTCAAACAGTCTTGTGTTCTGCAGATGCCAGAGAAGATCACCGCACTTTACAATACCATAAACACTGCTCTGGAATTGCTGATTTGTAAGTGTTTCAAGCAGCGTTCCTGAAAGAGACAGGTGCACTTTAGCGATATCCTCATGTTCCCAGAGTGAGCGGGGAATTCTATCCAGTGCCCATAGAATTTCTTTTGCTTCCCACTCATTTTCAACCAGCAGATTTTCCAGATTACCTGACGGTTGATGTAGATTAAGCACTAAAGCATGATGAATTTTCTCCGGCATGGCAACCCCGTATCAAAAAAAATGTGAATATCAATTTAAATAGAGATGTTTTCAGTCAGAATCATTAAACAATATGTTATTATGTAGCCGCTGCTATTCAAAATAATGATCTGATAAAGTTACTACAAGTAAAAAGTATGAATAATGGTGTTTTGTGAAGATTTAGTTGTAAGAAAAGACGCTTTTAAATGTTTGATAACATTATTGATTTTAAAAAGTAATAATGATAAAATAGCTTCAGTGCCTGTTGTTTATATCTGTATTATGAATTGATATCATGAGTATTATTGATTTTATTGAAGGAATGATATGCTGACAATTTATGATCTTGATGAAAACACTGTCAAGCTGAAGAGCAGATGCCCGGCAATTATGCAGAAAATGTATGACGTTTTTACAGAGTTACCTTTGGTAAATGTTAAGCATGCGGTTGATATTGCAGGTGAGTTTTCTGATATGGTGATACTTGTAATGCGCGGAATATTTAAAGCGTATTATAATGATAAATTCATCAGGTTTTACAAAATGGGAGATATTATTACAAGCCCGTTCAGTTTTGAAAACGGTCCCGTAAAGATTTTAAGCGAGATGGCATCAGATGTCAAAATGTTTACATCTTCGGAATTTATCTCAGCTGTAAATGCTACTGCTGAGAAACGCGATGCCTGGTTTGAGTATTCAAAAATCCAGCAGCAGCTGCTGTTTGGAATCTGCGGAGCATTAATTAATAATGATGAGCCGTATGATATAAATCTTAAAACTTTCAATCCGGGTGAACAGATAATAAAAGAGGGTGAGTTTCCTGACTGTCTGTACGAAATGATTGACGGGGATGCGATTGTCACTGCAAAAGGAAAAGAGATTGGAAGAATAAATAAAGCTGAAATATTCGGAGAGGTAAGCTTTCTTACGGGAATGAACAGAACTGCATCTGTAACCGCAAATTCAACCTGTCTGGTGCAGTGTATTGAAGGAGAGCATTTTCAGGCCATAACAAGGCAGCGTCCGGCTATGGTTAAAAAAATGGCACAGACAATCGCCATAAGACTTGCAGATGTCAACGATAAGCTTGTAAACGGTAAAAAAGTCACATGATATAACCGGTAAATAGATGCATTTTAAGTTTAACTATTCTTTTTACCTCTCTTCCCGATATTTATATTGTTAGCCGGTAATGTACATTGTAAGTGTGTTCAGTTAGAAAAAAGTAAATAATATTTGATCTTATAAAAATTACGGAGATCAGCATGTTGAAAGGAACAATTAAATATTCAATTTCTGAATCTTCTGCGGTGATCAGGCTGGAAGGGAAGATTACATGGGAAACGAGTATTGAATTGAATACTTTTTTTCAGTGTTTACTTGATGATAAAACAATAAAGACAATATTTATTGATTGCTCTGATACAACATATCTGGATAGCACTCTTCTTGGAATTCTTGTTCATTTTAAAAGAAAATCTGATGAACGTGATGTGCATTCAATAGTCGCAGCACCATCAGAAATCTGTAATGGCCTGTTTTCCGATATAGGCTTGAATAAAGTGCTTGATATTCAATCTGAACCGCCTCCTGTAATGGGTATTGTCAAAGAATTACCTGTTGGTAAAGATATATCAATAAGCGATATAGAAATGCTGATAAAAAATGCACATGAAGAACTCATGAAACTGAATGAAAAAAATAGAGAATTGTTTTCACCTGTAGTGAGTATTTTCAATATTAAAAATCAACGTAAAGCCAGATAATAGTTATTCTGACAGCTGAAATATACCTGTTTAATATTATTTGTAAATAGCTGTCACGACCGCAATGATAAATTCTTCTCTGTCAATTACCTTTTCATTAAGTATTAACAGGTGAGAGTAGATGTGATCGAATGTGATCAAGCATCTCTCTCGCTTTTTTAAAAGGAAACGCAGGAAGTTCAGCACCTAATTCCCAGTATTTCTCCAGTGGAATAATTCTGAATTCAAATTTTCCGTTTTGTTCCCATCTGTGAACATACGTCGGGTGGTATTGAATTTTTGCAATTTTTAAATGATTGTTTTTTTTAGTAATTTCAAGATCCAAGATGACACCGGTGTCTCTCAGGGGGTCTCGTTGATTTGAGAGAAGGTTGCCTATTGAATAAATAGTGAAAGATTTTCCTTCGGGATCTTCAATTGCAGGTTGTACTATGTGCGGATGATTACCAAATATCAAGTCAACTCCGAGTTTACGGAGTTTATTGACATAAAATATCTGGTCCTTGTCCGGCATAGTCAGATACTCTTCTCCCGCATGTAAACAGATCGCAATAATTTCAGCACCCTGATCACGCATATAGTTGACATCGTTTTCGATCAGGTTGAAATCAATCATATTTATAAGCCATTTACGTTCCTGGGGAACAGGGTGTTCATTTGTTCCGTATGTATATGAATTAATGCCTATTTTAATATTTCTGCATTCAATAATTACATTGCGTATTGCAGGGTCAGCTGAATCCGATGTTCCGGTCTGACGCATCTGATTTTTTTGAATTGCTGCAATTGTTGCAAGTATTCCCTGTTCGCCAAAGTCAACTGAATGATTGTTTGCTGTACTTATTAAAGAAAAGCCGCAGTCCCTGACTGCTTCAAGCAGTTCCTCCGGTGCATTGAACTCAGGATATCCTGAAAAATTGTGAGTTTTACCGGAAATTGTTGTCTCAAGATTACAAATGGCAATATCTGAGGATTTAATGATATCCTTGACATATTGAAACATCGGTTTGAAATTGTAGCTTTTTGTACCTGCATCGTATGCAGAATCAATGCAGGCATCATGAATAAGAAGGTCACCGGCTGCTATCAGACGCAGTGATTTTTGTTCTGTCATCATATGAAAATATTCCATCTAAACTCTGAAGATGATTATTGATAAAAGAAAGTGTATCAGCTTTTTTTGAAAAATATTTCGGATATTTTGATGAAAATGATTCATCTTTAAAACTGTCAAGAAGCAGTATGCTGTATTGCGGATGAGAATTCCTGCTGCGCAGAAATACACATGTAGAATGAATTTTCGCAGACCGGATCCGCAATGCTGAATCTGTTGGGGATTTCTCAATTATAATATCTGCAATGCCTCCGAATTCCTTATTGGCGCCACTTTGATTACTGATAAAATTACCAAGACTGAAAATGACAAAACGGTTATCAAGGGAATCAAAAACGGCCGGTTGAAGAACATGCGGATGATGTCCGAAGATAATCTGTACGCCATTATTCCATAAAAATTGCACAAGTTGTTTCTGGTTCTCTGAGGGCATCATCTGATATTCATTACCAAAATGTATTGCTGCTATTATAAAAGTGACATTTCTATCGTGCAGACTTTTTATGTCTGATGATATTTGTGTTGTGTCAATAAGATTGATATGCCTGGCAATGCGTTTTGAGAGCTCTCCGTTTGTTCCATAGGAGTATGAGATGAGGCCTATTCTGGAACCTTTGACATTTAAAATAAGACTGCGGTCCAAAGTTCCGGTATCTTCAAAGGTTCCTGTGTGCTGAATCCCTGCGGAATCAAGTACCCGTATGGTGCTTTTAAGACCTTTTGTGCCTTTGTCAAATGAATGGTTGTTTGTGGTTGTCAATAAAGTGAAACCTGATTCTTTTAAATCAGATGCAAGCACCTTCGGTGAATTGAATGTCGGGTAACCGCTGAAACCGAGATTATCTCCTGCAAGAACAGTTTCAAGATTACCAATTGTAATGTCCCCCTGTTTAAGCAATGCAGATACATGTTCAAGTGTTGGAAGAAAATTGTATTTTTTTCCGGTTCTGGTTTTGACAGAGTTTAAAATCGGTCTGTGTATCATTATATCCCCAGTACATAAAATCCGTATTGATTGGTCTGTACTGTCAGTTTTTGAAACTGTGTCACAAATACCGGCAATTGTATCAGATGATGAATTCTTTGCACTCACATTTTCAGATAACAGCAGAACTGCACTTATAATACTGAACAGTAATGCGTGTTTACTTTTAATAATAAGATTCATTTGATCCGCTTTATTTCAAGTTATTGTAAAAAAATAACTCTCATTACAATAAAAATAACAACAGAGTTTTTTAGGTGTTATTATCAATTGTAAATAATATGCAATTTGATTTCTATTCATCATTATCATCATCAGTGCGTTCTTCATTTGTACTGTTTTTGCTTATGCAATGAATAAGTCTGATTGCATCCAGACGTGGAGATGCTTTTTTTACTGTATCAAGAAGCATCGTATATTCCTTTTGCGCAAGAGCGATTTCTTTATCTGAAATCTCGGGATTTGTTTTTCTAATAGCATTCAGCCGTTCTATTTCAGAACCTACAATACTTCTGATTTTATCTGTTGCATCTTTGATGCGCGCAGTACATCTCTGATTTGCTGATGTTTCCGCCCGCTTGAGCATTGCAGGAATCAATCTGTGCTTTATATCAGGTTTCTCCATAAATGTAAATGAGGGAACATTTTCGAGAAGCTCTTCAAAGTAGAGTTTACCGGTATCAGATTTGTCAACACCCTTGTTGTCAATAATGATTTTAAATACAAACGGTGGAAGAAACCGGTCAATATAAAGCGACGGGGGGGCGATACATTCAGTGACAAACAGAGCCTCCATAAGCAGTCTCGTTTCAGTACCGTGTTTATATTGGGCAAAACATGCGTTACCGGTTTCTGAACTGAGGAATATATCGATACCGCCAGTGACCGCCGGATGGTCAATCGTCAGGAATTCATAATCTTCGCGATGAAGTGCTTTGGAACGGTTAAATGTTACAATAGTCCTTGATGAGTTCAGACCTGGGAATGTTTCATCAAGCTGTGAATCAGACAGAAGGTTCCATGTATCCTCACTGAATTCCTCAGGAAGAATACCTCTTGAATGAAAAAGTCCTCGCATAATTGACTTAAGAGAATTGTCTGTATCAAATTCGTGTATGAGTGCCACTGTGTGTGCAGCATCATTAGGCCGGAATGAATGCTGTTCAAGAAGGCGGTTGCGGCCGCTTTTAAGACGCGAAGAAATTTTAGTGACAGTTTCTTTTGTCCCGGCAATCAACTTGTCAATTCGTAATCTGATTGACTCAGAAGAAAAGTCGTCATCTGCAAGAAGTCCGTTTATTTCATCAGAAAAACATTCAAATGTTTCCTGTGCTGCAGGTTGAGTAGCACCGAAAATACCAAGCCCTTCATGATACCATCTGGAAAGAAATGCTTCAGGAGTTTCACTTAGTACAGGAACATAAATTTTGACTGTATTTTTCTGACCGATTCTATCAAGTCTGCCGATTCTCTGTTCGACAAGCTCAGGATTTACCGGGAGATCAAAAAGAAACAGGTGATGAGAAAACTGGAAGTTGCGTCCTTCACTGCCGATTTCTGAACAGATGAGAATTCGTGCTCCGTCTTCTTCGGAGAACCATGCGGCATTACGGTCTCTCTGAAGCAGTGTAAGGTCTTCATGGAAAAGTGCTGTCTTGACATTTATTTCTTTTTTCAACGCTTCTTCAACTGCAAATACAGATAGTTTACTTCTGCATATAACAAGAATCTTATCCTCATCTGTTTTTTTAAGAAGATCTGCAAGATATTTAATACGCGGATCACTGGTAAGTTTTCGTTTTTTGGGGTTTTGACTGTTTTCAAGATCGTCTTTAAGAATTGATTTTACATTTTCTTTCTGGGCCTTTGTCGCGTCAAGAATATCTATAAACACTATTCGCTCAGGAAAACCGCCGATTACTGCGCGTGTATTACGAAAAAGTGCCCGTCCAATTCCCTGGCGATCAAGAATTTCAGCAACGATCTGTTTTCGGTCATTGTCAGATATTTTTCCGCTGTTATGTGATTTTAAAAGCTCAATCGCTGATTCTGAGTGCAGCCGTTCTGAAAGCTCATCAAACTCAAATTTGTCAAGTGAAATGCCGTCAAGTACTTTACCTGTAATTATTGCTATTTTTCTGTGTTCATCAGCTTCTTTACAGTGTGCATCATAATTTGTATGCCGGTATGGATCGAGTAATTGAAGTCTTGCGAAGTGATTTTCTTCACCAAAATGCTGTGGTGTCGCAGTGAGTAAAAAGAGATCCTTTGATACTTTTGAAATTGTTTCAACAATATTAAAAGCGCAGGAGCCCCTGACCAGATGATGTGCCTCATCAACAATCATCATATCCCAGTTTACTGATGATGCCATTTTTACATACTTTTCATTGTCAAGAAGCTGGTTCATTCCTATCAGAATCATTGACGAATCTGTAAATGGGTTGCTTTGAGACAGCGTCTCATCCTCATCATTTTCGCAATTTTCAATAATTGTAAAGAGCAGATTGAATTTTCTTAAAAGCTCTACAAACCAGACATGTACCATTGATTCTGGAACAATTATTAACACCTGAGAAACCCTGCCGCTCACAATAAGCTTATGAAGAATAAGACAGGCTTCAATTGTCTTTCCAAGGCCTACTTCATCTGCAAGCATTATCCGGCGTTCAAAACGGGATGAAACCTCATTTGCAATATACAGCTGATGAGGAATAAGTTCAACGCGTCCTCCTACAAATCCTCGGACCGGAGTACTGGCAGATCTGTAACGCAGGTCAAGAATGTCACTTCGTAATTTATAGTTGTCACAGGTATCAGCGTTTGAAGAAAGTATTCGTTCGAGTGGAGTAGTGATACGGTTGGCACTGCTTAAAAGTGTTTCACAGATGATTCCTTCCGATGTAACGTAATTGACAAGAGAATTCACTTCTGCAGTAACTGATTTTACAACAAGAGACCTTCCGTCAGTAAGCTTTATTGTATCACCTTCTTTAAAAATTATTCTGCGTAAAGGTGCGTTTTCCTTTGTGTAAATTCTTACGGTTTCGCCGTCATTGAACACAATGGTTACTCTGCGGTTGTCCTGCTCCTGTACAGCTCCAAGCCCCAGTTCGGATTCCATTTCACTGATCCATCTCTGACCAATGATCCATCTGGGTGCTGCACCACTGCTTTTACTGCCTTTTGGCTGATTCATTAATAATTCTTCTGTAAATGTTGAAATACTTTATTTATAGCCGGATACTGATTTTTTTAAATAAATTTCTCAGATAAAATACCGTATGTAACCAGCACAGTTCCTTCCTGACTGATCAGAAAGGAACTGCAGAGACTGAATTATTATTTTTCAGATAGATCTTCCAATATTGTTTCATGACCTTTTTTTGATGTACGTGATGATTTTTTCTCAGTTTGTTCAATAGTATCATCAGTTCGGTCAGTCCGTGTTCTGTCACTTTTTTTTGATGGACGCTGTAATCTGCCAAGATTGATTTTGGATAATTTATCCAGAAGCTCCTCTTTATCTTCGGCGTATACTTTTGCATATGCTATTGCGCGTGTACATTTCTGAATGAGATCGTTCTGACTTGTTTCCAGAGTTTCCCGTGCGGCGAGTGCCGTTGCATTTGCTTCCTCAAGAGAGGCAGCATTTTGAGTTACCTGCTCAACAAGAGATTCAAGAATCTGCTTATTTATATCTGGAAAAGTTACTGTTGAAAGTTCCTGTTCAAAAAGAGCAATTGTTTCTTTCACTGATGGTGCAATCAGATCATCATTACTGTCAAACATCTAAAACACTCCTAAAAACGGTTTAAAACAAATACGTAAAGTGATGATAAAATAGAAACAGGAAAAAGAGAATGCAACAAGTGAAAGAGGTTAAAAAATTAAATAAGATGTGACAGATGACGTGATTTATATTTTATAGTCTGGCACATAAGTCTGAAGTTCATGGTATGCGCGGGTTTGTGAAAGATTTACACTGCCGCTTTTATTTCAGTAAACAGATCCTGTTTGCAGATCACAGTCAGGAATATGATTCAGTGAAAAAATTGCATATTTTTAAAAATGTACCTCCAAAATTAAAGAATATATTGATTCAGAGTTTTAAACTTTTAATTACATTCTCTGTTATATTTATAATTATTAGTAAACTTGGCTGGGAAAACATTATAACAAATGTTAGAAATATTGATCCTTTGTATGCTTTTTACGGATTGGTCTGCTGCGTTGTAAGCATTTTATTAGGGGCAATACAGTGGCATCTGATTATGCATCATAAAGATGTAAAAATCAAATTCAGGGAAACTTTTGAGCTTTATTACATAGGAATGTTTTTCAACAACATTGGAACATTAGCCGGGGATACTTTAAAAGTTGCATATATAAAATCGCGTCACTCACTTGGAAAGCTTGGTCTTGCGACCACATTTCTTGATCGTTTTGCCGGTCTGCTTGCACTATCGCTTTTTGCGGGAACAGGCTGTCTGTATCTGGTATTGAATGGTGAATTTCATTCTTCAAATGAGTTGCTTATTGCTAAGGTTGTTATAGTACTTCTTTGTTTAATGGGAATTATGTGTCTGTTTCTTTTCATGAGGCGCATGCGCAAGCTGTTAATTTTTATAATTGACAAATTGCCTATACCAAAAAAACAGGTTTTTAATGATATTGTCAATGCAACAGGATTCACAGTTCATCAGATACCGTTTATTTCAAGTGTAGGCTGTCTCTCGTTACTGATTCAGGCTTTACGTATCAGCACACATATTTTTTCTGCGGCTGCTCTTGGAATTTTAACAGAACATAACATTGTATACTTTTTTATTTTTATACCTCTTATTGCACTTATTATGATTGTGCCGTTACCTTTTGGCATTCGTGAAGCAGTTGGAGGAAGTCTTTTCAGTCTGACCGGAATTCCTGTTCAATCAGCATTGATAATGCAATTCATGGCAACATTCATCGGCGTAATTGGAAGTATGTGGGGCGGGATTGAATTTCTGATTAATGTGCCTGGAAGGAGATTGAGGAAGGATAAGGATGAGGATGAGATAATTAGCAGGGGTTAGTGGCTGGATTTGGGGGATTTTGAGGTTCTTACGTTTTCTGTTATAAGGATTTCTGTTTTGTGAATATGCTTTCTATCTTTAATAATAGTTTCACCTTTTACAAACCATGATATTCCGAATGCAAACAGCATTATAGATTCTATTATAAAGAGCGTATTTGTATTATTTACATTATCAAAACCAATTATAAGTGAATAAATAAAAAGTATTACAACACAGACAAGAATTGCTATTCCCGATACAATGTAAATCATATTCCGGATCATTTTATTTCTTTTGTCTCTTTTACATTCGGATTTACTAAGTGTGAAAAGAAATATTGAATTTATTGCCAGTAAAGTGAAAAAGGTTGTGGCTGAGATAGAATGAATTATATTCGAAATTTGTGGAGATACCTGAAAAATACCAACAGGCAGTGCTGAACTGCTGTTATATAGGCATGGAAAAATTGCAATAAAAAAACCACAATGGCCAATTATGGAAGTGATGAGATCATCAATAAGTGCATAGCCTTTATAACTGATAAGAAATATTGAAACACAAAAAAGAACGCCTACAAATATATCACGTACATTTGAATAATAGTAGAGACTGATTGATGGCTGCAGCGGATTTTTTGCAAGGTAACCACCTATCACACAGATAAGCGGTAAAAACATTCCAAGTATGCCTATTACGCGTCTGATTGCAACATATGAGATTAAAAAATTTCTTTTACTATTTTGCATAAGAATAATGATTCGTTTTATTTACAATCAAACTTGTAAATTATATGAAAAATATTGATTCAATGAGTCTGAATATGTATTAACCAGAATTTATAACAAAATGTTTGTAATATGTCATTTAGTTTTTATAATTGTTTAATATATAAAATGAAAATGATTATTTCCATACCACAATAATAAAAAATCTATTAAGCAATTGCTTTCGGACATTTGCTTAATCTATGTTTAATAAAAAGTATCCCGAAAATGTATCAGGAGATGTAATCAATACTTTCACAAAGTATAATCATAATTGAAAATCGCTTAAAAATAGCAGCTTTTTAATATGATAGACTGGATGAAAATATTCTTAATTCTGATATTGACTTCGGATTTAACACAATAACAATAATGGTGTAATAGTATGCAGATTAAATGGCTTAATTCTGATGTGACATTCTCAAACCTGATACTTGCCGGAGATATTGGCGGAACAAATTCCAATCTTGCATTGGTTGGAGAGTCTGACGGCAAGTACACAATAATACTTGAAGTTGTGTTTCCGTCATCGGAGATAACAGGTATTGTTGATCCGATAAAAAAAGTACTCGCAATTGGTAAAGAACGGAGACATGATCTTATACCGTCAAGGTGTTCTATAAGTGCTGCCGGTGCTGTTGTAAATAATAAAGTGAATCTGACAAACTGTGGATGGAGTATTGACAGTGCAGAAATACAGAAAGAAACCGGGATTAAAACACTGCTTATAAATGACTTTGTTGCAATTAGTTACGGGCTATTGACATATGATGTTGAAAACAGGGACCATATTCTCCAGCTTACACATCCTGATGGAACGCTTCCGCCTAAACAGAATGCTACTATCGGAGTAATAGGCCCGGGAACCGGACTTGGGGTTTCATTTTTAGTTTACAATAATGGCGAATATGTACCTGCATCATCCGAGGGCGGTCATGTTGCATTTGCACCATTTGATGATGAGAGTGAAGCTTTTTGTAAATACATGCGAAAAAAAATCGGAATTACTCCGGGTGTTGAACTTTTTGTAAGTGGTCAGGGTCTGAAAAATATATTTCACTTTTATAAAGATACGAAAAATATGCAGTTTGATGGACTTATTGCCGAGATTGATAACACACCGGACTCTCACAAGCCTGGAAAAATCTCACGCGGTGCTTCACAGAACGATTACTGTCATTCAATGATGCAGTTATATGTGCGTATGTTTGCAAGCGCTGCAAGTAATCTTGCCTGCACAACACTTCCTTTCGGCGGACTTTACCTTGCAGGAGGAACTGTGTCGAAAGATTTAAAATGGATTCAGGAAGATGATCTGTTTATGAAAACATTCGAGACAAATTACAATTACAATATTGTACCACTGCTTAAAAAGATTCCGGTATATGTGATTCTTGATTATTCTATATCACTTTACGGAGCGGCTAATGCGGGAATGAAGATTAAGTATTAAGGCTGAGGCTGAGGATAAGAAATGTTAGCAAGAGAGTTGAGAAGGGCTTATAAATAAAAAAGGGTGAATTTACATTCACCCTTTTTAATAGAGCATTAAAGATGCGAAGCTTTTTATTTATCTGTTTTCCTTAAATGCTTTTGTCAATGCCGGAATTACCTCGTTGAGATCGCCGACAATGCCGAGGTTTGCAATCTGAAAAACATCAGCATTTGGATCTTTGTTGATTGCAATGATAAAATCACTTGACTGCATACCAGCCATGTGCTGCACTGATCCGCTGATTCCGCAAGCAACATAGAGTTTCGGGCAGACTGTTTTTCCTGTCTGTCCTACCTGATGAGAGTAGGGGATCCAGCCATTGTCAACTGCTGCACGGCTTGCTCCAACCGCTCCGCCGAGTACTTCTGCGAGCTCACGAATAATTTTAAAGTTCTCTGCATTTCCAATACCTCTTCCGCCGGAAACAATAATGTCGGCTTCAGCGATATTTACTGTTGTTTCAATATCTTTTACAATGTCAACAATCTTTGTACGTTCAAAAGAAACAACGTTTGGAATCTTTGTTTCGATTACTTCGCCGGCACGTTTATCATCCCTGACAGCTGCTTTCATAACCTTGTGACGAACAGTTGCCATCTGCGGTCTGTGATGCGGGCAGACAATTGTTGCCATAAGATTTCCGCCAAATGCCGGGCGTGTACCAAGAAGCAGTCTTTTATCTGTGTCAATATCAAGTTTTGTGCAGTCTGCAACAAGACCGGCATAAACACGGGCTGCTACTTTTGGAATAAATGAACGTCCGATTGCAGTTGCACCAGCGAGAAAAACAGCAGGTTTTTCTTTGTTGATAAAATCTGTAATAATTTTGCAGTATGTATCATCCTGAAAGTTGGACAATGTTTCGCCATCAATATAAAACACTTTGTCTGCGCCATATTTTACAAGTTCTTCAGCAGTTTTCTGCATGTTGTGTCCAGGCAGAATTGCATAAAGTTTTTCACCGAGCTGGTCTGCGAGCTTGCGTCCTTCGCCGAGCATTTCATAAGAAACGCCATTAATCACACCTTCACGCTGTTCAATAAATACTGCAATGTTTTTATACTGTGTAATATCAATTGTGCTTGAAGTATCTTTCTCAATGCTTATTGCCTGATATTTTTTACATGCCTCGACACATGATCCGCACATAGTACATTTTGACAAGTCTATTATAGCCTTTTTGTCAATAATCTGTATCGCATTTGTTCCACAGGAGCGAACGCAGATGCTGCATCCAATACACTTTTCTAAATTTACTTTTATACCCATGAGTGCTCACCCCTTATTTTATGACACCTAAGTCTTGAATTGTTGAATGTATTTTGTTAACTAATACTGATACATCACCGCTGATCTTTTCACCACCGGATTTACGTTCAGGAACAAAGGAACGAAGCACTTGAGTCGGGCTGCCTTTAAGTCCAAGTTTTGCAGGATCGACCGGCATTGATTTAGCATCAATCAGATTGATTTTTGCAGTTTTTGCTTTCATCTTGCCTTTCAGTGAAGCCATTCTCGGAGTGTTTATCTCCTTGACAACAGTGATAAGGCCGGGAAGCGGCATCTCGACAACATCATAACCCTCTTCCATAAGGCGTTCAACTTTTATTGATGTCTCTGAAACTTCTTCCACTTTACGAACCCATGCAACATATGGAATGTCAAGCATTTCAGAAATACCGGGACCGACCTGTGCCGTGTCACCGTCAATAGCCTGTTTACCGCATATAACAAGATCAACTTTACCCAGTGTTTTAATTCCGTTTGAAAGTGCATATGATGTTGCCCAGGTGTCTGAGCCTGCAAAAGCACGGTCACTGATCAGAAAACCTTCATCTGCACCCATTGCAATTGCGCCACGCAGAATACTATCCGCCTGAGGAGGACCCATGGTGACCACTTTCACTGTGCCGCCAACTCTTTCCCTTATTCTTAGAGCTTCTTCGATTGCATATTCATCAAAGGGGTTCACAACCGCTTCGACACCATCTCTAATAAGTGTTCCGGTCTCCGGATTAATTTTTACCTGAGTTGTTCCGGGCACCTGCTTGATACATACAACTATGTTCACGCCGTTCCTCCTTGCGCTGTTATTGAGCGCCTGTTTCTATATATATTTAAGATCATTATCAAAATAGACTATCAAAAATAGTAATTTTCTCATGTTCTGGCAAATTCAATATTGGGTTGGCAGGTGAAAATCAGAATTTAACAGGAAAAAATCATATTATTTTGGAAAATAATGTGATTTTGCACGCGATTATTTCTTTGAGTCGTTTTTTTTTCGATGGAAATGTTTGATCTATTATTATATGCTTACCTGATTTGGTATATGTGATTTGCTTAAGTATGGCGAAAAATAATATGTCATCTGCAAATTAAAGTTTTTAAAATAATTCAAATCAATAAGTTGACAATTCTTTACTTTTAATACAAGTTTCCCTGTTTCAAGTAAGAATATTCACTTTAACAAAACGGAGAAAATATGCAGCTGAAAAAAATCGGAATCATTGTAGGAAGCCTGAGAAAAGAATCATTTAATCGAAAAATTGCAAATGCTCTGATTGCTCTCAAGCCGGATTCTTTAAATCTTGAAATTAAAGAAATTGGTCAACTTTCTTTTTATAATCAGGATCTTGATGAAACACCGCCAGCTGCATGGACTGATTTTCGTGCTCAGATAAAGGAGCTTGATGGTGTTCTGTTTATTACTCCGGAATACAACAGGTCTATTCCTGCGGTGATTAAAAATGCAATTGATATTGGTTCCCGTCCTTACGGACAAAGCTGCTGGGATGGAAAGCCGGGAGCTGTGATCAGTGTTTCACCAGGGGCAACAGGCGGGTTCGGTGCAAATCATCAATTAAGACAGACGCTGTCGTTTTTGAATATTCCAACAATGGGACAGCCTGAAGCGTATATTGGAAATGTAATGAATCTGTTTGACAATAGTGAATATCTT
>Ga0209800_10001011_pt1 | contig 34245 bp, 30 predicted proteins | sample Higcelweek8metaG_FD_187174 | JGI IMG/M metagenome (GOLD analysis project Ga0209800, IMG submission 187174) | Freshwater pond sediment microbial communities from the University of Edinburgh, under environmental carbon perturbations - High... | ecosystem: Environmental > Aquatic > Freshwater >...
ACATCCTGGGGCTGGAGAAGGTCCCAAGGGTTCGGCTGTTCGCCGATTAAAGTGGCACGCGAGCTGGGTTCAGAACGTCGTGAGACAGTTCGGTCCCTATCTGTTGTGGGCGTTGGAGATTTGAGGGAACCTGCCGCTAGTACGAGAGGACCGCGGTGGACACACCTCTGGTGTACCGGTTGTGGCGCCAGCTGCATAGCCGGGTAGCTATGTGTGGAACAGATAAGCGCTGAAAGCATCTAAGCGCGAAGCTGGTCTCAAGATGAGATCTCCTTTAAGGGCCGTGGGAGACTACCACGTTGATAGGCTGTAGGTGTAAAGGCGGTAACGTCAAAGCCGAGCAGTACTAATTGCCCGTTAGTTTTCTTCGTATCCAATAAAATTTTTGTCCAAGTATTTTGTTTCCAATGTGTCAAACAATATTGACAAGCAATTAGCCGCAAGCCGTAAGCCGATAGCCACAAGCTAAAAGCCGCAAGCCCAGGGCCGATGCTAAAAGTCACAAGATTTAGGTGGCTATAGCGTTGGGGTTCCACCTCTTCCCATTCCGAACAGAGAAGTTAAGCCCGACAGCGCCGATGGTACTGCACAACAATGTGGGAGAGTAGGCCGCCGCCAACTTAGTCAAAGCCCGGTTCACGTAAGTGAGTCGGGCTTTTTTTTTGCTAAATTTCGAAATAACGATACCAGTCGATATTAAGGTTGAGAATCAATGTACATTTCTATTGAATATTGAAAATTGTTGGGAAATAGAACCATTCAATTTATTATATTTATTCTTTTAATCTCAATCAAAAAAAGGGAAAATGCGTCAATTTGATAACAAGAAATTAAGTGAGATTCTCACTATTGTATTATTCTCAATTTTCGTTTTAAGCTTACCTTATTCTAAATCATTTGTAAGCATTTTCGCCGGTTTAATTTTTATAAATGGCGTTTTCTTTTCCATTATGAATAAGGAGATTAAAACAAAATTGAAAGAAAATAATTCTTTTTGGTTTCTGATTTCTGTTCTAGGTGTCTATCTGGTCGGTTTATTGTTCTCTAAAGATTTAAAACTTGGTTTAAATGAAGTAAATAAGGCATTAATGTGGTTGGTGCTTCCATCAGGTGTTTTGTTAAGCCCCAGGTTATCAAAAAAGTATTTTTGGTTGATATTGACACTTTTTATTTTTGGAGTAACGGTTTCTACTTTTATAAGTTCTTCACGAATGTTATTTTCCAACTCTTTTGGAATTGATAATTTTCGTGAAGTAAATTTTATCTCACATATTCCATTTTCACTTCAAATTGCCTTTTCTATTTTTATTTTGATCAATTCTTTTTTCACTGAAAATTGGCTTCTTAAATTTTTGAAACCTCACTATCGAATTATTTGGATTTTGTGGTTGTTATTTTTTATTATCATTCTAAAATCAATTTTGGGATTAATTGCATTTTATTTTACTGCAATACTTCTTTTCTATTTAATCGTAAATAGAAATCACAATCCAAGAATCAAAAAGGGGATTATTATTGGAACTCTGTTTTTTTCTTTATTACCCGTTATTTATTTAGGAAATGTGATTTATAAATTTTACGACATTAAAGATACAAATCCGGAAAAAGCAGATAAACAGACAGTACTTGGTAATGATTATGAATTTGATTTTAATAATAAATTTAAGGAAAACGGGTATTATGTCAATTGGTATATTTGCACCATTGAATTAGAACAGGCTTGGAATCAGAGAAGTAATGTTGATTTTAACGAAAAAGATGGAAAGGGTTTTCCGATTTCCGGTACACTAATCAGATATCTAACCAGCAAGGGCTTAAGGAAAGATGCAGAGGGAGTTAAAAGTTTAAATGACCGTGATATTAAGAATATTGAATCTGGTATTGCCAATTATATTTTCGACACATCTGTTTATGCATTCTATCCTCGGATTTATGAAACAATATGGGAATTCGATAAATACATGTTAACAGGTAATCCAAATGATCAGTCTTTCTCTCAACGTATCGAATTCACCAAAGCATCAATAATCATTATTAAGGATAATTTTTGGTTTGGGATTGGTACAGGGAATTATCTTATTGCCTACCGGGATGCTTATAAAAAAATGAACACGCAGCTTGATGTTGAGAATTATGGATTAGTTCATAATCAGTATTTAAGTTACCTGTCTAAATTTGGATTGATTGGATTTCTGTATATCATGTTCGTTCTGTTTTTTGTTTTTATAAAGAATAAGGGATATAGGAATGACTTATTGATACTGCTGTTTGTAAACTTATTAATTGCAAATTTGGGTGATTCAATATGGGAAACACATATTGGCCTTTATTATTTTGTCTTTTTCTTCTCACTTTTGATATGGCATTCTCCCCAGGAACTCAGTCAATAAAATCAAGGTGTCATTGTGTCATAAATTTGTAAAACCACTTAAATACCAAACATGTTGTTTAATGTGCAGATATTCAACAAATATATGGGTTGTTTTTTTATGTTGAGTTTGCTGAAAGAATTCTCATAGAGTATGGTTTGGTATTTGATCAATTCTCCCACGTGTTTTTTTTAATCGGTGAATATCTTTTCTCTACCGAAAAGTTGATTCGGATCAAGTAATGAATCGTTAATTTAGCACACTAATTAATTATTGAAGTCAAATTTAAAAATTAGATAAAATGAAAAAGTCATTAATAGTTCTCTTAGTCGTTGGTTTAATTGTTGTGATTTTATTTAGTTCAATCAGGAGTACCTATAATAAAATGGTAACCATGAATGAAGGCGTAACAGCACAATGGTCGCAAGTTGAAAATGTTTACCAGCGAAGATCTGACCTGATTCCGAATCTTGTAAATACGGTAAAGGGTTATGCTGCTCACGAACGTGAAACGCTCGAAGGGGTAATTGAAGCCAGGGCAAAAGCAACACAGGTTACTATCGATCCTTCGAAACTTGATGCCGCTTCGATTAAGAATTTTCAGGAAACACAGGGTGGTTTATCTTCTGCATTGGGGCGTTTAATGGTCGTTATGGAACAATATCCCGACTTGAAAGCCAACCAAAATTTCCGTGATCTTCAGGCGCAGCTTGAAGGTACCGAAAATCGTATTGCTGTAGAACGTGGAAGATTTAACGAATCAGCCCAGATTTTTAATGTTTATATTCGGAAATTCCCGCAAGTTCTATTCGCCGGAATGTTTGGATTTGAAAAGAAAGCTTATTTCGAAGCTGAAAAAGGAGCAAATAAAGCCCCTGAAGTTAAATTCTAACCAAGAAGGCAATGACAAATCCAACCAAATTCTTTTCACAAGAAGAGAAAGAAGAAATTAAAAAGGCAATTCAAACCGCAGAGCTTAATACCTCAGGTGAAGTTCGTGTGCATATCGAAAGTAAGTGTACAGAGAATGAACTCGACCGGGCTGCATTTTGGTTTTCTGAATTGAAGATGCACAAAACAGAACAGCGTAATGGTGTGCTATTTTATATGGCCCTTGATGATCACAAATTTGCTATTATTGGCGATATAGGCATCAATGCTAAAGTTGGAAGCACCTTTTGGGACGAAACCAAAGAGCTTATGCTGGGTTTCTTCAAAGAAGGGAAAATTGCTTCGGGTTTAAGCATTGGAATTATTCAGGCAGGCTTGCAATTGAAACAGCATTTCCCATATAATTCAAACGATGTGAATGAATTAACTGATGAAATTTCGTTCGGTAAATAAAAAAATTATGAAAAAAATAATTCTGATAATTTCGGCGATCATTTTCTCTCTTAACCTGTTCGCATCTGATATACCTGCTCGTCCGAATCCACCAACATTGGTCACCGATTTTGCGAATATTCTTTCAGGAGATGAAAAAGCTCAGCTTGAAAGAAAGCTTGTCGATTTTTTTGCAAGTACTTCAACCCAAATTGCAGTGGTGACAATACCCGATTTAAATGGAAATGAAATTTCGGATATGGCATTCAAAATTGGTCAGGAATGGGGGATTGGAAACGAAAAATTCGACAATGGAATACTTGTTCTTATTAAACCAAAAACAAGCGATAGCAAAGGTAATGTTTTCATTGCTGTAGGTTACGGACTTGAAGGTGTAGTCCCGGATGCGACCGCTAAACAAGTTGTGGAAAATGAGATTATTCCAAGTTTTAAGAATAATGACATTTATGGTGGACTTGAAAACGGCACCAATGTCTTAATCGAACTAACAAAAGGTGAATATAATTACCAGCAATATGCTAAAAAAGTTGGTGGTGGTTTTAATCCTTTCCTTATTCTAATTGTTCTCTTCGTTATTTTTTCTGCAATTTTCAGAGGAAGACGTGGCAATGCATTCACTGCTGGAGGAAGAAACAGTAGTTTGCCTTTCTGGATTGGTATGGGATTATTGAGTAGTGCCGGTAACAAACATTCTGGTTTGTTTAACGATTTCAGTAGCGGTTCCGGATCTTTTGGTGGTGGTAGTAGCTTTGGCGGCTTCGGAGGTTTTGGCGGTGGCGGCTTTGGCGGCGGAGGTGCTGGTGGTAGTTGGTAATGCCAAACCTATTCAAAATATACGAACCTCCCGCTTATAATATTTAAGCGGGAGGTTTTTTTTATAGAAACTCTTTGAATTTTTTTATTTCAATCATCTCATCCCTTTCATATTCAATGCCATCCAGTGCTTTAATGAATTCAAGGTTTAACATGTACAATTTGCTATTGAATAAATCTTGATGGTAACAGTTTGAATGTGTGAAGTACTCATCATCATTTTCTTTGAAATTTAATGGACAATAGGATAATTCCCAATTATCTCCTTCTTGATCCATATCGAGTATTGGTAATCCATGAGAACGGCAAATGATTGGCCTATGCTGATAAATTGAACAAAAATGTTTGATCATAAATGGACAACTCTCTGAATTAATGTCATTTAGATTCATGTTTTTTTCTTCTTTCACTGAAAAAAGAATGGAATAGAATTCAATAGGTAACAACCTGAAATTCATACAACATTCATCACAACCTTGTTTGCAGCACGTGTAATTGCTATGGACTTTGTGAAGAGAAATGCAAGCGGTGTCAACCTCTTCCCTCAGCATGAGGTATTTATTGATTATTTTTTGAGCCGATTCGTTCATGAAATAAAGTTTGCTGAAATTAATCTTTCTTAACAAAAATTTTCAATATGAAAGAAATTATTTCGTTTCTATTCCGGGGTAACATTATTGAGCGACAAGACTCTGGTTTTACAACATAATTCTATCTTTGCAAGTTATGAAGATATTTGTTTTGATAACGTTGTTTTTTATCCTTTTTTCGGAATCTATTTATGCACAAGAAGAAAGGGTGCCTGATAGACAATCGGGGAATGCCCCATTATCTGAAAATACAACGACAGTTAAGATACCAGTGAAATCTTTGATTCGCAGCTGGACTCTTGAAAAGCAAAGTAGCGCTATTCGTTTAAACGTAATTGATACTGCAACCATTAACTTTCATAACTATACCCCATTATTTCAAAAAAGTATTTCAAACACATACCTGGGCTATTTCGGGGCACCCGGTATTTCAAATCTTTTTTTTGACAGGATCAACAATTCCGATTATTATTTTCTTTCAAGTTTTAAAGCGTACGGGCTTACTCAAAAGGATGTTACTTATTTCAATACCACAACACCCTTTGCAACGCTGAAATATGTTCAGGGGGGAGATGATGAACAATTATTTACTGCTTTTTTTACTCAGAATTTAGATTCGCTGACAAATTTGGGGTTTCGATATAACATATTGAAAAACACAGGGCAATATAAATATCAGAAAGCCAGCCATAAAGATTTGAATTTCTTTATTTCACGAAATTCGAAACGTTACAACGGGTATGCAAGTATTATTACAGCAACAAATAATGTTGTTGAAAATGGTGGAATTCGCGATTCAATAATTAATGTTTCGCAAGACCCGTTTTCATTACTTGTAAAAATGGGAGAAGGTATAGGTTCAACAATTAAAACGTTTTCTTTTTTTACATCTCATGAATATTTGCTGGGAAGAATTCCAGTATTTATAAAAGATGATACTTCCGCAGATTCAATTTTTATTCCACGGTATGGAATTCAATATTCCTTGGAATTCAATAATTACAAGCGAAGTTTTAATGAAACAACGGTAGATGCATCCTTTTTTGATTCGGTTTTTTTTGATAAAAAAGCTAATCGAGCCGATTCATCCGCTTTTAGGCGGTTCACGCAAATAATTCAAATCAAAGCATTTGAGAATAAGAACAAGAAGTTTACTTTCGGGAAAAGGATTTTTCTTGAGAATGAAATTGTCAGAGCGATTCATCCAGTTCCTTATGGAGAAAGAAAATACAATTATTCAAACCTTTTTTTAGGTGGAGAGATCTCAAATTCAACCAATAATTTTTTGAAATGGAGTGCGTTAGCACGATTTGCTGTATTGGGTCGCAATTTTGGCGATGCCATCGTAAAAGGATCAATCGACAAACCCGTAAGGTTATTTAAGGATACTTTAATGGTCTCACTTGAAGGTTGGTATCAAGATATTTCACCTGATATTTTTCAGGAGCATTGGTGCGATAACCATTTCAAATGGGAAAATAACTTTAACAAACAACATGAAGTCGTATTTAAAGCAGACATTAACTGGGAAAAGTTTCAGCTGAATGCCGGAGCAAATTATGCCATGTTGAGTAATTATCTTTATAACGGGAAGGATGCATTACCTGCTCAGTTTAACGGTAGTTTTTCTGTTTTTAATTTTTGGTTGAATAAAGAATTAAGACTGGGGCCTTTGGGCTGGAATAATAAGTTGGTCTTGCAGGAAGTTTCGAACGATTATGCTCTTCATCTTCCATTGTTAAATTATTATACCAGTATTTATTTCACCGGAGCACTTTTTAAAGTTTTAAAATTCCAGATAGGTGCAGAGATGTATTACCATTCTGAATTTTATGCTGATAAATACGAGCCGTCTACTTCCCGGTTTTATTTGCAAAATGAGATTCTTACCGGGGGATATCCCCAATTGAATGCATTTATTAATGCAAAGTTAAAGCGAACCAGCGCATTTGCCCAATTGATGCATTTCAATAGTGGTTTTTCGAATGGAAAATACTTTAGCTCACCGTTTTATCCCATCAATCAAATGGCCTTCCGTTTTGGGTTTTTATGGTCGTTTTACGACTAAAAAAGCGCATCTTTTTGATTATATTCACTTTACGGTTTAATAGTATAGGTTTTCTTATTTAAAAGGTGTATCTTTGCCATGTAAAGTTTTCTGTATCATATACTTTGTTCTAAAAATGCACGTTATAGTAAAAAATGCCATTTGTTGAATTAGTTTATTGATAGATGTTTAACGAAAACCGTTAGTTTGAAAAAAGTAATTTTTGTATCGTTGTTTTCCATACTGTGTTTAATTTCTTGCGTCAATTTGGGTCGTAAATTATTCTGTGAATGGAAAGCAGGAACTGAAACTCTGAATGCAAAGAGCAAACTGCAAGAAGTTCTTTCTCAAAAGAAATTGAGGGTTGTCCTCGATTACAATACTTCTAACTATTTTATTTACAAAGGAGAGCCAATGGGTTTTCAATACGAATTGCTTAAGGCTTTTTGTGATGAAAAAGACATTGATCTTGAGTTGGTTGGCAATAACGATTTGTCGAAATCTATTCAGGGATTATTGAATAATGACTATGACTTGGTGGCTAAAAACTTTACTCCCAATGTAAAAGAAAGTGAACAGGTTGATTTCACCGTACCATTAGCATTAAATCATTTTGTTCTTGTTCAATCACAACCTGAAAATGGGGATACCCCATCTGGTATTCATGCATCATCAAAGTTTATTAAATATCGGAGTGACTTAAAAGGTAAAAGTGTTCATGTGCCAAAGAATTCCGATTTTTCTCATTATCTGAAGTTGTTGTCAACTGATCTTGGCGGGGGATTAATCATTGTTGAAGATTCATTGAATGGTACAGAACAATTGATTGAAATGGTGTCAAAAAAAGAAATTGATTTTTCTGTTTGTAATGAAACGACAAGTGTCGCAATGAAAAAGCATTTTTCTGATATAAATTTTTCTACACCATTATGCCTCGATCAGAAGATCTCGTGGGCCATTGCTAAAAATTCACCCGAGTGGGAAGAATATCTTAATGAATGGATTTTGCGGTTTAAAAAAACGTCAAGATACGAAGAAATTTGTGAAAGATATTTCTCAGATAAGTCTGATATTAAGTTTAGTAATAGGGAGTATAATTCATTTTTGGGTGGAAGGTTGTCTGAATTTGATGAACTGATTAAAGAGATTTCTGGTTTTTATCATTGGGATTGGCGATTGATTTCTTCCATCGTTTTTCAGGAATCTAAATTTAATCCTTTTGCTAAATCAATTTCCGGAGCTACTGGATTAATGCAACTTATGCCTGTTACAGCTGCAATATACAATATTGATGATCTTAACGATCCACGCGAAAACATACGTGGGGGCGTTTCCTATTTAACCTATCTCGATCAAATATTCTTGCCCATTATTTTAGATAGAACTGAGCGGTTAAAATTTGTATTGGCCTCTTACAATATTGGAGTAGGACATGTAATGGATGCAAGGAAACTGGCAATGAAATACAATAGAGATCCTTCTGTTTGGAAAGATAATGTTGATTATTTTCTCATGAAGAAATCTTCTCCTTTGTATTATAACGATCCGGTTGTGAAATGGGGATATTGCAGGGGTGAAGAATCGCTCAATTTTGTTTCAATTGTTTTAGATAAATACTACCATTATCTGAATATCTTACCTTCAGGAGGGAATAACTCATTAGCATCTCTGTGAATTCGGCAATGATCATTGCCGTTGCACCCCAGATGATCAATTCGTCGATTTTGTAGCAGGAAACATTTATCTTTCCATTTGTTGTATCGATGTCTGTCATTGAAGAGTTTTTTTCGTCGAGGAATGATTGAGTAGAGATAATGATCAGTTCTTCAACCTCTAGCGGATCAATTCTAAAGTTGGGTTCATGGTCGAGATAACCAACAACCGGATGGATGAGAAAATTACTTACGGGGATATACAATTCGGATAATTCACCGATTATGAGGACTTTCGTTTTGTCAACACCGATTTCCTCTTCCAGTTCCCTGAGTGCTGTCTCCATGTTGGTTGATTCGTTTTCTTCACGACGTCCACCCGGAAAACTGATTTGACCGGGATGGTGCTTCATCTTTGAGTTTCGACGGGTTAGGCAAAAGAAGAGATTGTCATTCTTGGAGAAAAGAAAGACCAAAACAGCGCTTTCCTTTACTTTTCCTATTTTTTCTTGAGGGATTGTTAAAGATCGTCCTTCGGGTAGCATTTTTTGATGCGCTTTTATTCCGGGTAGGTCAAGTTTTAACGCTTTCTCAATATCTTGAATTGTTATGTGTTTGTTTCTAATTCCCATATCTGAAAGAGATTAGGTGTCATTCAACTGATATGGCTTCAATCGGGGTGATTTTTGAAATAAAAAATGAAGGGACAATAATCATCGCAATAATGCTGACAAGTGTACCAACATTCAATAAAAGAATATAGAGAAGGTTCAACGAAATTGGGACGGTGTCGATGTAATATAATTCAGGATTGAGTTTCAACAGCCCCGTAGATAATTGAAAAAGGCAAAATCCGAAACCGACGATGTTACCCCATAATAATCCCCTTACTGATAGGAAACCTGTCAGGTAAAAAAACACTTTTCGGATGTTAAAATTTGGGAATCCAAGCGCTTTGAGGATTCCGATCATCCGGGTTCTTTCAATGATAATGATCAGAATGCCAGAGATCATATTGATACCCGCGACAGCAACCATTAATACAAGCAATACCCAAACATTCATGTCGAGCACCGAAAGCCAGTCGAATAACATGGGATATTTAGTTTTGATGGTAAAAACTCTAAGTATTGAATCTTCAGTTACATCATTTAATGTGATTTCGCGTAGTTTCGGATACACATTGTCGAGTTCTTCAAAATCATCAATAAGAAGTTCGTATCCGCTTATTTCAGATGACTGCCAATTATTTAAGCCTTGAACTTGTCTTAAATCAGCAAGAACAAACATTTCATCAAATTCTTCGAGGCTGGTTCTGTATATTCCGCTGATGTTTAGCTTGCGGCTTCGCGGAGAGGTTTCTCCTTCATTGTAAAAATAGCAGAAAAGAGGGTCTCCAATTTTCAATTTCAGTAATTTGGAAATCTTTTCAGAGATTATTACATCATTGCTTTTTTTATCTTTTGGAAGGTCAGGAATTTTACCACCGATGAGGTTTTGGCGGAAGAAACTCCAATCGAAATTCTCACTAACACCCTTCAGTATCATTCCGTGTATATCGTTTTCAGTCTTTATGATGCCGGGTTTTGTGGCGAAAAACTGTAAGTGTTTCACATGAGGAACCGACAGGTATTTCTTTATTAACGATGAATCGATGGTTACCGATTTTGTTTCATACGACTGGTTTGAATCGAAATTGACAATCTGGAAGTGAGAGCCGAACCCAATGACCTTTTCACGAATCTGTTTTTTAAAACCGATGAGAACTGAAACGGCAATAATCATGATTGCCAGACCAATTGAAATGCTTGCAACTGCAATTGAAACAATCCTGTTCGATATGCCCTTTTTGTTCTCCTTTTGGGTAAAGACTCGTCGTGCTATGAAAAGTTCGGTATTCAATGATTCGATTTTTCAGTAAAAATATAAATTTAACAAGAACACAATGAGTATGTTAAAACAAAAGAGTGTTAACTGTTCTCAGTTTTTACTTTGAATTTTGGATTGTAACTTCTGTTAATTACAGGAAGTATAATTAAACAAATTGCACCGATAATTATAACGAAAATATTTGTGCTTGAGTGTGCTAAAAGGGCAAAGATTTTTCCATCAGCACTATCGACACCATAAAGAGACAGAGCCTTTTCTGCCATAAAATGCCAGGCTCCGATGCCACCCTGTACTGGGGCAACCATGCTGAAACTGGTCATGGTGAAAGTTGTTAGGCCGGCGGCAGGTGAAAGGTGTTTTGTAAAATCGAGACTGAAGAACATAGAATAAAGCATCGAAAAGTACATGATCCAAATAAATAGGGTGTGGGCAATATAGGCTTTGTACCGTTTCATGGATAAGATTGATTTTATCCCAAGCCAGAAATCTTTAAAGATTTTTATGATTTTATTTTCACCCTCCTTTTTGTTGATCATTCGCAGGTAGAAATACAAACCAGCAATTCCGATAATCAGCGCGATCCAAAGTATTGGTGACTTCAACAACGCCTGAATCTTTGAAACAACCTCGGGATTTTGGCTGCCAAATTCAATCAATTTGTCCATTTCAAGTATCGACGTCATCAATAACAACACAAACAGCATAATAACATCCACAATTCGTTCTGTAATTACAGTCCCGAATAATTTTGGAAAAGGGATCTTTTCATATTTTGAAAGTAATCCACAACGAACAAATTCGCCCATGCGAGGTAACAGTAGATTCATGAAATAGCCGGCCATCACTGTGATGAATGTGTTTGATGTTTTTGGTTTTTCATTCAGCGGTTCAAGCGCAATTTTCCAACGGAGTGTTCGGCTGATATGGCTCAACAAACCTAAGAAAAGGGCAAGTACGACCCATTTGTAGTCTACATCATCTTTTAATGTTTTAAAAATACGGGTAAAATCCTGATCACGATAGACTAACCAGAAAAGTGTAACCCCCAGAAGGGTGAAAGCTGTGTACTTTAAAATATTGAGAATCTTTTTCTTCAAAATAAGGAGGTTTAAAATTTGCTTTGTTAATTTTGCCAACACAAAAATAAACAATTGTTTTAAACAGCAACCATAACAATTGTTAAACATAAATTCACGGTGAGTCACCCTAATAATTATGGTAGTAGTAAGGGCAAAGAAGAGTCTTGGACAGCATTTTTTAAAGGATCTCGATATAGCACAAAGAATTGTTGAAGGCTTGTCGTCTAATTGTTCCAACGTGTTGGAGATTGGTCCGGGAATGGGTGTGCTTACCCAGTATTTGTTTCAGTCAGAAGTATATAAGACAATTGCCATCGATATTGATACCGATTCGGTTGATTATCTGAAGAAAAAATTTCCTGATCATTCAGGGCAAATCATTCATGGAGACTTTCTGAATACCGATTTGTCAAAGTTATTCCCCGATGATAAAATTGCCATCATTGGAAATTTCCCGTATAACATTTCAACCCAGATTCTATTCCGGGTATTATTGTATAAGAACATGGTACCAGAAGTGGTGGGGATGTTTCAAAAGGAAGTTGCCATGCGTATCGCAGCTCCCCCCGGTTCGAAGACCTACGGTATTACCAGTGTCTTGCTTCAAGTGTATTACGATATTGAATATTTATTTACAGTAGATGAATATGTATTCGATCCTCCACCCAAAGTTAAATCGGCAGTGATTAGGCTCACACGCAATGGGGTAGATAAATTGGATTGCGACGAAGAGTTGTTTGTGAAAATTGTGAAAGCTGGTTTTAACCAACGGCGTAAAATGTTGCGGAATAGCATTAAATCGTTTATGCTTGACGATACACTTTCGCACCCGTTTTTAGAAAAAAGGCCTGAGCAACTTTCTATCAGTGAGTTTGTAGAATTAACAAATTCCATTTCCAGATCCCAGAAAGTTCAATAAAATGCCAATACAAATAAAAATTATTGATCGGTAACACAAAAAAATAATGGTATAAGAAATTTGAAAAATAAAGAAACATAACATATAAATACTTTATTTTCAGACAATAGTAATATAATGTGAATTTTTGCCTATTTTTAAAAGTTGAGTTTTGAAACTTCCAAAATCATTGGTACTTTCAAGCAATTTTTAAAGAAACATCCTCTACGAATGTTTTTGTATTAATTTTATAATATTTACTATAAAAGTTTCAATGTAAATGAGTGATTTAAAAAAAATAAAATCGGCTCTCATATCTGTTTATCATAAAGAAAGGGTTGATGAAATAGTCTCGAAATTTCAAGAATTAGGGATAAAAATATATTCTACAGGAGGTACTAAGAAATTTATTGAAGAATTGGGGGTTCCGGTAATTGCTGTTGAAGAGCTGACAACATATCCATCGATACTGGGAGGCAGGGTCAAGACGTTGCATCCGAAAATCTTTGGAGGAATTTTAGCTCGGAGAGAAAATGAAGGAGATGTTGCTCAATTAAATGAATACGCCATTCCCGAAATTGACCTGGTCATTGTTGATCTTTATCCTTTTGAAAATACCGTTGCTTCGGGTGCGGCTGAAGATGAGATAATTGAGAAAATTGATATTGGGGGAATTGCACTCATACGGGCTGCGGCAAAGAATTTTTCTGATGTTATTATTGTACCCTCCATGGAAGATTATGATTCCTTACTCACTTTGTTAAATGAAAAGCAAGGTGAATCATCGATTGAAGATAGAAAAGAGTTTGCCCGTAAAGCCTTTGCAACTTCTTCGCATTACGATTCCGCTATTTTCAACTATTTCAGCAAGGGAAAAGACGACTTTTTCCGGGTAAGCCACAATCATAGTAATGTTTTAAGATATGGAGAGAACCCTCATCAAAGGGGTGTCTTTTTTGGAAAGTTTGACGAAATGTTTGATAAGATTAGCGGAAAAGAAATTTCATACAATAATCTTTTAGATATTGATGCAGCTGTAAACCTAATTGATGAGTTTGAGGAAACATCATTTGCTATCTTAAAACATAACAATGCTTGCGGTTGTGCTTCACGCGATAAATTGATCGATGCCTGGAAAGATACATTGGCCGGTGATCCTGTTTCTGCTTTTGGAGGTGTTTTGATTACAAATAGAATTGTGGATACAGAAACAGCTTCTGAAATTAACAAACTTTTCTTTGAGCTGATTATCGCTCCTGGTTATGAGAGTGATGCCCTTGAAATACTTCAATCGAAAAAGAATAGGATTATATTGATCAGAAAGAATATTCAACTTTCTGTTTATCAATACAGAAGTGTTTTGAATGGTGTCTTATACCAAGACCGTGATACTAAAAAAGAAAGGCAGGATGAACTTAATCCGGTAACAACTGTTTTGCCCTCGGCTGATCAGGTTGAGAATTTATTATTTGCGAATAAGCTTGTTAAACAATCGAAATCGAATACAATCGTTTTGGCCAAAAACAAACAACTTTTAGCAAGCGGGGTAGGAGAAACATCGAGGGTCGATGCGTTAAAACATGCTATTGAGAAAGCCGAGAGTTTTGGTTTTGATTTAAAGGGCGCCGTTATGTCGTCCGACGCTTTTTTTCCATTTGCTGATTGTGTTGAGATCGCACATGGTGTTGGTGTAGAGTGTGTCATTCAACCTGGTGGTTCAATCCGTGATCAGGATTCAATCGATTTTTGCAACGATCATAACATGACAATGGTATTTACAGGAACTCGTCATTTCAAACATTAAAAAAAATTATGGGCCTATTTTCATTTTTGACTCAAGAAGTAGCAGTCGATTTAGGGACTGCAAATACAATAATCATCTACAACGATAAGATTGTTGTTGATGAACCTTCAATTGTAACCATCGATCTGAAAACTGACAAGATGATTGCTATTGGAGAAAAAGCCCGGCAGATGCAGGGGAAAACCCATTCGAATCTGAAGACAATTCGTCCATTACGCGATGGTGTTATTGCCGATTTCAATGCTGCAGAGCAGATGATCAGGGGGATGATCAAAATGATCAACACCGGAAACAGGTTATTTCCACCATCGTTGAAAATGGTTGTGTGCATTCCATCTGGAAGTACCGAAGTTGAATTGAGGGCTGTTCGCGATTCTGCTGAGCACGCCGGAGCCCGCGAGGTTTATTTGATTTATGAACCAATGGCCGCTGCAATTGGAATTGGTATTGATGTAGAAGCTCCTGAAGGGAACATGGTTGTAGATATTGGTGGTGGAACAACAGAAATAGCTGTTATTTCACTGGGAGGCATTGTAACCAATAAATCGATTCGTATTGCCGGCGACGATTTGACTGCCGATATCATGGAATATATGCGCCACCAACATAACATAAAAGTAGGTGAAAGAACTGCTGAAGACATAAAAATCAATGTAGGTGCCGCTCTTTCAGAATTGGACGATCCACCAGCTGATTATGTTGTGCAGGGACCAAACCAGATGACAGCACTACCTGTCGAAGTTCCTGTTTCGTATCAGGAAATAGCTCACTGTCTCGATAAATCAATTTCTAAAATTGAGGCAGCTGTATTAAGCGCTCTTGAGCAAACGCCCCCTGAGTTGTATGCCGATATTGTACATAGAGGTATTTACCTGGCTGGCGGAGGTGCCCTTTTGCGAGGACTTGATAAACGATTGACCGAAAAAATTAACATCAAATTCCAAATTGCAGAAGACCCGTTAAGGGCTGTTGCTCGCGGAACGGGTATTGCCTTGAAGAACGTTGATAAATTTTCATTCCTTATCAGGTAATTTGATAAGGAATCTTTTTGTTGCGCATGAAGAACTTGTTGAATTTTTTAATAAAGTATCATCACATTATTTTGTTCATCCTGTTGGAAGTTGTATCCATTACTTTTATAGTAAGGTACAACAACTTTCAGAGGGTGAAGTTCCTCAATTCTTCCAATGCAATGGCTGGTAAAGTTTACACCGAAATCAATTCAGTGAAAGACTTTTTCGTGCTTAAGCAACAAAATGAAAAACTGGCAATTGAAAACACGAACCTTCGGAAGGAACTGCTCACAATCAAGCAATCCAATTTAAATGTTCTCACTCAACATCAACTTGATAGTAGCCGTGTAAAATTGGTGCCAGCTAAGGTTATCAATAATTCGGTCAACAAGCAATACAATTATATAACCTTGAACAAAGGTTACCGCGATGGAATCAGACAAGACATGGGAGTGATTTGTTCCGAAGGAGTGGTTGGCGTAATTGTGAATGTATCACAGAATTATTCAACAGCACTTTCTGTTCTGAACGGTCGATGGTCAATTAATGCCAAGTTGTTGAATTCTAATTATTTTGGTCCGCTGAGATGGGAGGGGAAGAACCCGTATATCACTATTTTGAATGAAATTCCTTACCACGTGAAAGTACAGGAAGAGGATGAGGTGGTTACAAGTGGATATTCAGATATCTTTCCCGAAGGAATTTTAATTGGCCGGGTTGTTAAAATTGGTTCGAGTAAAAGTGAAAACTTTCAGGAAATTTGGGTGCAATTATCAACTGATTTCAGCAACCTGTATTACGTCGATATTATTCAAAACTCCATGAATGTTGAAAGACGGCAACTTGAAAAACTAACGGAAAATGAATAAAGGACCTGTTTGGTATATTATCTCGTTTTTAGTGATTGTTTTACTTCAGTTGTTACTGATGAACAACATTCAGTTTAGTGGTTTTATTAATCCCTATTTTTACATTCTGTTCATAATTTTATTACCAATAAATATTCCCCGTTATATCCTGCTTATTCTGGGATTTTTACTTGGAATTACCATCGATATTTTTTCAAATACACCGGGTATTCATGCTTCGGCAACTGTTTTTATGGCCTTTATTCGTCCATTTATCATCAATTCATATAATCTTGATGATCAGGAAAAGATGATGATCCCGTCCATTTCAAACATTGGGGTAAAATGGTTCATCAAATATTTGGTGATTATGATCATTGCCCATCACTTCTTTCTGTTTTTTATCGAAGTGTTTTCTTTTTCAGGATTTTTGCATACACTCTTACGCTGCATTTTAAGTTCTATCTTTACCTTTGTTTTTATTCTGATTAGTCAGTTTTTAATTTTCAGAAAATAGATAAATAAGTGGATAGTTATTCTAAAAGGAAAAATATAATCATTCTGATTTTTTTAGTGGTAGGGATCATCTTTGTTATAAGATTGTTCTTTATTCAAGTTGTTAATTCAACCTATAAACGTTCGGCCACTAAAAACGTTTTACGCGAGGTGATTGAATTTCCATCAAGAGGATTAATCTATGACCGGGATGGTGAACTGTTAGTTTATAACCAGTCAGTTTACGATTTAATGGCGACCCCTCGTGAAATCGGAAGGTTCGATACAACCACACTTTGCAGCATTATTGATGTTTCGAAAGATGATTTAATTGCTGAACTAAAAAAGGCCAAACAATATTCAACCTATAAGCCCTCTGTCGTTGTAAAGTTGATTCCAGCCGGACGATACGCCCTTTTAAAGGAAAAGATGTTTAAATATCCCGGATTTTATTTGCAGACTCGTACTATCAGAAATTATTCATTTAGCGGTGCTGCACATGTGTTGGGGTATATTGGGGAAGTAAATCAGACAATGATTGATAAAGATCCCTATTATCGGTCAGGTGATTATGTGGGAATTTCAGGAATTGAAAGAGCCTATGAAAAAGAATTGAGGGGTAGAAAAGGTGTGTCACTTTATTTGGTTGATGTTCATAACCGGTTGAAAGGAGAATATGAAAATGGACGCATGGACACCAGCGCCCTCAAAGGGAATGATTTGTATACATCTCTCGATCGTGACCTTCAACAGTATGGCGAATTGTTGATGCAAAATAAAGCTGGTAGTATTGTTGCCATTGAACCCTCGACCGGAGAAATTCTGGCATTGGTAAGTTCGCCGGGTTATTCTCCTGAAGACATGGTTGGAAGAAATAGAATGGTTAACTTTCCAAAGTTACTTGCCGACTCGCTCTTGCCTCTTTTTAACCGTGCGGTACAGGCTCAATATCCTCCAGGATCTACTTTCAAAATGTTACATGGATTAATTGCTCTTCAGGAAAATGCAATTACGACTGGTACATCATACTATTGTGCGCATGGTTATCATGTGGGGAATTTTTCACAGGGTTGTCACCATGAACAATCATTCGCCCTTTCAGGGGCAATTTCTGCTTCGTGTAATGCTTATTTTTCTCAAGCCTTTCGTGCGATGTTGGAAGCTCCCCGATTTAGGACGGTCAAGGAAGGATATGAAGCATGGCGAAATCATGCCTTAAGTTTTGGGTTTGGTGATAAAGTCTCGTTCGAATTTGATGAAGAAGCAAAAGGATTTATCCCTACTTCAGAATACTATGAAAAGAGAGTTTTTAAAAATTCCCGTTGGAGGGCATTGCCAATTATTTCGTTAGCAATCGGGCAGGGTGAGATTCAAACCACTCCAATTCAAATGGCAAACTATATGGCTATTTTGGCTAATCGCGGATACTATTATCCGCCACATGTTGTCAGGAAAGTAGAAAATAGTCAACTAAATCCGGCTTTTTCTGAAAAACGTTATACGACTATTCGTGCGAGTGAGTTCGAAAAGATTCTCGATGGAATGGAGAGTGTCATTACCGGAGGAACTGGTGTGCTGGCCAGTATACCGGGCATGAGAATGTGTGGTAAAACAGGAACAGCTCAAAACCCCCACGGACCCGATCATTCAACGTTTGTTGCATTTGCCCCCAGGAATAACCCTTCGATAGCCATTGCGGTTTATGTCGAAAACGGAAAGTGGGGAAACTTATATGCCGCCCCCATTGCTGGTCTAATGATTGAAAAATATATCAACGATTCGATTCAGCCTTCCAGGCAATGGCTTGAAACCAGAATGTTGGAAACGAATCTGCTTTATCCCGATTTACCTAATTTCATAAGATATTACAAATAAAGTGGCGCAGATATTTAGTATATGGAAGAAAGTTGATTGGGTAATTATCCTGATTTTTATTTTCATGGTACTTTCAGGATGGATGAATATCTATTCTGCTGTTTACAGTGAAGAGCACCGAAGTATTTTTGATTTGGAGCAGCGGTATGGAAAACAAATGATCTGGATTATTTTTGCATTAGTGCTGGCTGTTTTGATCATGGTGACTGATAGTAATTTTTTCGTGGCCTTTTCTTTCCCGATTTATAGCATTTTAATTTTTTTACTGATCGTTGTTCTTTTTCTGGGAAGAGAAGTGAATGGAGCCAGAGCCTGGATAATGATCGGTGATTTTGCACTTCAACCCTCAGAGTTTGCAAAACTTGGGGTCTCATTGGCCCTGGCGAAGATTTTGAGTTCTTATGACTTTAGTTTTAAGACGTTTAATTCAAAAATACTGATAGCAGGAATTCTAGTTGTACCTGTTGTATTGATACTCTTTCAAAACGATACAGGTTCCGCTTTGGTTTATCTTGCTTTTTTGATTCCGCTTTTCAGAGAAGGTATGTCTGGTTTGATTTTGTTCTTTCTTTTCCTTTTTGCTTTATTTTTCATTCTTTCTCTGGTGCTGAGTCCGTTATTATTTGTTTGTATTCTCATTGTAGCTGGGTTTGCCGTATTCATTTCAATGCGAAAGAGATGGAGCGAAATGACTCCCGCTTTTATCGTTTTAGGCTCAAGCATCCTTTTAGTCAGCATTATTTTTCTTGTGTTTAGTATCGATTTTAATTTTTATTTCATCTTGCTAATTTCCTCATTCATCTCTGGTTTGATATTGCTTTTCCTCTCTATTTATAAGCGTATTCCACAGGCCACGTTGATTGTTTCACTTTTTATTATTTCGTTACTTTTCTCATTTACAGTCGATTTTGCCTTCGATAATATTCTTCAATCTCATCAACAAGATCGTATCAATGACCTGCTTGGAATAAAATCTGACCCTCATGGAGCAGGCTATCATGTAATTCAATCGAAAATTGCCATTGGATCGGGAGGATTTTTCGGAAAAGGTTTTCTGAAAGGAACTCAAACAAAATTTGATTTCGTTCCTGAGCAAAGTACCGACTTTATTTTCTGTACTGTTGGTGAGGAGTGGGGCTTTCTGGGATCAATAATTGTTGTAGCTGCCTTTATTTACATGCTTTTCAGGATTATCAAGCTTGCTGAACGGCAACGTTCAGTTTTTAGTCGTGTCTATGGATATTGTACCGCCTCGATATTGTTTTTTCATTTTGCCATCAATATTGGGATGACAATAGGGTTGGCTCCTGTTATTGGGATTCCTTTGCCCTTTTTTAGTTACGGGGGCTCTTCCCTTTGGTTTTTTACCGCTTTGCTGTTTATCTTTCTCCGGCTTGATGCCAGCCGGTTCGAACAATTGCATTAATTTCATCATGTAAATCAGGGTGTTGGATTTTCATCTCTTCATTGTTTGATACGAAATCAATAACATCTGATAGAAATAGAATTGAAATCTCTTCAAATTCAGAATAGTTTTCTTTCAATAGTTTTATTGCTGATCCAGTCTGATTGGGAAGTGAGGTAACAATCGACATAATGGCTAGCGCCTCTTCGATACCACCTGTTTTTGAATAAGAAAGCAATCTTTGATGTCGGATAAAATTCTCGAGAAATCCTTTTACTTTTTCTGGCAAAAGGAAATAGTTTTTTAGAAACATGTCATTTACCCATTTGGAATATACAGTCAACCGGTATGGAGAGAATGAATTCCAGTGAACCGCCAGAAAGTGATCAATAAACAGATCGGTTACAACACCCGAATATCGGTTGTAAACAGGCCTGATCATTTCCCTTATTCGTTGCCAGTGGATGTTGTTGTCGGTAAAATAATCGATGGAACGATGAAGAAGAATTCCCTCTTGAACTCTGAGCGGATATTCGAGATATTTTTTTCCTTTTACATAATCGGCAATGAAGTTGCCAATCATCAATTGCTCATTATGTCCTGATAAGAAAATATGCCCAAGGTAATTCATGCCTGTTTGTATAAGAAAGGTGCAACTTTATTCAATGAAAAAAGCGTACACAAAAGGTACGCTTTATATTTATTTAGAAATATTTTTGAGATTAAACAACCGGAACTTTCCAAATTCTGCCTTTCAACATTTGTGTTTCGGTTTCAAATCCGGGTTTTTCCAATAGGGCAAACATATTCTTCTTATAAGCTTCAACACCGGGTTGGTCGAAAGGATTGACATTGATCAGGTATCCGCTGATTCCACATGCCTTTTCAAAGAAATAAATTAACTGTCCGATATTGTACTCGTCCAACCGTTCAATTTCGATGCGGATATTTGGTACATCACCGTCAACATGGGCAATCTGAGTACCAAGTTCCGCCATTTTATTTACATAATCGACGTTCTTGCCTGCAAGAAAATTCAACTTGTCGAGGTTGCCTTTATCTTCAGGAATAATTACTTCTCGTTCGGTTTTTTTCACTGAAAGAACAGTCTCGAATAGAATTCGTTCTCCTTCCTGAATGTATTGTCCCATAGAATGTAAGTCGGAAGAAAAATCGACCGAAGCGGGAAAAATTCCTTTGCCATCTTTCCCCTCACTTTCACCGTAAAGTTGTTTCCACCATTCGGCCATAAAATGGAGCTTGGGTTGGAAATTCACAAGAATCTCGATTTTTTTACCTTCTGAATAAAGGATGTGGCGGGCAGCTGCGTACTGACATGCAATATTATCTTCAAATTTAACCTCTCTGCGGGTAGCGAATGCCATATCTTTAGCCCCGTTAATCAACGCGCGAATATCAAAACCTGCTACCGCGATTGCAATCAATCCAACTGGTGTAAGAACAGAATAACGTCCACCTACATTGTCAGGGATTACATACGTTTTATAACCCTCTTCTGTTGCGAGTGTTTTCAACGCCCCTTTCGATGCGTCAGTAATAGCGCAAATGCGGCTTACAGCCTCTTGTTTTCCATACTTTTCTTCGAGATCTTGTTTTAATACCCTGAACGCCAATGCAGGTTCTGTGGTTGTTCCTGATTTGGAAATAACGCAAATTGCCCACTCTTTAGTTTGAAGCAGATCGCGTAATTCAGCAAGATAATCTTCGCTAATATTTTGCCCTGCAAAAAGAATGGCAGGTTTATCGCCTCTAAGGTGTGAAAAGTTGTTGTTCAGTGCATCGATGACCGCTTTGGCACCCAAATATGATCCGCCAATTCCGATAACAACATAAATGTCTATATTTTTTGATCGGATTTTTGAAGCTGTATCTTCAATATCTTGTATAAATGAGTCACTAATTTCGTTGGGAAGATTGACCCATCCCAGAAAATCGCTTCCGCGTCCGGTTTTATTATGCAACGCGGCATTCATCTCTTCGGTCGCACTTTTATAGGTTTCAAAAACATCGGGGGAGATAAAGCCACTTGCTTTTGCAAAAGCTTTCCCGAGATCTAACTTTAGTAATTCCATTTTGATTTTATCTAAGATTTTCAGTTAATAATCTGATTTCAATAGCAGGGGAGATATTTTCGTAACAAATATTATAAACAGCATCACATATTGGCATGTTCACATTGTGCTCGTGATTGATCTCCTTGATGCATTTAACGGCATAATAACCTTCAGCTACCATGTGCATTTCGAGTTGAGCCGAGCGAATAGAATAACCTTTCCCTATCATCGTTCCGAAAAGCCGGTTCCGGCTGAATTGGGAATAAGCCGTTACAAGTAAATCGCCCAGGTATGACGAGCCTTTAATGTCGCGGGTAATAGGGTGGACTTTATCGACAAATCGTTTAATCTCCTGAATGGCATTGGAAACAAGAACCGCCTGAAAATTATCGCCATAATGCAATCCGTTACAAATACCGGCTGCAATGGCTATGATATTTTTAAGTACAGAGGCATATTCAGTGCCATAAATATCATCGGAAATGTGTGCCCTGATGTACGATGATTCAGTCATAAGTGCAAATGCGCGGGCTTTTTTTACATCGGGACATGCAATGGTGAGATAGGATAGTCTTTCCAGCGCAACCTCCTCGGCATGGCAAGGCCCGGCAATGATTCCAATGGAATCGAGCGGTACATTGAATTGTTGGTTGATAAATTTTCCAACAATAAGATTGTCATCAGGAACAATGCCCTTGATGGCAGAAATGATGAATTTTTTACTGATATCGACCGTTAAATGAGAGAGCGATTCTTTAAGGAAAGCCGAAGGGATAACCAATACGAGGATGTCAGAATCAGCTGCAATCTGGTTGAGGTCGTTGTAAAAGTTTATTTTTTCGACATCAAAGATCACATCACATAGGTAATTGGGATTATGGCCATTTCTCTTGAAAAAATCGATATTTTCCTGATTTCTGAAATACCAATTAATTGAATCAACATTGTTTAACAGGATTTTTGCTAAAGCAGTAGCCCAACTTCCGCTTCCTATTATTGCTATTTTCGAATTTGTAAACATTCAGATGGATCTCGTATATTCCCTTAAATGAAGCGCAAAAATACAAAAATCATTATTAATGTATTGCATTCTTTTAAAATTGCCATCTGAAATCAAAATATTTCCAACCATCTTTATTGGCCAATGTTGGTTTTCTGGCAAAAGGGTCAATGTTAAAATTATTAGTTAATTCATTATAAAATAGTTTTGATTAAATATTGTTAAGAATGTATTTCTTTTTAGCTTTGTTAAAATTAACAAAATCCTACTCTATGAAAAAAATCTCTTCTGTTAGTATGTTGTTCATGGCGCTTGCTATTTGTCTGCAATTAAGTGCTGAAAAACTAGCATTAGCTGATTTACCTCCTGTTGTTAGGTTGCCCCAAACCATGAGTCTTGATAATCAGGATGTATTTATTGATGTAAACCTCGATGGGGTCGGTGATTTTCTTGTTCGTTTTGAATCAAATCCGGGTGCAAGTTGGTGTGAAATATACGACCCTTATGTTACTTCTCCTTCTCCAGCATTAGGCACTCCCTCTGTTGAGCCGAATGAAGTCCTATTTGAGGAAGAAGAACTTGGTTATTACACAACCATTCTTAATCAGGGTGACACAGTAGGTTCCACTGGAGATTGGTACAACTATGCTTCAATTTTTAGAAGAAGTGAGCCGGAACCAGAATCACCTTTGGGTAGCAACTATACCAATGGAGCTCTTCAAGGTTTTATTGGCATTCATTACAACGCGTCAGGTGGAATGTATTATGGTTGGTTGCCTGTTCAAATTGATCCCTTTGGAGATTGGGTGACGATTGGGCAGGGTGTAAGTGGTTCTTCTCCGGGTAGTTCGGTTTTGGCTGGTAGTGGTAGTGGGTCTGCTGTGCCAGTTCCCTTTATTGCCAGTATTCTTGGTTTTGGTGTAATTGGTTTTGGTGTTTTACTGAAGAGAAGGAAGAAATAGAAATATAATTTCCAATATATTTTAAGCCTCCGGAGTATCCGGGGGCTTTTTTAATTTTCCGGCAACTTTTTTCTTAACAGATACAGGTTAATAATTCCCCTATTCATTTTTTTTGCTAGATTCACCTTCTAATTTTCAGTATAAATCCTGAGGTCTTAATAATACTACCGGCCCGAGGATGTTGCACTGCTTGTTAAAATGGTTCTAAAAGAAGAATGTTAAACTCAAAAAAAAAATCAACATCGGGTGAAAGATAAGATTAATCTTTTTTTTAAAAAGTTTTTAGAGACAAGATACATTTTGCCGTTACTGGTTATTGTAACATTGATCTATTACGGACAATCTATTTTTTTTGACTTTCTTTCCTTCGACGATGATCAGTATATTACGAATAACCAAATCGTTGCCAGCGAAGATTCTTCTATCGGAGATTGTTTCAAGTATAAGTTTAAAGAGCACGACTATTTTCCTTTAACATTTGTTTCATTCAGGATACTGAAGAATATATTTGGATTTAATCCTCTTGTTTTTCATGCGCTCAATTTGATATTGCACCTGTTTAATGTCATTCTTGTTTTTTTTATGTCAGGCAGGATATTGAAAAGGCTTATTCCGAAAATTAGGGCTATAGCGTTGTGGGCTGCTGCTATCTCATTGTTATTTTCCATACATCCAATGCATGTTGAATCAGTTGCTTGGGCAATTGATTTGAAGGATATACTTTTTAGCTTTTTTTACCTTCTGGGCCTATTGGCTTATTGGAAATGGCTTGAAAAGGGAAAACTTCTAATGTACCTGTTGTCTATCGGTTTTGCCCTTCTAAGTATCCTTTCAAAATCCACAGCCATAACATTTATCGCCATTCTTTTTTTGGTAGATTGGATGAATGGAGAAACGGTTGATAGAAAATTGGTTCTTTCAAAAATACCATTTTTAGCCGTTACCCTGATTGGGTTTTATATTTTTGGCCTTTTTGCCGACCCATCAGTAACGTTGAGCGGATTGACCGGAAAAACCAATGTAGATTTAGTTCCATATTTTCCCGAGTCAGTTTCAGGGTTTCCTGTTGTTATTCAGCGGATTGTGATAGCGTCGTTCCGGTTGTTCTTTTGGATGTTTCATTCAATTTTTCCTTTCAATCTTAATTTTTTATATACAAGAAAACTTTTACTTGATCAGTATTCATTTTTGCTTGCAGTTTTGCCCATTGTTCTGGTTGTCTTCGTTTTATGCGCTTGGTTTTTTAGAAAGAAAATACCTTACTTCCTCTCTGGTTTATTGTTTTTCCTGATTACTATTTCACCTGCTTTGGCTAAGACCGATATCGGGGTCTCTGTTTTTGTCCCCGACAGGTATATGTATCTGCCAGTTTTGGGCCTTCTCATTATTCTGATTGGTGTAATGCAAGAATTTAAGCGTAACGTTACATTGTTGCTATTTGCTTCTTTTTTTGTTTTTTGGAGTTATAAAACAGTTGCATACCTGCCGGTTTGGAAAAATTCGATATCGCTTTACAACGATTGCCTTAAAAAAGACCCTTTTAATCAGGTTGCCTTATATAATCGGGCAATGAATTTTTTACAAGAAAAGCAACAGGAAAAGGCTTTTGATGATCTCGATTTGTACATTCAAAAATATCCGAATAGTTACAATGACATGGTTTATGTAAATAGAGGTGCGCTTTTTCAAGAACTGGGTAATAGTGAAAGGGCGCTTGAAGATTTTAATATTGCACTTCAAATTAAACCTGCTAATTATCTTGCATTACTAAACAGGGGTAAATTGTTTCTTTCTCAAAATGAGCTAGAGAAAGCTCGTGCCGATTTTTCAACTGCTTATGATATTGATTCAACAGATTATCTGCTTAATAGAAATATTGCTAGTTTGTATAATAAATCAGAAAATCATGCAGCGGCTTTGTCTTTCGCTGATAGATGTTTAGTAGAGGATGGCGATGATTTTGACTTGTTGCGAATAAAAGGTGTGTCGCTTTTTTATCTTGGACAAAATAAGGAAGCCATTGAAATCTTTAATAAGGTTATTCAGAAGCAGGAAGAAAAAGGAGAAATGTGGTATTTCCGTTCGATGGCAAAATCTGTTGAACGGGATTTTAAGGGTGCATTCGATGATTTGCAGAAGGCCAAAGAGTTGAAAATAAACATAGAGAATGGTTTTGAAAAGATGTTGGTTGATTCTCTTGCTTTCAATTAGTTCCGCATACCCATTGCCAATATCTACCTGTTCAGATTGGAAACTGAAGTGGAAAGAGTTGCTTTTTTATGCCATTGGGGGTCAATGAAGACGTTTAACGATGTTCTGTTGAAAAAAAAAGGTCACTTAACAGTAAAAATCAGATTGTTTAATTAAAAATATTGATAAATTAGCGCCAAAAATTAGATTAGAATTATGGAAAAGAATTTTTCGATTAAAGGGTTGTTGACGATTGCCTTATTTGCAGTCTCATATTGTACAATGGCTGAACTGCCTCCATTAAAGGTAAGCCTACCAGTCACCTTTCCCCATGAATTCTCAGGTTCGTATGATGTTGGTTATATTGATATGGATGGGGATGATGATAGAGATTTCAGGGTAGTCTTTAGTACTACTGGTACGGGAACAGGAAGTTCAAGCTCTTGTTATATCAGTGATGGTAGCGTTAAGGATGCCTTGTTTGCAACCTCTGGCTCTTCTGGCAATTATGTTTTATCTGAGTATGTTTCATCAAAGGACGACTATTATACTTCAATTTTATCTGGCGGTGAACTTATAGGTTCTGCGTTGCCTTCGGGCGGAAGTTGGCAATGGTCCTCTTGTATTTACCAGAATAACCATATTCTTCCAGGTGCTCCTTTGGCAAGTAATTATACCAATGGCAAACATTCGGGTTATATTGGTGTACAATATCAAGGTAGTGGCGGGACTTATTTCGGATGGTTGAATGTTGTTATTGATGATGATGAACCATCGGTTACTATTAATTCAGTAGGTCATGCATCGGCTCCTGGTAGTTCTGTTTTGGCTGGTAGTGGTAGTGGATCTGCTGTGCCAGTTTCCTTAATTGCGAGTATCCTTGGATTTGGATTGATTGGGGGAGGTTTTTTTCTTAAGAGACGGAAGAAAAAGTAGACATTAATATTTCAACATATCTGAAGCCTCTGGAGTATCCGGGGGCTTTTTTAATTCTCAGGCAACTTTTTCCTTAACAAGATACAAGTGAATAATGGATCGGTTCAGATTTTTTTATTAGATTCACCTTCTAATTTTCAGTATGAATCCTAAGGTATTAATAATACTACCGGCCTATAACGAAGAGGCAACGATCGTTGATGTATTAAGCGGTTTGCAGCGGGAATGCCCAGACTATGATTTGCTTGTAATCAATGATGCATCTACCGATAACACCTCGTTTTTAGCCCGGTCGCAAAGCGGGGTTGATGTGGTTGACCTTCCTGTGAATCTGGGGATTGGGGGGGCTGTGCAGACGGGTTTACGCTATGCCGACAGAATGTGTTATGATTGTTCGGTACAATTTGATGCCGACGGTCAGCATCGGCCCGAGGATGTTGGGTTACTTGTTAATATGGTTATAGCAGGTGAATGTGATGTCGCTATCGGTTCACGATTTGTTGGAGATTCAAAAATCAGGGGCACCGATTTTATGAGGCGTATCGGGATCAAGATATTTGAGATTTTCAGTTTGGTTTTGATCAGAAAACGTATCAGGGATCACACATCAGGGTTCAGGGCATTCAGCAAAGGAGCCGTCCGTTTTATCATGAAAGAATACCCTGTCGATTATCCGGAGCCTGAAATTATCGTCTTGTTGGCGAGGAACAAGTTTAAAATCAAAGAGGTTTTCACCCAGATGTATTCTCGTCAGGGCGGAGTATCCTCGATCCCATTTTTCAGGGGTCCATATTATATGCTTAAGGTGTTGATTGCGATGACTATGGCCTGTATCAGACCCCGAGAGGTTTAATTTTTTAATCTATGGATAGAATTCAAATCATATCGATTGTTTCCAGTTTGTTGATATTTGGCGTTGTCATTAGCCTTGTGCGTCGGAGGAAGCTAAAGACAGAATATTCATTGATATGGCTTACGGTCTCGGCCATTTTTATCCTGTTTTCGTTTTGGAGGACAGGGATTGATCAATTGGCAAGTCTTTTCGGAATTGCTTATGCTCCGTCGGTGTTGTTTATCCTCTTATTGATAGGGATCATCCTCCTTCTGGTTGAGTTCTCGATCATCATATCCAAACAGGCTGAGCGGATTAAGGTATTGGTGCAGGAAATGGCTCTTTTAAAACATGAAATTGAAAAGAAATTTGAGAACAATGAACAAGAAAAATCAGAAACTGAAAACGAAACAAAAGCCTGAGGAAAAATTAACGGGGAGGAGCATCATTGAAAAACTGTCGTCTTCAGATTGGTTCATTGTTTTATTATTCTTCATAACCACCCTGATCGTATATTCGAATAGCTTCCATGTACCCTTCCAATTCGACGATGATCAACAAATTGCCTTACGTGTATCAAATCATTCATTCAATAACTTTTCTCATTTATCGTATTGGTTGAATGTAAACAACCGGCCTGTTTCAACCCTTACGTTAGTTGCAAATTATGTTTTAGGTGGTGAAGATGTCGTTGGATATCATGTTGTTAATTTTTTGATCCATCTACTTTCTGGTATCATTTTGTTTTTCTGGTTGACGTTGGTTTTTTCACTTGTCACAAAACAAAAAGTATCGAAGTGGTTGCCTGTGGTGATTACGTTGTTTTTCCTTCTTCATCCGGTACAAATACAATCGGTTACTTACATTGTGCAGCGTATGACCTCCCTGGCGGGGATGTTTTTCCTACTATCGGTATTTCTATACACAAAAGGAAGGGTTTCTGATCTGAAAAGCGGAAAAAATGGCTGGACCATTGTGTATTATATATTCGCTTTTTTTGCAGGGATATTGGGCACATTCTCAAAACAAAGCGCGGTTGTTTTTCCACTGGCAATGTTGTTAATAGAACTTTTCTTTATCAGGGATGCCAACGGAAAATTATTCAAACGATATTTACTTTCAGCGGTTGGGGCAGGAATATTCTGTTCCATTGGATATTTCCTGTTTTTGGGTTTTCCGTCGGAGACAAAGAACATAACGCCGGTTGAATATTTTGCGACTCAAATGACCGTTATTCCCCGATATTTTCAAATGATGTTGATTCCCATTGGTTTGAGTATCGATCACGGGGTAAAGGTGGTGAAAAGCATTGTAGAACTAAAGGTTATTCTTGGCGCTGCCTTTCTGCTTGGAATACTGGTGTTTGCTGCTTTTCAGTTTAAAAAGCGACCGGTTGTTTCATTTGGTATCTTTTGGATTTTTGTAGCCATGATTATCGAGTCGTCAATATTTCCAATCCGTGACGTGATGTTTGAACAACGGATGTATCTTCCCCTGGTTGGATTTTCCATTGTAATTTGGACGTTGTTCTTTGAATTTTTTTCAGCTACGAGAGCAAAATACCTGACACCGTTCGTATTGTTTGCATTGATGTCGATGTCGGTTGGAACTTTTGCCCGAAATCGTGTTTGGAATAGTCGAACTGAAATTTGGAAAAAAGTTACCGAAATGTATCCCAATCATTTTCGGGCATGGCAGGGTTTGGGAAGGGAATATGTGGCCGGCGGCGAGAAGGATATTTATAAAATTATTGGTTGTTATGAAAAAGCGCTAAAGATAGAGCCTGACAACCAAACTGTCCTGAATGATTTGGCAGCCAATTATTTGAAAAACGGTGATTATTCTCAGGCTATCAATTGTTCTCTAAAACTTGAACGTTCTTCAAATTTGAAATATCGAGTTAATTCGTTTCGTATTCTTGGAATTATTTACCTTAATAGCAAGCAATATGATCTGGCAATTAAATATCTTAAGAAGTTGGTTAAAATTGAAAAAGACGATACTGCCGCATTACTGAACCTTTCGACTTTATACATTCAAAAAGGAGATTATAATAATGCGATACTCTGTGCTGAAAAAACATTGGAAATTTCGCCTAATGAAATTTTAGCTCTTTTAAATATTGGTTATTCTCAAATAAATATGGGGAAAAGCGATCTTTCAAAAAAATATTTACTAAAAGCAATGAATATAGATCCTGTAAATATCAGGGCATTGGTTTTATATGCGAATGCTTGTATTAATACAGGCGAAATGGATGAAGCTATCGCTTGCTTAAAAAAAGCTTATGACATTACAAAGGATAAAAAATTCTTATTGGATATTGAGAAAGTAGAGAAATTGCGATGAATAAGGTTTGTGATTAAAAATAATTGAGTTTGAAAACTTTCTTCATGATTTTTCTTATTTTCAGCGCTTCGTTATTTTATAGGTTTTAAAATACACATTGATGAAAAAGACAGCATTCATTACAGGAATAACAGGGCAAGATGGCGCCTATCTTGCCGAACTTCTATTAGCCAAAGACTACACGGTATATGGTGGCTTCAGAAGATTAAGTACGCCCAATTTTACAAGACTCGACGAGCTTGGTATTACAGGTAAAGTGAAATTGATTGAGGTTGATCTTTTAGATGCCAGTAATCTGACAAGAGCAATTCAGGTAATTAAACCTTGTGAGGTTTATAATCTGGGAGCACAGAGTTTTGTGGCACATTCTTTTAAAAACCCGATTCTTACCGGAAATGTTACCGGAATGGGAGTCACGAATCTGCTTGAAGCCATTCGGATCGTTGACCCTAGCATTCGCTTTTACCAAGCCTCTACTTCTGAGTTATTTGGCTACACAAGAGAGTTTCCCCAAAATGAAAACACTCCGTTTTATCCGCGTAGTCCTTATGGGGTAGCAAAGTTATACGGTCACTGGATGACCATCAATTATCGTGAATCATACAATATTTTTGCTGCAGCCGGCATTCTTTTTAATCATGAGTCCCCTCTACGAGGCATCGAATTTGTAACCCGTAAAATTACGGATGCGGTTGCAAAAATTTACTGTGGAAAACAGTCTTTTTTTGAAATAGGGAATATGGAGGTAAAGAGAGACTGGGGATTTGCAAAAGAATATGTTGAAGGGATGTGGAAAATGTTGCAGGTTGAAAAGCCTGATAATTATGTTCTTGCCACCAATGAGAACCATAGTGTAAGGGAATGGATTGAAATTTGCTTCGAGTTTATCGGTACGAAAATTGTTTGGGAAGGTAAAGGCGAAAACGAAATAGGGAAAGATGCCAAATCAGGAAAAATCCTGGTAAAAGTTAATCCTGAATTTTACAGACCGGCAGAAGTGGAAAATCTGATTGGTGATTATTCAAAAGCGAAACGGGAATTAGGCTGGGAGCCTAAAACAAAATTCAGGGAACTAGCTGAAATAATGCTCAATGCCGACATTCAGAAAAACAAGTAAGAATCATTTCAACGATGAAGATATTATTAACTGGGAGCAATGGTTTTGTAGGTGCCTATCTGAAGAATGAATTAACTTCCAGGGGAAATGATGTTTGGGGGGTAGACTTTGAATCCTTCTCAAACAAAACTTTTGGGGCAAGCATCATGGATGAAAATGCACTTGCTGATATTTTCAGACAGGTTGAGCCTGATTATGTTGTTCATTTAGCTGCAATTGCAGATGTTGATCAGTCAGACGAAGCACTGATTTATACTATAAATTTTAAGGGAACACTCAATGTTTTGAATTCGTGCATTCAGTTGAAAAAGATACCTCGCCTCGTTTTTATAAGTTCGTCGCTGGTTTATGGTAATGTGCCTACTGAATGTCTGCCTATCGATGAATCTTTTTTAGTTGCACCCGTGAACCATTATGGGGCGAGCAAGGCCGCTGCCGAACTAGCGGTTAAAACGTTTGGCTGTGAATATGGTTTGGAGTATGTTATTTTTAGACCATTTAATCATACCGGACCCGGGCAAACAGAAAAATTTGTAGTCCCTAAAATCGTTAATGCTTTTAGACGGGGCGATTCAACTATTAGTCTGGGGAATATCAATACGATCAGGGATTTTACCGATGTTCGTGATGTTGTAAAAGCATATACTGGTATTATAAACCATTTTAAAAATGGGGAAATTTACAATGTTGCAAGCGAAAAGGGGATCACTATTAGCAATATTATTGAGAAACTGGAATCAATTACAGGGAGGGCCATCTCGATTGATAAAAAAGAATATCTGGTAAGGAAGAGTGAAATTCAATCAATTGTTGGAAACGCACAAAAAATGAAGAAAGATATTGGATGGGAAGCAGAAATAAGTATTGATGAAACCCTTCGTGCAATGCTTAACGAGAATGATGAAACTTAATGGAATCAACCCCAGGGAATGCGCATTATATTTCAATTGACCACTTTCTCATAAAGTGAAATATGGTTTAAAATGAAATCATCAATCGTGAATTTCTTTAAACCGATTTCTTCATACTGATCGTTTAAGGCCGCTTCCATCGCGTTCAAAAGAGCTACTGATGTATATTCATTCATTGTAATTACCCTCCCGGAAACTACTTCGGGCAATGATCCCATTCCTGATGAAATAATTGGAATGCTCATGGAAGAAGCTTCTGCGGCAGTAAATCCAAACCCTTCGCAGTAGGATGGGATAATGATACAATTTGATTGTAGAAGTTCATTGATGAGTGAAGGGTAGGGGAGTCTGGTGAATATCTGGGACGCGTTCTCGAGAATTCCATTTTTTATCTGTTGCGTAATGATCTTGAAGATTCTTTGCGATTGTGGAGAAAGGATAAATTTAAAACGAATACTGGGATGAATTACTGTGAATCTTTCAGCAGCTTCAATCAACAAATCTAAACCCTTTGAGGAACCTGCCCGTCCGAAATAGGTAAAAGTGAAAGGTAATCCCGGATCTTTCCATTTAGGTAAATCATAATCAATACCGTTATAAATTCTGGTTATATTTTCGGCAGGAATTCCTATTCCTTTTAAGCTTTTCTCTGTGAAATTTGAAATGGCAATATACTTCTCGAATTTTAATTTAAAAAGCCATTTTTCGAGCAATTTGAAAACTCTTTTTTCAAACCAAAAAATGTAAGGTAACCGAAGCCAAAGGTTGCCCCATACTTCAAGAATGGAGACAACGACTTTTTTCTTTGTTATTTTCCCTGCAATCCAGGCGCCAATTGCAGAACTATAAGTTGTTGTATGGATCAAATCAGCTTTTCGTGCTTCCCTGATTATTTTCGGAAGGGCGATCAGTGAAAAAAGCATACGTGCAGGTGCCCAAATTCTCAATACCCGCGTTCCATTTATAATTTCTTCTCTCGCTAGATTTTGATCATATCTCCAGGTTATGCAGGTAATATTATCCCCTTTTTCGACCAACTTTTCTGTTAATGAGGAAAATAATTTTTCAACACCACCCAGATGAGGCTTGTAAAAGTCAATGACAAAAAGGATATTCATAGATTGAAGGTTGCGATTAACTTAATTATTCAATAATAATGCATTTATTTAAAACAACGTCCAAAAGCATACCGGAGCATGTTCCTTTGATCGTTATGCTGTCACCTTTTTTGTAACGTTTTATCTTTTTATCGTTTTGTCCATTTAACGTACATAGTATGCCTGTGGCTGAATTATTGTCGCGAAGAATGAAGACCGTTGAATTATTTTGGTCGGTTGTAATTTCTGAAATAACGCCTTTAACCAGTATAACACGGTCGATGAATTTTCTGTCAGAACCTGTTGGATTAGTTTCGTATTCATTTGCCAAATTTGAGGCTGACAAAGTAAAATCGGCGGCCTGTTTTGTGATGCTTTTGTCGGGCATGTGCCTGACATAGAGGTATCCTCCAATAAGGATAAGCATGAATATCCCAATGATAACCAGAAGGGTGAAAAGAAATTTTTTCATTGCATTATTGTTTTTTCAGGGTTGCTTCTGTCCTTATCTGAATGTTTTTTGAAATGCCCAATGTATTGGGTTGCAAATTAAGCGAAACAGGTAGCTTCTGACGCATGATCCTGTCGATTTTTTCCGCGTCGATTTTTTCTACGGCAACGGTAAAGTTAGACTTTACTGAAATTGTACCATTG
>Ga0209800_10001016_pt1 | contig 33874 bp, 19 predicted proteins | sample Higcelweek8metaG_FD_187174 | JGI IMG/M metagenome (GOLD analysis project Ga0209800, IMG submission 187174) | Freshwater pond sediment microbial communities from the University of Edinburgh, under environmental carbon perturbations - High... | ecosystem: Environmental > Aquatic > Freshwater >...
TTTCTTCATTGGAATTATCTGATAAAATATTCATATGGCTAATCCTCTTTAATTGGTAATTTTGTATTGTTTTAGTCGATAATATTTTACCATATTTTTGAGGATTTTGCCATGCTTTATGGTCAAAAGTTATTGATTTTTCAAGGTTCAGACTTCTTTTTTATGTGCGAAGTTTGAGTTATATATTATTTCCAGAAATCATTTAGGTAATACATAAAATAACTGGTCAACTGGCAATCATTCACTCTCAATAACATCATTTATAGCTTGTGCCAAATATTTAGTACTTTCTAAACACTCACTTATCACGTTGCCATCACCACCTACCTCAATAATAATTGTTCCATTTGTCAAATGTTGATTATACCTGTTTTGACTAAGGTCTATAGGTCTTGCGAGACCAGGACTTATTTGATTTAAACGCGCCTGAAGCTTAACTGCAAAACTCAAGTTCTCTTTCCAATTAGGATGGTATAATCCACTCTTATTTGATCCAATCACAAACATAACTTGTGCTGCATTCTTCCCATTAATTTTTTTTACAACTCTCATTTTTTTCTGACTTCCAAGAGCATCCCTATGGACGTCTAATACTACATTTATAGATGGATAACTTTTTAAAATCTTTTCCGCTGTATCTAATGATCTCCCATACGAACCATTATAATCAGGATAATCATGTACAGTTCCATTATGAATTACTTCTATGTCATATTTTTTTCTTAATATATCAGCTAATTCCTCGCCCACTCTTACTACAGTTTCTTCTGGATTTCTAGAACGAGTCGGTATATTTTTTTTCCCAAGATCACTTGATTTTATAACAAATGATTCTGTTGTATGTGTATGATATATCAATACCTTCGGACCTTTCTTGGTAGCATTAAGCTTTAATGACTTTTTAAGGAGTTCATCAATGTTAATTTTTTCATTAGTTTTATTCTGGACATATATTTTGCCAAAATTTTTATCATAATTGCTACTTTGTTTTTGATCTTTCTGATTGTCTTCAACTTCAGTGTAAATACTGCTTTGATCAACAATTAGACCATTGTCAACTTTACTATCGTCATAGTCCTCACTCAAGTAATCAAGCTTATTCTTGCTATCTCTATTTAACAGTATTTGCGGGTACTCAACACGGTAATAGCTGTTTATAATTGCAGAATTAGCATTTAAAAGTGATTCTGGACTGTTCAAATCAAAGTTAAACACTTTTTTGAGCACTTCATTTATTTCTCCATAAAACGAAGTACTTATATTTCCACTATTATACACCGAATCAATCAACGGAAATGTTATATTTAAAATTGCTTTAAAGCTATTTACGTCAATGTTTTTTACAACCCTTCCATCTATTTTTGATAGAATTGTACCTCCATAACTTCCAGCTTTGACACAAACAAAAGACAGTGCAATAAAAAATAAGAGATTCTTAATTCTATTTACCTTTAATGATTTATTACGACCCTTTTTATTGTATCTCAAATTAATTTTCCTCCGAATGAATAATAAAAATTGGCCAAGGAAATTTATTAAATCGCCTTATATATATTAAATATATTTATTTCTAGAAATATTCATTACTCCAATTAGTATATTTCCCATATTTTAATATTCTTTCGATACATTCTATATATTTACTCCGAATTTTTTGTCGAATTTTAGTTATTTTTGTCATATTGTTTTAAAAAAAATCTATTTGATATATATTATAAATGCATTGTTGTCTCCAAAAATACAAAAGAATACTAATAATAACATTATTTCTAAGGAGGAGTGTATATGTACAGCTTTAAAACCTTGCGCTGTTACAACTGCAGATCCGTCATACTTAGCCTTCCCCAGCTTGAAATCAACAAATTTAATGGTTTAACATTCCGTTGCGAGTGCTGTGGGCATCAAAATATTTTAAATGAGTGTGAGTTCTACCAAGGAAATAACAATGACCCTCTATTAAACATTTTTAGCATTGAAAGTTTTACCACTGCTTCTTAGGATTTTCTTCTGATTATCAATGGCAAAATTCAGACATTTACAAATTCTACAGATTCAAAATTTTATTGATTTACACTGCATATGCAATTATAATAATTTAGTACATTGTTTTTAGGGAAATGTATAAATTTATTATATGGGCGGGTACTGAATGAGCACTAAAATTATTATAATTCTAGGCAGTTTATTAGCATTTGTAGTCTTAGGTTTCTTTTTTAACAGATCAATTAATAAGCTTGAGCAGAAAAAGTCAAGCAAAAAGAAGGGCAGAACAAAATACATGCCTCAGGCAAAAGCTAATTTCAAGTAAGAAAACCTTGACTTTCTAGACATGAACAAAAACGCGTAAGCGCTTTTTGTTTCCTCTGTAACTTGTCGTGAGAAATTATGGGGTAACATAATTTCTCACGACATCAAGAAAGACCAGATTATTATAATCTGGTCTTTTGATTTTATTAATTTTGAAACAAACATTATATTGCATCATCCTCAGCATCATCTTCATCATTATCCTGAGAGTTGATAATGTCTTTGTGTATTTGTCTAGCTGCGGAAAGCAAAAGCTTAATCCTATTTACCTGGTTAACTTCACTTGCCCCAGGATCATAATCAATAGCAACAATATTTGCAGTGGGATATCTATGCTTTAATTCTTTGATTACACCTTTTCCTATTACATGGTTTGGCAAGCAGGCAAATGGCTGCAAGCATACTACATTGTTTGCCCCACTTTCTATAAGCTCAACCATTTCAGCAGTTAAAAACCATCCTTCACCAGTCTGATTCCCAATGGCAACAATATCCTTTGCCATTTCTGCAAGCTCATTAATTTTTTTAGGCGGATGGAACCTCTTGCTATTTTTTAAACATTGTTTCATTTCATTTCGATAAAACTCAATGAACTTAATTGCCGAAAGTCCCAATACCTGACCGATTTTTGATCCTGAAAGATATTTATATTTATAATCATAGTCATACGCACAATACAAAAAGAAATCCGTGAGATCTGGTACAACTACCTCAGCACCTTCACTCTCTAACATATCAACAATATAATTATTAGCAGATGGATGGAACTTAACTAATATTTCTCCAACTACTCCTACTTTTATCTTTTTTTCGTTAGTAATCTCTATATTATCGAATTCATATATAATCTGTTGTATATCAGCTTTAAATGTGCTAAAACTGCCTGCACGCACGGATTGTTTAGCCTTTTCTACCCATTTTGAATATAATTCATTCGATGAGCCCTTTATCTTTTCATATGGTCTTACTCTGTATAGAACTCTCATAAGCAAATCACCATATATCAAAGCCATAAGGGACTTATTCGCAAGCTTTAAACCTAATTTGAAACCAGGGTTCTTTTCGAGACCCGATGCATTAAGAGAAATAATAGGAATCCTTTCTAAACCAGCCTTTTTAAGAGCTTTTCTCAAAAATCCTATATAGTTCGTTGCCCTGCATCCTCCACCTGTCTGCGTTAGTAAAAGTGATGTATTGTCAAGATCATATTTTCCTGATTTCAAGGCCTGCATGATTTGTCCTACAACAATCAAAGTAGGGTAGCACGCATCATTATGAACATACTTCAAGCCCTCATTTATTGATCCTGAATCTACATCAGGTAGAACTTCAACTTTGTAACCACTTGAATTGAATGCCTCCTCAAGAAATTGGAAATGGATTGGAGACATCTGTGGTGACAAAATGGTATGAGTTTTCCGCATCTCTTTTGTAAACACAGGCTTTAGCATTTGCTCATGAACCTTTACTGGCGTTATTCCTCTATCTTTTCTCTCTTCAACAGCTGCATTCAAAGAACGTACACGAATTCTGATTGCTCCAAGATTGCTTACCTCATCTATCTTTATAAGAGTATATATTTTACCAAAACTCTCTACTATCCTTTGGACCTCACTTGATGTAACAGCATCTAATCCACATCCAAAGGAATTAAGCTGTATCAATTCAAGGTTGCTTTGCTCACCAACAAAGCTTGCAGCATTATAAAGTCTTGAGTGGTACATCCATTGGTCAAAAACCTCAAGTGGCCTGTCAGGCTTTGAGAGATGTTCTATTGAGTCTTCTGACAATACAGCAATGCCATAGCTGTTAATTAACTTTGGAATACCATGGTTGATTTCTGAGTCTATATGATATGGTCTTCCTGCTAGAACAATGCCTGTTAAATCATTCTCTTTAAGATAATTTACTATTTCTTCTCCTTTTTTCCTTATATCAGCTCTTGCCTTCTCCTGCTCATCCCATGCACACAATGCAGCCTTTTCTATTTCCTTTTTGTCAATACCCTCAGGTTTAAAAATCTCGCATAGTCTTTTAACCAATTTATTTTTGTCACTAAAGGACATAAAAGGATTCATAAATTTAATTGATTTTTCTTTTAAAACTTCAACGTTATTTTTTATGTTTTCAGGATAAGAAGTAACAATAGGGCAATTAAAGCAATTATCAGCCTCCATTTGCTCCTTCTTTTCATAAGCAACACAAGGATAGAATATGAATTTAATTCCTTTGTCCACAAGACTCATTATATGCCCATGGGCTAGTTTGGCAGGATAACACACTGATTCTGACGGCATTGTTTCCATGCCAAGCTCATATATATTTCTCGATGATTCAGGAGATAACTCAACCCTGAAACTAAGTTTGTTGAAGAATGTAAACCAGAATGGGTAATTTTCATACATGTTTAAAACCCTTGGTATACCAACAACTCCCCTTTTTGCTTCAGTATTTTTCAATGGTTCATATCCAAAAATTCTCTTTAATTTATAATCGTAAATGTTCGGCACATCGGAACTTACTTTTTCGCTTTCTTCACCGTTTTCACAACGATTGCCTGTAATTAGTCTTTTTCCACCATTGAACTTATTGATGGTAAGCAGGCAATTGTTATTACATCTACCACATCTTGCAGTAGAAATTTCGACTTTAAAATCTTCCAAACTGTCTGATCCAGCAAACTCAGAACAATGTCCTTCAACATATTTTTCCCTTGCAATCAATGCAGCACCAAATGCTCCCATAATTCCTGATATATCAGGCCTTACTACTTTGCACCCAGATATGAGCTCAAAGCTCCTAAGTACTGCATCATTATAGAAAGTACCACCCTGAACAACAATCTTTTTTCCGAGCTCATCCAGATTGGAAATCTTAATTACCTTGAAAAGCGCATTTTTAATAACCGAGTATGCAAGTCCAGCAGAAATATCTCCAACATCTGCTCCTTCTTTTTGCGCTTGTTTGATTCTCGAGTTCATAAACACAGTACACCTTGAACCTAAGTCTACAGGGTTTTTTGAAAAAATAGCGGCACGCGCAAAGTCACGAATATCCATATTCAATGACTTTGAAAACCCTTCTATAAAAGAACCACAACCCGAAGAACATGCTTCATTCAGAAGAATACTGTCAATAACACCGTCTTTTATATGGAGACACTTCATGTCCTGTCCGCCTATATCTAAAATAAAGTCTACACCAGGTTGAAAGTGATCTGCCGCCTTATAGTGTGCGATAGTCTCCACTTCACCAATATCAACTGATAGGGCTTTTTTTATAAGCTTTTCACCATACCCAGTAACACAGGTATTCATAATTTTAGCATCAGCTGGAAGGGACGAATATACATTTTTCATTTGCTCAATAGTCTGTTCAAGTGGTTTGCCCTGATTGTTTCCATAAAATGAATAGAGCAAAGAACCATCTTCACCTATAAGAGCAATCTTTGTGGTAGTTGATCCTGCATCAATACCCAAGAAGCAATTACCTTTACATTCGCTCATATCTAGTCTTTTAACTTTATTTTTTTCATGTCTCTTTTGAAACGCTGAATAGTCTTCATTTGTTTCAAATAAAGAGTCAAGTCTGGTCGTGTCAAAGACCATGATAGTCTTAGTTTCTGAGACTTTTTTACTAAGCTCCTTTAAGCCCAAAGGATTACTTAGGCGTGAAATCAATGCAGTTCCAAGCCCTGCAAATATATGTGAATTTTGAGGAATAATTGACTCACTAGCGCTTAGTTTCAAAGTGTTAATAAAACTTTGACGAAGCTCTGATAGAAAATACAGCGGACCACCAAGGAATGCTATATTGCCACGAATCGGCTTTCCGCAAGCAAGACCACTAATGGTTTGCTTTACAACTGATTGAAATATTGAAGCAGCAATATCCTCTTTAGTTGCTCCCTCATTGAGTAAAGGCTGAATATCACTCTTTGCAAACACACCACATCTCGAAGCAATAGGATAAATGGTTTTATGATTCTTTGCAAGCTCATTCAAACCTGACGCATCAGTGTTGAGTAAAACTGCCATCTGGTCAATGAAAGCACCTGTTCCGCCAGCACATATACCATTCATTCTTTGATCTAACCCATTTTTAAAGTACGTGATTTTAGCATCCTCGCCACCGAGCTCAATTGCAACGTCTGTATGCGGTATAAATGTTCTTATCGCTTCAGTACAAGCAATTACTTCCTGTTCAAATGGCGCGTCTATCCAGTTAGACACAGCTAAACCTCCAGATCCAGTTACAGTAACAGTAACATCATTAAATCCGTCTAGTTTAACACAGGCTTCATTGATTAATTTAATCAGTGTGTTCTTTATATCTGCCAAATGTCTGGCATACCTAAAAAAAACTAAATTGTTAGAGCTATCAACTGCTACAACTTTAACAGTTGTTGACCCAATATCCATCCCTAAATTAATTAATTTTCTCATAAGACCAACAGCACTAGTGCTGCAATGCCCCCTTTACGTATTTGAACCCTTATTCCCTCAGTTACTTATCATATTATACTTTTTGCTTTTCAAATGTCAATACTGAAAAAAACAATAAGTCTGGGATTATATAACAATGATGTAATATCACATCAAATACAATTAATACTTTACATTTTACTCTGATAAATGTAAGATTAATAATGTATTTAATATTAATAGTGAATATACTACTAAATTCGACAAGATTAATTATATCTATAATTAATAATTAATGCAAATAATATGTTAAATAAATAACATTGGAAAATAATTAATATTGGTCACTATAATATATACCATTAATTTTATATTTTATAACACTTTTATTTTTCCTCCCAAATTCTGACTACTATAAAAATAAGGCTACTATAAAACTACATCATACAATAGTTTTATAATAGCCCTTTAATCTATATAATTAAGATATAATATTTTATATTATTGCTGAGGTCTTTTAAATGTAGTAAATGAATTAAATGGCCAGAATCTAATAACAGCTCTTCCTCCAACCCTTGATATATCAAGAGGTCCAATTCTCCTACTGTCAAGACTCATACCTGGCATACGATTATCACCAAGAACATATATCTTCCCCTTTGGTACAACTACACTGTTATTATCAGTATATATAGGATCTGGATCGGTATTATTACCATTAATGTAGTTTTCCTTAAGCTCTTTTCCATTTAAGTAAACTTTTCCATTCTTTACTTCAACCTTATCTCCAGCAACACCTATAACTCTTTTGATAATAGGACTTTCACGTACTTCTTCCATGTCTTTTACATCGATAGTAACAATATCACCATACTTCAATGTTCCAACCTTTGGTGTGATTTTTTCTATTATTAACTGATCCTCATTCTTCAAACTAGGCATCATAGATTCACCGTTAACAATTGTCCTCTGTCCTACAAAACCAACAATTAGAAATCCTATAAGCACGGCGATCGCTATATGTACTGTCCAGTCCAAAACTTCTCTCAAAATGGGATTACTTATCTTCTTAAACGTATAAACTCCTCCTTTAAATGTTTGTTTATTAAACTTATAACAATATTATACATAATTCGTATGAATATATTGTTAACAAACTATTAACAATAACAGCCTACTCTTGTTCTGTTTCATCAACGATAACACATTTAATATGTAACTCATCTAATTGCTTATCATCAACAATATCTGGAGCATTTGACAGCAAGCATGATGCATTCTGAACCTTAGGGAATGCTATAACATCTCTTATGCTGCTTTTGCCAGCCATAAGCATTATGAGTCTATCCAAACCATAAGCCATTCCACCATGCGGAGGTGTTCCATATCTGAATGCATCAAGAAGAAAACCAAATCTACTCCAAGCTTCTTCATCTGTTAAGCCTATAAGCTTAAACATTTTAGCTTGAAGTGACTGACTATGAATTCTGATACTTCCTCCACCTATTTCAACACCGTTTAACACTATATCATAAGCTTTTGCACGGACTCTTCCTGGATCGGTATCAATAAACTCAATATCCTCATCCATAGGTGATGTAAACGGATGATGCTTTGCAACATAACGTTTCTCTTCTTCATCGTATTCAAGAAGAGGGAATTCTGTAATCCATACAAATTTGAATTCATTCTTATCAAAAAGCTCAAGTCTTTTTGCAATTTCTAATCTAAGCTGTCCAAGTGCATCATAAACAACTACATTTTTATCCGCTACAAAGAATACTAAATCGCCTGGCTTTGCATCAACACGGTCGAGTATTGCCTTTACTTCATCTTCTGTAAGGAACTTCGTAAATGATGACTTAATTTCATTTTCATCAACAGAAATCCATGCAAGTCCCTTTGCTCTGTATGTTTTAACATGTTCACCGAGACTATCTATATCTCTTCTGCTAAACTTCGAAGCGCACTTTTTAGCATTTATAGCTCTTACACTACCGCCGTTTTTAACAGCATCAGTGAATACTTTAAATCCGCAATCCTTAACAATATCAGATAGATCAACAAGCTCAAGCCCAAATCTTATGTCTGGCTTATCTGATCCAAATCTATCCATCGCTTCCTTATAAGGCATTCTTTGTATAGGAGTTTGAATTTCTACATCCATAGCTTCCTTGAATACTCTTTTAATAAAGCCTTCATTAACAGTAAGAACATCATCAACATTGACAAATGACATCTCTATATCTATCTGAGTAAACTCAGGCTGTCTATCAGCTCTAAGGTCTTCATCTCTGAAGCATTTAGCAATCTGGAAGTATCTGTCGAACCCAGAAACCATCAAAAGCTGCTTGAAAAGCTGTGGTGACTGAGGAAGTGCAAAAAACTTACCAGGATGTACCCTACTTGGTACGAGATAGTCTCTTGCGCCTTCAGGTGTACTCTTTGTGAGTATTGGTGTTTCAACCTCTAAGAAGCCGTTGTCGTCATAATAGTCACGTGCAATTTTTGCAACCCTGTGTCTTAGTATGAAGTTCCTTTGCATGTCAGGTCTTCTTAAATCAAGATATCTGTACTTAAGTCTTACTGTTTCATTAACATCGGAATCCTCTTCTATGTATATAGGAGGTGTCTCTGACTTACTGAGTATCCTTAAATCACTTACTATCAGTTCAACTTCTCCAGTTGGAATCTTAGTATTTATTGCAGCACTTCTCTTAACAATCTCTCCTGTTACTGCAATTACAAATTCATTTCTAATTGTTACTGCCTTGTTCTTGAGTTCTTCATCAACCGAATCATTGAAAACGATCTGAAGAATACCGCTTATATCTCTCAAATCAACAAAAATCAAGCTTCCAAGGTCTCTTCTTTTATTGACCCAGCCCATAACTGTAATTTTTTCACCAACATTTCCGATATTTACTTCTGCACATTTGTGCGTTCTTTTCATTCCATAAATCGATTCTTCCATATACTACCTCCTGTTAATAATTTCCTGGCAAAGTGAATCTAATGAAATCTCATCTTTTTCGCCATTTTTCATATTTTTTAAAACCACTTTATTGTTATTTATTTCATCATCACCCAAAACAACCGTATACTTTGCTCCAAGCTTGTCTGCATACTTCATCTGCGCTTTAACGCTTCTGTCCATAAGATCCTTCCCAGCAGAAATCCCATTTTCTCTTAATGAATTGACAAGTTTGGAAGCGTACTTACCAGCTGCTTCCCCTATTGATGATATGTAAATCTCAACACTGTCCTCGTCTGGTATTAGTATTCCCTGACTTTCAATTTCCATTAGAAGCCTTTCCATCCCTAATCCAAAGCCAATACCTGGAGTAGACGGTCCTCCGCAGGACTCAACTAGTCCATCATATCTTCCGCCTCCACAAATTGTTCCTTGTGCACCAACATTTTCTGATACAAACTCAAAAACAGTCTTCGAATAATAATCAAGACCTCTTACAATATTTTTATCTATATTATATGCAATACCAATATTGTCAAGCCCAGCCTTCAAGCCCTCAAAGTGAGTACCACACTCTTCACAAATATTGTCAAGCATTGATGGTGCATCAACAGTTATTTTCTTACACTTTTCTTCCTTACAGTCAATAATCCTCAATGGATTTTTACCAAATCTTTCATTGCATGTAGGACACATTTTATCAAGATGTGGCCTTAAAAACTCAGTTATCTTCTCATTATAAGCTTTTCTGCATACTGGACAGCCTATACTGTTTATGTTAAGCCCAACATTTTTTATTCCCAAACTCTTAAACAAAAACCCTAACACGCTTATTATTTCAACATCTATGTCAGGACCTTTTGCCCCAAAAGCCTCCACACCAAATTGATGAAACTCCCTATACCTACCCTTTTGCATTTTTTCATATCTGTATGCAGAAATATTGTAATAAAGCTTAATAGGCTGTGGAAGGGAGGACATACCGTGTTCGATATAGCTTCTTACAACACCTGCAGTTCCTTCAGGTCTAAGCGTTATACTTCTATCACCTTTATCTAAAAAAGTATACATTTCCTTTTGAACGATATCAGTAGTGTCACCAACTCCTCTTTGAAATAACTCGGTATGTTCAAAAACTGGTGTCCTTATTTCCTTATAGCCGAAAATCCTGCATACTTGATGAATCTTCTTTTCAATAAACTGCCATTTATAACTCTCAGAAGGGAGAATATCCTTTGTCCCCTTCGGTGTTTGTGTTAGCATAATTACCTCCACTTATTTCTATTTTAAATCACTTTTAATCTTACATTTGGCATAAACATATTGTCAATATAATTTGTTGATATAATTTTTATTTTAAGTACATGTTATTTTTCTTTTCAAACCCTATTGTTGATGAGTCATTATGTCCTGGGTATACAACAGTATCATCTGGTAAAATCATAAGCTTTTTTCTTACTGAATTGAGCAAATCATCCATATCTCCTCTTCCTAAATCCGTCCTACCAATGGACAATCTAAACAATGTATCACCTGTAAATAGCTTGTCCTCTACCTTAATGCATATTCCCCCTGGAGTATGTCCAGGAGTATGTATTATCTCAAGTGTAAGTCCTGCTAAATCTATAGTCTCACCATCACTTACATATCGATCTGGATCGTTTAATATTAGACTTTCTCCAAAAAAGAATGAGCAATTATATAAAGGACTTTTTAGATTTTCATAGTCATCCCTATGCATTAAAACCTGTGCACCAGTCTTTTCTTTTAAGCTTTCCAGATAATAAATATGATCTATATGGACATGTGTTAAAATTATGTACTTGATTTTCAATCCATGTTTGGTAACTACTGAAATAACATCATCTGTATTTACACCAGCGTCAATTATTACTCCCTCACCATTATTACCAACTAAATAGCAATTCGATTCAAGCATTCCATTATTTAAACATTCAAATATCATTTAAAACTCCTTTTTACTGTCTAAAAGCATTGTAACCGGTCCATCATTCTTTATATCAACAAGCATAATGGCCTGAAATTTACCAGTCTCCACCTTTATATTATATCCTTTACAATACTCGACAAATTTATTATATATTTCTTCAGCTACTTCTGGTCTTGCAGCCTTATCGTAGCTTGGTCGCTTACCTTTTCTACAGTCCCCGTACAATGTGAACTGGGAAACAATAAGTGTACTACTGCTCGCATCTTTTTCTCCATTCAACTATATTAAATACATTATTGTTTATTTCTTGTAACATCAAATACACCTACGACCTTATGCAGCTTTTTAATTATCTTTTCTAACTGCTGGGTATCTGAAATTTCAAGTGTAAGATTCATTATAGCAACCTGTTCCTTTGTAGTCCTTGCATTAATAGCTTTAAGCGGTATTTTAGCTTCTCCAATTACGTTTGTAATCTCCATGAGAAGAGCTGTTCTATCATTTGCCATAACTGTTATGTCGGCCTTGTATGATACATTATTTGCCGAGAACCATTTTACTTCAATCATCCTGTTATCGCCATCAATTGTATTTACCACATTTGTACAGTCTCTTCTATGAACAGAAACCCCTCTGCCTCTAGTAATATACCCAACAATGTCATCTCCTGGCACAGGATTGCAGCATCTTGAGATTCGGACTAGGCAATTGTCAATTCCCTTAACAACTATGCCGTTTTCAGGAATTTTCTTTTTTTTTCGCTCCGTCTTTTGATTATTTATAGACTCCACAAAATGCTCATGAATTTCTTCAGGTTTCAAAGTCTTTTTAAACTCTTCCTTAAGCTTTGAAATCACCTTATTTACAGTGATTCCACCGTAGCCTATACTCGCAAAAAGATCGTCTGTCGTATTGTAGGTATATTTTTTTAAAATTGGCTCAATCCATTCCTGTCGGAATAGCTGTGAATAAGTAAAACCAATTTTTTTGAGTTCTTTTTCAACGATCTCTTTTCCTCTAATGATGTTTTCTTCTCTTTTTTCTTTTTTAAACCACTGATTGATTTTGTTTTTTGCCTGTGAGCTCTTCACAAACTTAAGCCAGTCCCTGCTTGGACCATGCACTGCAGCAGTGGTCAATATATCTACAATATCACCAATCTTTAATACATACTCTAAAGTAACAATCTTCCCATTGATTTTTGCACCTATCATTTTATTACCTACTGCACTATGAATAGCATATGCAAAGTCAACTGGAGTTGAGCCAGATGGCAGGCTCATAACATCACCTTTTGGGGTGAATACAAAAACCTCATCTGTAAAAAGATCTATTTTGAGGGTTTCCATGAATTCTTTGGCATCCCTCATTTCCTTCTGCCATTCTAAAAGCTGCCTTAACCAAGAAAGCTTATTGTCAATCTCACTTCCACTTGATCCTCCAGCTCCACCAGATCCGCCCTCTTTATACTTCCAGTGTGCAGCAATACCAACCTCTGCAACTCGATGCATCTCCCACGTTCTGATTTGAACCTCAAATGGAATCCCTTCATGCCCAATCACTGTTGTATGTAGCGATTGGTACATATTTGGCTTAGGCATTGCAATATAGTCTTTAAACCTTCCAGGTAATGGCTTATATAGCTCATGGACCATCCCGAGAACAGCATAACAGTCTTTCACAGAATGAACCAAAACCCTGACCGCAAACAAATCGTATATTTGATCTATTGGCTTATTTTGCTCGAACATTTTTCGATAAATACTATAGAAGTGCTTTGGTCTTCCTTCTAGATGTGCATCAATTTCAAGTTCTGTTGTCTTTTCTTTCAATGTGCTTATTATATTGGCTATAAAAGCTTCTCTCTCTTTTCTCTTTATTGCTACCTTATCAACCATTTCATAATAGCCTTTTGGATCTGTATATCGTAGGCAAAGATCCTCAAGCTCCCATTTTATCTTTGATATACCAAGCCTATGAGCAAGAGGCGCATATATTTCAAGTGTTTCCTTTGCTTTTTCAAGCTGCTTTTCTGGCGTCATATACTTTAGTGTTCTCATATTATGAAGCCTGTCAGCAAGCTTTATTAAAATAACACGTATATCCTTTGCCATTGCAAGGAACATTTTTCTTAAGTTTTCAACCTGTTGTTCTTCTTTTGTTGTATAAGGTATTTTACCGAGCTTTGTGACACCATCTACAAGATCTGCTATTTCTTCTCCAAACTTTTCCTTAAGCTCTTCATAAGTACATGTCGTGTCTTCAATGGTGTCATGCAAAAGGCCAGCAATTATGGAAGTACAGTCAAGCTCTAAATCAGCTAAAATAACTGCTACTTGAAAGGGATGAACAATATAAGGATCTCCCGACACCCTCTGTTGGCCGTCATGAGCACTTTTAGACAACTCAAATGCTTTTTCTAACAGCTCAAAGTCACAGTTTTTATTATACTGTTTTACTTTTTCACATAGTCGCTTAAATGCATCACCCATGAATCATAAACCCCTTTCTTATTAATGTTGACCAGTTATTTTTAAAAATAGCCTATATTAAATATTTTGAAGCTTCTTATACAAACTTGAGTTTTCAAGGCTTGTCTTTTTGCCAATATCATTTGTAGAACTTATCTCAACAACACATTTATCTTTATATCTAACATTAAAAAATCCTAATTCACTAAATATATCAATTATTTTCTTAAGCTTGAAATAATTCAATCCTATTTTATATGAATTAATAATTTTTCTTGTTAATACGAATATGTTTTCAATCAACATAGTATTTTGACAACTTGCCTTAAGATATCTGTATACTACCTCAAGATCTTGTCTCTTTGGTATAACTTGGTCCCTAAAAGACTCTTCATCATCCATCATACATATACATGGTCTTTCCATTGATTGTGCCTTTAGAATAATCTGATCACGATATTCTTTATCTATAAAACTTCCAAACAATATTACAAAATCAAATTTATTTACATGAACATTATCTATATCTGGGTTAATTATAACATCTATACTATCATCCATATACTCATATAAACAAGTATAGACAATGTTAATTTGCTTTTTAATACAAGATGAATTCATAGCAAAAAATAATTTGAATTTCTTTATGCTTTTCAAAGAGTTTAAAATAACTAGTGATCTTTTATCATTGATTAACTGAATTAATTTTTCTTCATTATACTCCATTTCCATCATATATGGAACATTATTTTTTTGTATATTAATGTATTTATCCCCATAACCTTCATTTTTGTAACAAAAACACTTATCGAGACTATAAAAATACATGTGTTTTAACAATTCTTCATGTCCATATCTCATATCTTTAATATTCAGCTGAACTTTTTCTGTACCATTCCAACTGTTTATTTCGATCATGCAAGCAACATCGGTCAAGTCGCCTTGCTGAAATATACTTTCAAGCTCCCCCTTGCCAAAACCTATCGCATCATATTTTGATCCTTCGTCTTCAACGGTCATCTTTAAATGCTTACCGTTTCCAACAGTCCTAATATCTCTAATCTTAATATCTTCCAAAAGAAACAAAGGACTTGAATTCCCAGCTCCAAACGGAGCCAAAAGCTCAACTTCCCTTATACTTTTCATATTTATTTCTTTTTTATTAAGCTTTACATCTACCTTTAATCTCGGCTGTAAATCTTTATATGTCAATACTTTATCAGCATATTCATTTATCATTTTGTCAAACTTCTCAAGGTTTTCTAGTGAAAGCGTAAGTCCTCCAGCCATCTCATGACCGCCATATCTTTGAAGGAGCCCTTCACATGAACTTAATGCCATAAAAACATCAAATCCTTCAATACTTCTTCCAGATCCCTTGCAAATACCATCTTCAATCGCTAACAGTATGCAAGGTTTATAAAACCTCTCAGTTATTTTTGAAGCAACTATACCAATAACTCCGTGATGCCAGCCTTCTCCTGCAAGAACCAAAACCTTCTTTTTCTTGTACGAATCATCATCCTCCAATATTTGAATAGCTTGATCTACAATCACAGCCTCAATATCTTGCCTTGTCTTATTCTCATTGTTTAGCTCTTCAACTATTTGTATGGCTTCATTGCGGCTTGACGTTGTAAACAACCTAAATCCTCTTGATGCGTCGCCAAGCCTACCTGCTGCATTTATTCTTGGTGCTATTACAAACGCAATAGTCCATGAAGTCACTTCAACATCCTTTGGATTAGAACTCTTCAAGAGTTCATCAAGACCTATATTCGATGTTTCTTTCAATTTCTTGAGTCCATAACTTACTATTATTCTGTTTTCGTCAACAAGAGGTACAACATCTGCAACAGTACCTATTGTAACAAGATCAATATAGTCAAAGTAGATATCTCCAAGATCCATTTTAATACTCAAAGCATTTATAAGCTTAAAGCATACCCCAACACCAGCAAGCTCCTTGAAAGGATATCTACTGTCAGGTCTCTTTGGGTTTATAACTGCTAAGGCATCAGGTAAAGTATCAATGCACTCATGGTGATCAGTAATTATTATATCTATGTTGTTTTCATTTATATAGTCTACTTCATTTATAGAAGAGATACCGCAGTCTAACGTTATAATAAGCTCAGGCTCACTTTTAATTACCTTATTAGCAGATGACAACGTAAGGCCATATCCATCTGTCAGTCTATCGGGAATAAAGTAATCTAGATTACCACCAAGTCTTTTTAGGAAATTAAATAAGACAGTGGCACTTGTGACACCGTCAACATCATAATCAGCATATATTAATATTTTCTCCTTACTCGACAAAGCATCCATTATTCGGCATACAGCCTTGTCCATATCATTTAAAAGAAAAGGATCGTGAAGATTTTCAAATGAAGGAGCTATACATCTCTTAATGTAATCTATATCGTTTATTCCCCTGCTCAAAAAAACCTTTGCTAATAAAGTCGAAATTGAGGCTTTATTTGCTAATTCACAAACAGCCTCATCTGATATATCTTTACAGATCCAAATTTTATCGGTTATCATGCGCCCCACCCGATTTATACAAATTAGTTGCTTCGTTAATTTTAAATCAATTGGGTGGATAAAACAAGATGGTTTTGAATATTATTTGTAAGTCATGGTGAAGTAGCTTGTTGTCGATGAACTTTTGTAGTTTTTGGTTATTCGTGCTGAGTTGTCGTGACCTAATACATCCATTTGTTTAGATCCTATTGAGTTCATTATCGTAAGGAATGTTATCATAGAAGGAGGAGAATCTATATTATCATTTGTCATTTTACTTATTTTCTCAATATCCATCTCTTTAATTGCCTTTAATGTAATTTCATCCATCTTATCAGCTTTTTCTGCTGTAAGATAATGTGAAAAATCAACTGATGCAATGACTAGACAATTTTTTCCTGATATGAGGGCTTTTAAGCTATTACCCAAATCCACAGACTCCTTCAATGAATAATTGCCATGTATTATAAAAGGACAGATTTTCGAATCTGGAAAATAATATTTAATATAAGGTACAATAGAAGATATGGAATGCTCTTCCTCAAGCAACTCAACTGAATTTTGCGCAATACCTTTTTTCACAAAGCCTTCTGTTAGTTCTCCTGCACTGCTAAGCACTCCAAATGGAGTTGACCAATCTTCTCTTGCAGTATTCAATTTGCACATACCTGCTCTTTTGTGATTAGGTGCGATGATTAATACAAGATCATACTTGTTCTGCGAAACAGCTTTAAAGAAGGATGATATCATCCCTCCCGCTAGTAAATGGTGCGGGATGATACCTCCTTTAACGTTCTTGTCAACTGGTCTCACAGAATTTGCCTGTTGGATTGAAGCTCTAAAATCCTTTTCTGTGTAGTAGTTGCATTTTATTGTGTCAGTGAGTGTTATTGTATTTATTGCTTCACTATTCACTCTAGAGCTTTCAGTTTTGTCACACGCTGTAAGGCTAAATATTAGCAAGATAGTTATAATCAAGCAAAGTAGTTTTCTCATATTTTCTCCATTAATTTTTAATATTTACATTCTCCTGTTTTGCAAATCCTGCTACGTTACTGTCATAATGCTTTATTATAGCATTATCTGCGGTAAAACTACCAGGTGATACTGCTCTTGCATAATAAATCATATCTTTTATATTTTCTTTGCTGTTTTTTGAATAATAAATACCAAATATAACCTTTTGACCACTTACTTCATATGGGTAACATCTGTTTTCAATATAAGGCTTTCCTTCAACATATCTTAAGCCGCATGGAAGAACATCTATCACCTCATAATAGCCGTCAGGTGCTTCTTTTAAGAACTCAGGCTTTAACGTTACCTTAACAAGATCGGATTGGTTAAATGTATTATTTTTGCCGCTGTAGCTCCTTGTAAGCTTTACTATCGATTCCTTTCCATTATACAAATCCTTGACAGAGCCTTTGAAACTTGACAGCACATCTATATCACCTTGAATGTTACTAAACTTCAAGCTGCTTAAACTCTTTTTAGTAAGCTGCATTTTAAAGCTTTCAACCTTTTTAAGTACAACATCCTTTTTGACTCCATCAATCTCATATGTGAATTTCCCTTCCTTATTTGTATTCGGAATGGTGTTCATTGTATAGCACATCAACTCATAATTAGCAAGCAGCTCTTTTGATGGATTTATCTTTACATATTTGTAAAGACCTTCCTTTTCAGGTTTGTTGAGTTTAAGGGCAATAAGCGAACAGAGGGCTGTATTCTCAATTATTTCATCTTTATTGGTTCCATCATTTATATATGCAATAGGATCAACTTTTTTCAACTTATCTCCAACAAGTTTATTATATTCTTCCTCAGTTGCTGAATAGTCACCAAGCTCAACTAATGCAAGTATAAGATAGATTTTTTCCTTTGTAGACAAATCTTTATTAGTAAGCGCATTTTTAACATCAATTAGCACTGGCTCATTTAATGACGCTAATCCCCATAACGCAGCTGCAAGTTGAGTTTTTGTTGATTCCTTGTTATCTAGAACATTATAGAAATATAGTCTTAGGCTATTAGTATCAAAATCATCGCGTGAAATTGAACATATCTTCGCTGAAAGCTCTGGATCGCTTGAAGCATATGAAAGCAGAGCAATTCCGCCGTCTGATAACTGGTAATCTTCAAAATTGTATTCTTCATCCCACCATTTAGCTTCATCAAAATGCTTATTAAGCAATTCTGCAGCTAGCTTCCTGCAAAGCTTCTGATCAACTCTTTCTCCCCATGTATAAAGCATTGTCCAAAGCGTATTTGCAAACTCTGATACATCTTTATTATAAAACTCAAGCGTTGTAAGAGCTTTACCGCCTTCTGGCTTTAGTTCATTAGACAGCTTATAGTTCTTAACCCTTCCAGATTCTAAGATGTTTTTTGTCACTACAAATTCCTTTTTTATGGCATCAGTATAATCCTTACATTTGACTTTGACTGTGACAGAGTATTCTCCCTCCTTCAATTTCCCAAGAGGAATGCTTGTAAATTCAAATGATTTTCCATTTGCTTTAATGCTTTCATTTAATCCATCCTTGCTTTCTATAACTGCCTCATACGTAACATCATCGCCATTTTTCAATGCAGTTCCATATGTCCTTGCAATTATCTCAGGGCTATCATTTTCCATAAATATCTTGTTAAATATAACATCTACAAAAAACGGCAACTTCGTATTGATATTAATTTTACCATTCGCTGCCTGAAGATCATCAGAAATCGTCTGATAAGTAATCCTCCATGATGTAAGGTTATCTGGCAACTTAAAGCTAATGCTTGCTTTTCCATCAGAGTCTGTCTTAACACAATCAAAAAATGCATTATCTTTCAAATTAGATCTTATCGCTATATCTCCGCCTTCACCACCTTCTGCACCTCCAAAAGTATTCGGATTAAATTCCTTGTAAGAAATATAATTGGTAATCTCACCCGAAGATATTTTGTATTCATAGAGAGAATATAACGTATTAACATTTTGGTTTTGTACTGCAAAAAATGCTTCATCAACGACACTAATATTGACATTTGACGAAACTGGCTTACCGTCTACATCCTTTACTTCAACATTGAGATTAACTGTATCTCCTGGCTTATAATCGGTCTTTTGAGGTTTTACATTAATTTTTAATTCTTTCTCATCATAATCATATATAACAGGTTTCTGATAAGTCATAAAAACATTTTTTCCATCAAAATACACCGCCTGAACGTGCACATTTGGCACAGACTTCTTATCCATTTCAAAGGAATACTCAAGCGAATCCTGTATTTTATAATCAACTATTCCATTTTTTCTAACTATGTACATCACTCTCGAGTTAGAATTTTGGGATATTTCCTTCCCGCCTTTTTTTAAAGTCAGCTCAACTTTTTCTCCTAATTTATACTCAGACTTTTCATTTTTTTCGACTACTGCGTAATTATTGTTTTGATAATCATAGTACCAACTACTATAAAGCTCAACGATTTCTTCAACCGCTCTTCCAGCAGAATCTCTTCCGTTGATCTTCACATAATAATACCTGTAACCATTCTTGTCTTCTATTGGGAAGTCAAAATTGTATAGTCCATTTGAAGTATTCACATCAAGCTGTTTAACAAGGTTTTCCACCTCATAATATTCATATTTCTTTTCTACTTTTTTATTGATAAAGTCATAATACTCCCCAACAACCTTGCTTTCCCAATGTTTTTCATAAACCTTAGCATTGAGTCTTTTATCAACTGTTTCTCCCCTATAGGAATCTGTATGATAATAATCAAAGTCTTGTCTTTTTCCTTCTAGTTTTGATATATCAATATTGTTCGTTTTAATACTAACCTGTCCTTTGTTATTAACCCTCTTTATTTTGGCTTCTATCATTAAATCCTTTGGAAATACTGTTATTGATTTACTAGAACTTATTTGTGCTTCCTCAGCCTTGTTATTCGTTACATCAAGAGTAAGGTTTGTAGGACGCCATGATGTCGTATCAATCGCTTTTTGAGGTAAAATACTATAAACCGAATGTCCATCTTCTCCACAATCTAGGACTCCTTCATTTCCATCACCTGGGTACACATCATAATCAAGCTTGAGTCCAGATACTGGAGAACCCTCATAAAAGCTTGCCTGGACATCAAAATTAACTTTTTCCCAAGAATATAGTACTTCCTTATCGGCGTTTACTTCAATTTTGTAAGCAGGTTTGGTATATTCCTTAACCTCAAAGGATTTCTCCATAATAACTTTATCACCAGTTTTAACTCTTATCGAATAGCTTCCTCCTTCTAAATTATCAAGTTCCATCTCTTCAACAAACTGACCTGAAGCATCAAGCTTCACTGATTTAGTCATAAGTCCAGGCAAGTTATTTTCTTCAAAATACGAAAAGTCATATCTGTACAACTGAACGTCAACCTTTTCTGGCAACTGTGCTTTATCCCTTGGTTTAATCATTCCCCATATTTTCAAATTATCCTTAGGCAAATACAACCCTCTATCAAGATAAATATATGACCAATACAAATCACCTATAGCTTCTTCATCCTGACCAACCGAGTATATAGGAAGATATGCAAAATAAGTAGGTTTGTCACCGTTTCTTATTTTAAATAAATAATTGCTATTGTCCTCTTTAAGCTTTATATTCCCCTCTATCACTGCCAATCCATCACTGTTTGAAATTACACTATCTTTTCCTTCTGTTTCTATCTTTGCACCCTCTACTGGCTTTCCAGTTTTTGAGTCATTAAGCCATATCAACGTCTTATCTTTTCCAACAGAAATGTAATTCGACGTATCATTTACCTGTATAAGCGTTCTGTAGAAAGATTTGTTATTCTTTATTTTTATCAGATATAGGCCTTCACCCAAAGACGATGGAAAACTTACATAGCTGATATACCAATTTTTATTTTCATTCTCAATTTTGGCATTAAAAGATTTTACCTTTTCCAGCTTCAATGACTCAAAGTCGGAATAATCGTCAGTTTGATTAGCCCAGAACGGTATATCATTAATCTTTTTGTACGTTTTTTCAAATTCCTCTTCATTCTGAAACTTTAATACATCAATAGATACTGACTTTCCATAATTACTTTCTGAGGTATTTATTTGTAAAATAGGATTAACTAATGATGTAAAGTTATACAAATTTTCCTGAAACCAAATACTATTTGCATCTTCTGGTTTAGAATCTGTCATCGTTTGGAACTTAAATGTATAATCGTTTTCGAGCTTATCTTCACAACCACTTACGCCTAATCCACTCTTAACTGTAACTGTATAAATTGTTCCAAATTCAAGTCTTTGCTTCGGAACAAAAACAACCATTTTTTTCCTTATCTCAAATCTTCCTTCGACCTTTGGAGAAATTTCAAAGTAATCATCAATCTTCTCAATATTTTCATGGCTCATAGAAATTTCTATCCCTGTGTCTGTAGGAACATTGTTAGATTCATTCCTTGGCAGTGTGCTTACAACTCTAAAATTCTTTTTGGTCTGAAAAGCCCAAGAATAATCTTTTCCTCCCTCTGCCTGCTGTGCTTCAAACTTGTAAACACTATTCGGTGACATTGTTTCTTTAAACTTCAATCCATATTCTCTTTTGGATATTTTCTCAACTGAATATGGCTGATCTGGTGTTATTTTTAATGCAGTTTTTAATTTCTTTACATCATATTCCTTGTCACTTGTAATCTTAAACCCAGATGTCACATCTACCCCTGTTTTATCAGATTTGATAGGCTCAATCTTTGAGATTTTAACATCACTTTTAACTACTCTAGTAGTTGGTGATGCTTCATTTTTCACTACAGGTTTGTCTTCTTTAAAGAATACACCTCTAATCGAAAATGCAATCCCTGCTATTAGTAATAACGATAATACACTTATTATTGGTATTAGTATCTTTTTATTCTTTAAAAGCATTTTAATATCCCCCTTTTGCTTTAAACTCTGAATTTAGTAATTTCTATACCTCAATCAATATCTCCTTTTTTTGGTTTTTAATAATCTTATGCATTTCATACTCCTATATTATAACAATGTATGCAATAATTCTTTACAGAATAGTTAAAGTTTTTAGTAATTGAGAATTATATAAGACAGAACAAAAACGCGTAAGCGCTTTTTTTTCCTCTGTAACTCTTCGTAAGAAATTATGGACACCATAATTTCCTAGACATTAAAAAATGGCCCTGTCCTAAATAACAGCGCCATTTTTCTCTTTTTCTATTCTCTTTTTCTATTTTTCTTTCTCTCTATTTATTATCCTCTAACTTATACGCTCCTATATTCTAACAACTCTACCACATTTCATTACCTCAAATTTCAGGGTAATCATTTGTAATCCTTGAAAAATACCTTGCCATAATCATAATATCTTTAAGGATTATTGCACCATCCATATCAATATCAAGCTCTTCCTTATATCTAGCATCAGTTTTTACGGTATTGAATGCTAAGGACATTTCAATAATATCAGCCATATTTATTGCCTCATCCTGCTTTCCGTTTTTCCTTATATCTCCAGCCCACATCGTAACAGGTTTGCTCTCCGAACTGATTTCCAAATCTTCATCAAAAGTCTTAATTGTGATCACTCTTGCAAGATAACTTGGCTTGCTTATTCTTATTGTACTACCAGATTCGATCGTATCTTCTACAACCATTTCAAAATAACCATCCTTATCAGTCACAGCGCTTACATCAGTTCCTTCAATCTCAACCTTGAATCCTGCATTATATTTTTCTGGTATATCACCTGTAAGATTGAATTCTGGCTTTACATATCCAGAAATCTTGTGACCTTTCGATGGTGTTGGACCCACTTTTACTGGCTCATCACCAAACTTAAGTATCCCCTTAACATACCCTGATATGTTTTGGTTTTCTGCGAAATCATCTGCAATATCGCTGTCGAAGGAATAGTCATCAGACTGATCATAGGATGAAACCTGTTCTATTCTGAATGGAATTGCATTTGTAGTCGCTCCAGCCGCAAGCACTCCTGCGTCCTTCGCAAATCCTATTTCACAATATGAATCCGCACCATCAACTGCATTTTCAATCTTATTGAAGGTTGCACTAACATTTTCCTCTCCAATTTGTGCCCATTCACAAACAAACGACTGCCCTTGTGCATTATTGTCTGTATACCAGTAACGCACTTTAATATCTGCAAGATTGATAGATGTCTTTCCTGTATTTTCAATTTTGATCGCTGCTCTTATTGTATTTGCTTTTTCTTTTATCTCAGAACATTTGTATTTTACCTTTATTTGTGCATTATTAACAGGTGTTGCATTTACATCAATTGTAGGAGTAGGCGTTGGTACAAGCTTAGGAGGCTCTTCTCCAAAAACCTTCACTCCATCTAGATAAACTGGTACATTTTTGGAAACATTAAAACTGTCAACAACATTTTTTCTACTCCAGTCATTTGTAGGATCCCAGTAATTCTGATAGTTTGGATCCTGTTTTTCAATCAAAGCAAACTGATATTCCCTGTCTCCATACACATCTTTACCTGTCCAGTCAAACTCATAATAGTATGTTCCAGCTTCATCCCATTTGAATGGTCCTCTTACTTCTATAGGCTCCTCTTGTAATGATATTTGCTCATCATAAGCCAACTCATACCTTACATCTTCAATGCTTTGACCGCTTTCAATAAGCTCACTGATATTAAAGAAATATCTTACCATCATACCCTTCTCAAAATGAGGCGGCTGACTTGATTCATTGTGAATCTTCAAAGTAACCTGTGTGCGTTCTTTGTTCTCTTGCTCAAGTTTTACTTCACAATAATAAGGATCAAATTTGTCTTCCTTAGGAGGGAAGTTCGCAATAGGCTTTTGGCCTTTTCCATAGTACTTGAAAAGCCCTGCACACGCTCCAACGAAAGCTGCATTATAGTCAACAGCAACCTCATTATATACATAGTCAGTGGTTTCATCTTTATGATAGTCATTTAAATCAGGACCACCTGCTAATGCTCCCCAAAGTGTATGTCTATGAGTAACAGGGTCATTCATACTTAAGGTTTTGGAACCATGAGCAGCTCTATGGTGCGGATGCTGGACGCTTGGAAGTCCCTTTTCTTTTCCATATCCTACTATGTATGAGTAGCCCATAGGATTTCTACCCATTATATATTCCATCTGGCTTTTTGCCCAATCACCAAAGTCAGTTCTTGTTGGATGATATTTTTCATAAGTAAGTGCACAGAGCTGAGCAGCTGTATTATAACGAGCTGAGCCCCATCCATTGATCATTGTATATCCCCTTGGTGAGGTTGCAATATATGTTTTATCATTTGGATCCTTATGAAGTATTTTACCACCAGACAGATATTCTACATTCCATCTTGCAAAGTATTCAAATCTTTCATTTTCAGGAAAAAGACTGTTTAGCTTCATAAAAGCTCCGCCCCATACAGCATCCCAACTATGAACCCATATATTCTGCCATGTATTATTATTGTTATCGCGAACAATCTTTTTCATATATCCAGTATATAATCCATCACTAGTTGCAGAATTAATTTCATCAATATATCTCATGTCCTTAGTACAATCATAAAGCCAAGCAGCAGCCCATGAAAGCTCATCTTCATCACATATGGAGTTATAATATCCATCTCCCTTTGCCATTCCTCTGTACTTCTTAGAAAACTCATACATGGCCTTTGCTACTTTCAAACACTTCTCAGCATATTCAGGCTCTGTATCTTTAAAGTTCATATATGATATTGCTAACGCTGCTGATGTCTGTGCGCACACATCACTTCCAGGTGTTTCTTCTGTTGCAAAATCTCCAGGTCTGGAAATTGACTTAGGATAAAGCTCTGGCGGTCCCCAATATGTATGATCTTCATCACCCTCACCTACCATGTAACAGAAGGCAATAAGATTTCCATCTTCATCAAGAAATGAACATCTTAAAAAAGTATCTGTAAAATACTTGAGTATATCTATTATGTGTTCTTCTTCTCCTATCTGCTTGTAAGAGTCTCTAAACTCATAAAAACCCCAGCCTAATGTTGAAGCAGCATATGCTTGGGGCAATCCAAAACGGACGTGGTCTCCTGCATCATGGAATCCTCCATGTAAATCTACATATCCATCACCATCAGGATCAATAATATCACCATACTTTGCCAAGAACCCTTTGCTTAAGTTTGTCTTGGTAAGAGGAATATTTTTATCTCCAACATGGCAATCGCCTCTCCACTCAATCCTTCCACCAGTTATCCCGTCTCCGCATTTTTCTTCATCATAAAAATAAATCGACTTTTGGAGTGCTTCAGCAAAATTAAAATGATCCCACTTCTCCCAACCATCTACTCCTTTTACAGGAGTGGAGGAAGCTGATTGACTAGGCAATGGTGTTGTCACCGACTCAACTCCATATATCGGCATTGCTGTCTGACCAAAAATCAGGCAAACACCAATAACAGATGCCAAAAACCTTTGTCTTTTTGACTTGGCATTCTTCCTTTCATTTTTTTCTTTCATAGTAAATCCCCCTATTTTTATTTCTACTTTATAATGCTTTATAATGTGTATTTTTACATAACTTAATACTATTATAATACGAATTTACTCTGCTTTTTAAGTGGGTAAGTTAAAATTAATTAAATTATAGTCACTATAATTTCCCAGACAATAAAAACTACAGGATTCTCCATACAAGGTGATTCCTGATTCTATGAACTCACCATAATCCTGTAGTTTTGCATATTTCACGTATCTATATTAAATACATTATTAATCTTACATTTAACCCATACTGGTTAATGTCACTTTTTTCTGTTCGTCACACATAATCATTTTGTCCTTATTATCAAGCTTTGTAAGAAGAACCACCTTTCCTTCCCAAAGATCAATAATATGCTTTAACGTTTCATACGCATAGCTTAACTCAAGCTCTCTGCCATCAAACGAGTGCTCAAGGACTAATGTATTATCCTTTTGAACCCACTCAATAACCTTAATAATAGGTATCCCTGACATTCCCGCTGAGTTTGCAAGTGTATCTCTGATTTTCATCCAGCCATCTTCATCAGCAACCTCAGATATGATATATTCACTTCCTCTTTTTCCATATTCAAAAAGATTCATATCCCTGCATAATTCATAATTCAGATACCTTCTTAAGAACGACTGGTCCCTTTCAATCTCACGAATCTCAAATATCTTCTTCGGGTTATCGGGATTACGCTTTTTTATGTCTTCAAATATCTTGAACCCAACATAATAAGGGTTTATCTGCCCTAAATGCGGTCTTATAACCTGATTGTGCCTCTTTAAAAACTCAATATGCATACCCTGCGGCAGTTCAAGTTTATTTAAAATAGTATAATGCCAGAAGCTCGCCCAGCCCTCATTCATGATTTTTGTTTCGATCTGAGGAACAAAATATGATGCCTCCTCTCTTACAATATCTATGATATCCTTTTCCCAACTTGAGAGCTTTCCATATCTTGAAACAAAACCCAGTAAATCATCATCAGGCTCAACAGGTATCTTTTTCAAAAAAGACAGGTCATCGTCCTGCTTTATATTTGGCTCAAGCAAAGGATACTCACTTCTTGGCTTCTGAAACCTTTCCATCAGTATTTTTCTTTTTTCCTCATCGCTAATCTTTTTTTCTCCTGGCACTCTGCTGCATTGAAATTTTAGTGCATGAGAAGCATTTAATATTTTCTCAACCTTTGCATATCCTATACCTGGATCCGCAATATAGCTTCTTATCCTGTCAGCATGGTTCTTAAACGTTTCAATCGTCATATCCGCACGAGTGCCATATTTAAATAGCCTGTTACATTTAAAGAAATCATTGTGTCCATAAACATGTGCTATAGTAAGAACCTGTAAAAGCAAGGTATTGTCCTTCATAAGATACGCCAAACAAGGATTTGAGTTAATTACCATCTCATAAGGCAACCCTGTCAGATTATATTTATGAAGGGTTTTTATTCTTTCATATGACTTTCCATAGCTCCAGTGTGGATAATGTGAAGGCATCCCGATATATGCCTCATATCCTATCATATCCTCATAACTACATATTTCAAACTCCTGCTCATAATAGTCCAAACCTTCAGCACGGACTATCTCTTCTATCCGTTCATTCCATGCCTCTAGTTCCTTTATGGTAAAGTCAGCCATCATCAACCCTCCCTGTTATCGCTCATCTTGTTGCAATCTTTAAAGATAACCAACTCTATACCTTATATATCAATTATAATGTTGTTTATCTACTTCAAGGAGCTTTTTAAGTCCAGGTAGTACATCATCTTTTTTAGACATTGTAACTATTGAGAAATTATTACTTTTAACACCCTTCTGAAACTCTGTTTTCATTGTGCTTCCATATGAATATCCAGGTATTATTTCTCCATAGCCAAATAAATTACAAACCTCACATAATCTGTTTGCCATTTCAATTGTCTTAGGATTATCCTCGGACCAGTTATCACCGTCACTGCAGTGGAACGCATAAATATTCCAGCTTGCAGGGTTATATCTTTGTTCAATTATTTCAAGCGCCTTCTCATAACCACTACTGATATAAGTTCCTCCTGACTCTCCTTTATGGAAAAACTCATTTTCACTTACTTCTTTTGCAACAGTTGTGTGTGCAACAAAAACCACTTCAACATTTGCATACTTAAGACGGATAAACTGATAAAGCAAGAAGTAAAAGCTTCTTGCAATATACTTTTTCGTCTGATCCATCGAACCCGAAACATCCATAATACAAATAACTACTGCATTGTAGTCTTTCTTACGATCCTCTTTTATCCGATGATACCTTAAATCATCCTCAATAAATGGAAATCTTTTCTTATCATAATCACTTTCTTCTTGGATATCTTCGCTAGCCTTTTCTTCCTCAAGCTGCTTCATTGTCCTTTCATAGCCCTGTCTCCTTTTTATTTTCTCAATGATAGACCGCTTTTTTGCAAGCCTCGGAGGAATACCCTTCCTCTGGTATCCAATTCTTTTTATACTACTAATAGACTCAATCTCTGCAATCCTTTTTCTATCAAGGTCTGGAAGATTCAGGTCTTCAAAGAGGTAATTTATGAGTTCTTCAATGGTAACTTCTGTTTCATAATAGTCTTCGCCCTCTTGATTTCCTGCCTGGCCAGCGCCATTACCACTTCCATCACCCTTATCCTTACCTATCTTGTCTCCACGTTTTTCTTCTCCTGTACCTGAACCAGTTCCCTTAGAGTTTTTACCATATACAAACTGATATTCTTTTATACTCTTAATAGGGATCTTTATTTTTTTATCCTTCCTCTGTCCAATAATACTTTCTTCCGCTATTATTTGGCCGATATTCTTTTTTATTGAGTCTTCAACCAATTGCCTGTGCCTGCGTCTATCTTCAGCAGACCTGTCTTTCCCGTTATTTGAAAATTCCTTAAAGATAGCCATTTTAATCACCTCAATGCATCTGCTGTTTTGGGATTCCTAATCCTTCCAAAGATTGTTTGCAGCATATTTCAAAATTACATTGCAGCAGTGGTCGCAATAGCCATTATTTTTCATTTCTGATACCATTGCAGTATATTTTTCATTTTGTTCCTTATCCCTGACCTTTGCAACTGTTACAACTCTGCTAAGCTCTCTTACTGAAGCTGTCAACTTCTTCTCTATGGCCTCCTTAAGAGGTTCATAGCTGTTATAGTCAAGTTTTCCGCCGTTTCTCAAAACAAAGAACATGTAAGCTGTTACATCTGCCCTAAACCCTTTAGCAGCTGAATCAGTTATACCTATTTGCTCCTCGATAGATCTTAAAAACTTTTCATCTGGCTCAAGCTCTTCGCCAGTATTTTTATCCTTAATCTTTGTTTTGTTAACATATGCTTCGGAATGGTCAAGATAATTATTAAACAAACTTTCAGCCTGTTCTCTATATCCATGGATAAACGCCTTTGTTATTTCTTTCTCTAATATTTTATTGTATTCTTTTCTGATTGTATCCTGAATAAACGCCAGATATTTTGATTTGTCGTCATCGGATATTGCAAGCTCTTTTACTGACTTTACAAGAGTTTCAAGGACTGAAATCGGATTTATACAATCATGCTCTGACTCAGATAACGATGTATCGATTGATTTCATTATGAATCTGGTTGAAATCCCGCTCATTCCTTCACGCTGAACCTCATCCCTAAGCTCAAATATGTCAATTTTTCTTGCCATACCTTTTTCAACAATTTCTTCTCCATTATAAATCTTGAGCTTGGTTATAGGATCAACCTTATTAGACGGTGAAAGCCTTGACAATATAGCAAACATCGAAGCAACTTCAATCGTATGTGGTGCAATATGAGCTTTAAATCTGCTCTTTTTAAGTATTTTTTCATATATCTTTATCTCTTCATTCAATTCAAGACAATATGGGATTTCTATTTTGACTATTCTATCGAGTATTGCTTCATTCGTATGATCTGACTTAAACTTGTTCCATTCAGCTTCATTTGAATGGGCAAGGATAATTCCATCAAAATAAATCATAGAACCCTTACCTGGTGAAGGAATTGATTTCTCTTGTGTTGCTGTTATCATCGTATGAAGATATTCCGTTTCATTCTTAAATACCTCAATAAACTCAACAACACCTCTATTACCTACATTGAAAGCTCCATTTAAAGAAAGTACCCTTGGATCATCCTCTGGGAAAAGATCAATCTTAGAAATATCAACTGATCCGATAAGCACAGATGTTACTGTCCTTACTATTTAGATACCTAATATTGAAAACTATATTTCCGCTATTATCTATAACTATACTATCAATAATAGTCTTGAGTTGAGCATTAGTCCATTCTTTCTCTGCAAGTGTCAATACATTATCAATATTTTGTATTAATTCATTTTCAATTATTGCCCGATTATCTTCTTTTGGCATTTGTTCTAATTTTTTTCGTCTATCCAACAGAGTATTAAGATTATTCTCAATTATTTCGTTTTGCATTTTATATTGAGTATCTCCAATTAATCCTTTTTCTTTATTACTTAATAAAGTCATAGACATTTTCATATTTGAATCAATTCTCGTCTTAATATCTTTTAATTCTAGTTCCACGGTTTTATTAGCAGACTTAACCAAATTTTTATTGGCATTTATAAGGGTTTTTACTTTTGTATAATTATCTTTGACTAATTCTACTAATTCTTGTTTTAGGATATTAGATAAAGTATCTTCCCAAATAAAATTACTTGTATGTCCGCAAATATCTTTACCTTTAATCATATAAGCAATGCAGTTATAATGGGGTTCGTAATTATATTTTTTTGTACGTTTGACGCTCATACTGGAGCCACACATACCACATTTTAACAAATTAGAATATAAGGATACATTACTTTGCCTGGTTGCTTTTTTCTTTTTTACATCTTCAGAGTATACTCCTTCAGCCATTTGTTGGCGTTCTCCTGCAATTACTTGAGCTTTATAGAAAATATCATCCGCGATTATTGAAGGATGATGATTTAGATGTCTTTCCCACTTATCACTTGGTATAATTTCTCTCGCTTCCATTGTTACATCTAATGATCTTGTCATGCCCTGAGTCAATGTCCCAATATAAAAATCATTATGAATAATACCAGTTATGGTAGTTCCAGCCCATTGTCCTCCTTTTTTTGTAGGTACATTTTCTTTCATCAACATTCGAGCTATTTTGTTTATTCCATACCCGTTTAAGTACCAGTCGAATATTTTACTTATAATCATAGATTCAACAGGATTTATGTCAAAATTTTTAGTTACATGATTATAATCGTATCCATATGGTGGTGTACATACGTGTACTTTTCCCTCATCATTATATTGACTCCATATGTATTTAATACGTTCGCTAGTACGCCTTGCTTCCTGCTCCGCTAACCAAGCAAACAAACCAAAATTTGCAGTATCTTTTTTACTATCCAGATTATCCTCCAAAAATATAATTCGAATTCCAGCTTCGATCAATTCTTTAACAGCTTCAAGCGTTTCTCTTTGATTTCTACCAAAACGAGAAAATGATTTCACTAGGAATACATCATATTTTTTCTCTCTTCCATCTTTCAATATTCTCTGCCACTCGTGTCTCTTTTTGCCTTTTGTACCCGAAATGCCTTCGTCCGTATATACATCATATAATTCAGCATTATTTTTCTCTATCCATGAATTGTAAATCGCATGTTGATTTTCTATTGATTTCTCCTGATCATCAGTGCTAACCCTAGCATATACTCCAACTTTTACTTTTTTAGACTGATCTACACCGAGTTTCTCTGAGCTATATGTTCTGTGTTTTTTTATCATTATTTATCATCACCAATCCTATCAATTGATCAAAATCATAAACATTTTACCATTCATTTAGGATTAAAACAAGCTCTGTAAAGAATTATAGTCAGAAAAAAACAAGGAATTTCATAATTCCTTGTTAAGCATTTTTTATTTGACTCATTTTAATCATTTCTGCAAATAATTCAGCAAATGGCTTATCTCCGTAGTTTTTAATTATTTCATATACTTTTCCTTTATGTTTATATAATTGAATCTCAAGACTAGGACTTGAATATAAGGTTAAGATTTGATTTTCTTTTATAGTAGATTTAAGAGAAATTAATTTATCTTCCGATATATTAATTAGATTAATAAGATTAATAATATTCATAATTGTCACCTACTCATTCTGTTCTTTACAAGAATATGACGCATATTTTTAAAAATGTTAAATATTTTTAAAAATATTTTTAAAAATCATTACTGATTAGGTAAAATATTTTCGATTTTTTACCTCTTATGATTATAGAGTGCCTTTGATTGTCTTCTTTTCTTCGGGACTAGATATGAATGATCTATCAGTAATTCAAATTGCGACCAATGAAACCTAATGATTCCTACCGTTGTATGTCACTTTCCAAAATAAAATTCATGTGTCATAACCATAAGTAAATTAAAAAAACTTTTAAAAGCTCCATCAACTTCCTTAAGAATTTGCTGTGACATATTACTGTTTAAAAGCTGGTAATTCTCATTAGTTTTACTTTGATGATAACTATCTTTGTAATTAAGATAATTGCCAGTTTCGAAGAAATGTTGTCTTATGTTGTACAATCCAACATTATACATGTTTTTCGCCAATCTACATAATGTTCGAAGAATAAGATATTCTCTTTTACTAAGATGGTTTAATTGTTGTTTTTGACAGCCATAGGTTATATTGTTCATATTTTCACCTCCAGTCTTTTTAAGAGTGGCACAAAAAATGTGCCATAATTATATATGACACATTTTTTTGATTGTGTTAAGGCGATTCATCACCCACTTATAGAAGATGGGCGTCTTCTCTTAGTCTTTGATAAAAAACTGTTTATAAGGAAATAATATTATGCAAAACAAAAAAGGAAGCTGTTTTTAATATACTTCCTTTTAATTGTGAACTACCACTACCTAAAGAGGTAGATGGCTTCTTGGTCAATATAGCTAATGCTACAAGTTTACCCAAGCTCTAAAGGTCGTTCCGACCTCAAATAATAGCAATTTCACATCGCTAGTTTACATCTGAATTTTTATATCCACTCCTTTCGTAACCAATTTATGATTTGTCGAATATTAACTCATATGTTCTCTATTACTAATACTTGGTTTTCGTATAATAATTTCGAACTATACTCAATCTATGTAAATTATTTCGTTGATTAGTTATATGTAATTTAGCGTAATGCTATATGACATATATTTTAGATTTAGGAAAGTAAAATGGATATTATCTTTGCAGTCACCAATTCATCTCACTACTTAAAGAAGATGGGAGAATTCTTGGTACACCAGTTAAATTTTTTTAAGGGTTTTATTTAATTTTATTAATGTCATTGGCATAAAACTGAACAATTTCGGTGATAGTGCAACTATGGAGATTGAATTTTTTCCCATCTTTAAAAATTACATCTTTGATTTCTTCGTTAAATTTTTTATATTTATCTTCACAATCTCTGCTGCCGCATTTTATTTTCGGATAAATAGCACAGTCTCCATTAGGTTTGATTGCAAAACTAAATAACCAAATGATTTTAGTATCACTATTGATTTCATTTAATTCTAGTTTAGGTGATTCCAAAAAAATAACTGGTCAATTTTCGAATACCATTCAATACAAACACATTGTTCAATAAATACCTGCAAATTACATTTAACGCATTTATA
>Ga0209800_10001017_pt1 | contig 33857 bp, 29 predicted proteins | sample Higcelweek8metaG_FD_187174 | JGI IMG/M metagenome (GOLD analysis project Ga0209800, IMG submission 187174) | Freshwater pond sediment microbial communities from the University of Edinburgh, under environmental carbon perturbations - High... | ecosystem: Environmental > Aquatic > Freshwater >...
TTTCATACAATGATACCGATCCTGACGATGCGTTGGATCTTGCATCTGTCAAAGTATTGAACGATCCGCACAATGGGACTTTCACCATTGGGCCTGACGGGAAGATTAAATACACCCCAAATACAGGTTTTGTCGGGCGCGATTCCCTTTATTATCAAATTTGCAACAAGGACGTACCACCCGATTGCGATGAGGCATGGACTATCATCGATGTGGTTGAAAATAAGCAATTACTTGCTATTCGCGATGAAGTTTCAACCGGTACTCAGAAAAAGGTCACCATTCCTGTCTTGATCAATGATTATGATCCTGAAGGAATGATCGATACCACGTCGTTGTCAATTTTCAGTTACCCCAAACATGGAACTGTAACCATTGTTGATGATGGAAAGATTGATTATGTTCCCGGTGTCGGATATGCTGGCCCCGATTCATTTATTTACCGTTTGTGCGATGGTGGATTCCCTTCCACATGCGATACCGCGATTGTCTATATCGACATCATTGAAAACATGCAGTTAATTGCTGTACGCGACGATGTTACGACTGGCGCTGAAGAAAATGTGATCATTCCTGTTTTGATCAATGATTTTGATCCGGAAGGTTTGATCGATACAACCTCTTTATCCATTGTTGATAGTCCTGATCATGGAACTGTTTCAGTTTTACCGAACGGAACATTGGATTATTTGCCAGGAGATGGATATGTCGGAATCGATTCATTTATATACCGCTTGTGTGATAAAGGATCCCCGGCAACATGCGATACAGCAATTGTCCACATCAATATTTTAGACCAGAACACAGCCCTGGTTGCTAATCCGGATAAGGCCATTACACCAACAAATAAGCAGATTGTAATTCCTGTGTTAAACAACGATTACGATCCTGATGGGATCATTGATACACTTTCGATGGAGATTACGGAGATGCCATCAAGCGGAAGTGTGACCGTTCAGCGCGATGGGACTATTATCTATCTTCCTGAGAACGGTTTTTCAGGGAATGATTCGTTTATTTACAGAATTTGTGACAATGGTCCGAGTGTTAAGTGTGATACCGCTCTTGTAATCATTTCTGTTGTTAACAGTTTGCCGCCGGTTGCTATTCAGGATAACTTCAATGCCGTTGACGGAATAACCAATACATGGGAATTGACACTCAACGACTATGATTTGGACGATGGACTTGACAGCGCCTCGGTACAGATTGTCGATAATCCTCGTCATGGAACGGCAACTGTCAATCCGGCCAACGGATTAATTTCTTATATCGCCGATGATTGTTATTTCGGAATCGATTCAATGACCTACTTGGTTCATGATATAGGAGGAAATTCATCGAATGTTGCTAAAGTATACGTTACGATAACAGTCAATCTTGCATTGGATAGCGATGGTGACGGATCACATAATGTTGCAGAAGATATTAATGGAAACGGAACACCTTGCGATGATGATACCGATAGTGATTTAATTCCTAACTACCTCGATATCGATGATGATGGCGACGGTGTACTTAGCATTACTGAAGACTGGGACCGTTCGGGCGATCCTTCCGACGATGATACCGACGGAGATGGCATCCCCAATTTCCTTGATACAGATGATGACGATGATACAATACTGACATTAACTGAAGATCCCAATCATAACGGAAATTACATGGATGACGATACCGACGGGAATGGTATCATCAACTTGCTTGATTCCAATGACGATGGAGACTGGTTATTGACAAAAGATGAAACGGGCGATCTCGATGGTAACGGTGTACCCGATTATCTGGAGGTTTGGCATTCACTTGCCCAGAATGATTCTGTTACCATTTGGATGGATGAAATTGTTAATATCCCTGTTTTGGATAACGACTCGCCACAAATGAGCGATTCAACTCTTATCATTATTCAAAATCCGATTCATGGTAATGCAACAATCAATAAAGATTTTACTATTACCTATTCACCTGAATCGGGATATTTCGGGGTTGATACATTCCAGTATGAAATTTGCGATTATTATGCTGTTTGTGATGAAGCCACTGTGATTGTTAATGTTGAAGACCTCGAATTTCCAGAACTCTTTACGCCAAACGGAGATGGTAAAAACGATTACTATGTTATCGGAGGAATTCAAAGATACAGCAATAACCAATTCACTGTTTTCAACCGTTGGGGAAATAAAGTATATGAAAAGACTGGTTATCTGAATGATTGGAATGGATGGGCTAATGTGAAATTTGTTATTGGTTCGAAAGAGTTACCCGTTGGAGTTTATTATTACATTTTAAGGTATAATGATACAAGAGAAAAAGCTGGTGCTTTATTCCTCGAGAGATAATAGGTAGAGATGATAAAGAGGATAAAAAAGAGCTATCTGTTATTTGGTCTGTTTATACTGCTTTCGATAAGCGGTTTTAGCCAGCAAGACCCGATGTATACCTTGTACATGAATGATCCCATTCTGATTAACCCGGCTTATGCAGGTAGCAGGGGAAACATGAGTCTGAACGGGGTTTTCAGAAAACAATGGGTTGGATTAGACTGGCAACCTACAACCACTTCCTTTACGATTAATTCGCCTTTTTATGATTATAAAGTTGGTTTGGGAATCTCATTCATGAACGACCAGATTGGACCAATGCAGCAAACCGGCCTTTATATTGATTATGCTTATCATCTGCGTTTCACCAATAACAGAAACCTTTCATTGGGGATAAAAGCAGGCTTCACCAATTTTGATCTTGATTTGTTAAATCTTACGACAACCGATTGGGACCAATATATTCAATCGAATGGGCATCCCAGCAAATTGTTACCAAACTTTGGTATTGGCGCCTACTATTACACCGATTGGTATTATGCCGGTTTTGCAATTCCGTTATTGGTAAAAAATAGTTTGGTCGATAAAGAAAATACACTTGAAATTATTGGCCGCGAAGACCGTACTTATTTTATAATGGCAGGTATGGTTTTCGATTTAGTTAAGCCGGTAGTTAAATTAAAACCAACCATTTTGGCCAGGGCAATTTTTGGCGCCCCTCCTTCGGTTGAGATTTCGGCTACGGCCATTATTTATGATCGTGTTTGGTTTGGTTTACTTTACAGGATTGGTGATGCTGTTGCCGCTCACGCACGTCTTCAGGTTAACAGCCAGTTGCAAATAGGTTATTCTTATGATTTGACCAATACCGATCTCAGACCTCACAACAGAGGCACACATGAGATTATGATCAATTATGTGTTTACACGCCGTGGACAAAGGATCTTATCTCCACGTTATTTTTAAGACGTGTTGAGATCTATATGTTTGGTGTTTAGTTGACTACGATGATCGATTTTATCTCGACCTTCCTCATTTTTGGGTAATCGGTAAGTGAAATATTCGCCGATTTGCTTTCTCCTAAAGCTTTTGTAATCAATTGGTTTTCGGAAAATCCTCTTTTTATTAATTCAGCTTTAACTTTTTCAGCTCTTTTTTCTGAAAGTGTTTGATTATACGTTTCGCTTCCGGCTGGATCTGTAAATCCTGAAATAGTAAAAGAAACGTTCGTGTTGTTTTTTGTGTCGGATACCATTTTGTCAATCAATAATAGAGCTTGTGAATCCAAAATGTCGGAACCGGTTTGAAAATACAGGATCGTTGGATGAAACATGGCTTTTTGTTCGTTTGAGCCTTGTTTCGAATTTCCACTTTGCAATGTGTCATTTGATGAGGCAGAGGTAATAATAGACACTGATAATTGCATAAACGTGATGATCAGTAATGTTTTATATGGAATTTTCATTTTTTTTGTATTTAGGAATTTACTTTTTTGAAAGTTTTTCGAGAATATATTCAACCAAAATTTGCATCACAGGTTGATAGCTTTCATTCGCTTCGAGCGTCACACGGTTGGCAATAATGGAACAAATAGTTAGTGCATTGTGTCCCAATAATTTTGATAGTCCATAAATTGCTGAACTTTCCATTTCAAAGTTGGTTATTTTTTGTCCTTCGAACCTGAACGATTCAATTTTGTTGTTTAATTCAGCATCGGCTAAAGGAATTCTGAGAATTCGGCCCTGAGGCCCATAAAAACCTGGCGCCGAAATATTTATGCCAGCAATCGTTTCAGGTCCTGTAATCAAATTAAAGAGTGAATCAGAACAGTCTACAACGTATGGTTTTGAAAGCAAATCACTCCAAGCGGTGTGTTTCATAAATGCTTTTTCAAATGGGAGATCGGCAATTTGATTTCGACCCTCATAAAAATTGAGCAGTCCGTCGAACCCGATTGATTTTTTTGATATGATAAATGAATTAATGGGAATGTCGGCATGTAAGCTTCCTGAAGAGCCAATCCTGATAAGGTTTAGCGAAGTTAGTTCAGGTTTAATCTCACGGGTGTGGAGGTCAATATTTACAAGCGCATCCAGTTCATTGACCACGATATCGATATTGTCAGTACCAATACCTGTTGAAACAACCGAAAGATGACGCCCTTTGTACCATCCGGTAGCTGTGATAAATTCACGGTTTTGAATGTTACATTCAATTGTGTCGAAGTAGCTCGAAATCATTTTAACCCGGTCGGGATCACCAACAAGCAGTATGGTGTCGGCAATGTTTTCAGGTTTCAGGTGAAGATGAAAAATCGACCCGTCGGGATTTATAATTAATTCAGATGATTTGATCATAGTGATAATGTTAATCATGTATTACCCAAATCTACTCTTTTTTTTGTCAATTCTATCGAAAGAAACTTGCTTTTGCAGCTATTCTATTGGAACGATGGAATAAGAATAACAATTGTGCTAGAACAATCGAGAGATTGATTTTCCAATTTCCAATAAAAATTGCGGGAATATTAACGATAAGATAGTAAATTTGAACTGACCAAAGTGGCTCGATTAATTAAATGATTTTCAAATGAAAAAGAGTTGCATATTCAAAATGTTCATAGTGGCTTTCATCTGTTTATCCGTTGCAGTTAGTTGTACAGTCGATGGATTCACGAAAAAGGAGATTGCCCGGATTAATTCACTTGGAAACGGCTCTGTTATTCCAATTTTAACTATCAATGAAAAAAGTGATTCTCTTTTCTTGCGACAAAAAGTGAGGAAAATAAGTAAAAGCGAAATAGGATCTTCCTACGTGAACCTACTGAAATCGCAAATGATTCGAATAGTTACAGATTCATTGAATTCGGGTGTGGGTATTGCTGCCCCTCAAGTTGGGATTGGCATTCAAATGATCTGTGTACAGAGGCTTGATAAGGAAGGAGAACCTTTTGATATCTATTTCAACCCGAAAATAGTCATGTTTGGTGACAGTATAAACTCCGGTAACGAAGGATGCCTGAGTGTGCCAGGTTATCGGGGAAAGGTTGACCGTTCGCAAAACATCGAAGTGGCTTATTTAGACTCGACCGGTGAAAAGAAAAAAGAGACAGTCAATGGTTTCACAGCAGTCATTTTTCAGCATGAAATTGATCATTTGAAAGGGGTTTTTTATTTCGATCATGTTTATGGCGGTTTTCATTCTTTGACATTGGTTGATGAACATGAATAGGCATAATGGGTTGTCAATTTGTCGTATTCGTTGACTGAGATCAATGTGGCAACTTTATTATTATATGATCGTCATTCGTATCTAATCGTACGGGGCTTGTTAACATCACCGAAACCATTATTTTTGCAGTAAAAATAGATATGATACAACGTATTCAAACTTTATACCTGACATTAGCCCTTCTCATGATGGGTTTTTTAATAGCACTTCCAATGGGAGAAATTGCTGTCGACGGAAAAATATATTCATTTTCAGTAAATGGTATTGTTGATTCATTAACTGGGCAAACCGTCAATTCGGCCTGGTATCTGATTCTCTTTTTAGTAGTTATCATACTGCTTCAAATCTTGATCATTTTCTTTTATAAAAAAAGGGTATGGCAGATGAAAATAGCAATACTGAACATTTTTTTAATGCTAGGATTCTTACTGGTAGGTTGGATTTTTTTAACGTCATCAGCTAAATCGTTAGGAAACGGTGTCTCTTCTTTTAATATGGCTTTTGTATTTCCAATAATCTCGATGATACTGAATTATCTTGCATTTACGCATATACGTCGCGATGAAAACCTTGTGAAGTCAATTGACAGGATACGTTAGGTTTTTAGTTTCAATCAGGGTCTCTGTTGTAATTCTATTTCTTTTCTTCCGTGTTTTCCGCGGAATCTGGATAAGTTGTGTTTTTCCGGAAACATGTTTGTTTCATAAAATTGTTTAAAATTGAAACCTTGTTGGCCTGTAAAGGCACAATTTGTTACAAATTATCCTTAACTTATACCAATTGATATAACATTAATTGAAAACCCTTCAAAATTTGAAATTGATGAAAAAAGATTTTTTGGCAAACAAGATGGATGAGATTAAGGATATGGTATTGAACAGGATACTGATCGTTATCATGTTTGTCATGGTCCTCGGAATTACAATATCGTTGTTGCGTGTATCTCAAACAGGTTTTAAAATAAACTATGGTGTTCAATTATTTCTGGCACTGGTTATTGTTTCAATCTATCTTTTCCGAAATAGGCTCAGCACCATAACAAAAGGGGCAATATTTCTTGGAACACTCTACGCCATGGCGTTAAGCGGGCTTTTATCTTTTGGTCTCTATGGGTTTGGATATGCTTACTTTATCCCCGCTTCGGCAATAGCTTTTGTTTATTTTAACAAAAAAACAGGATGGGCAATAACATTATCAGGTCTTGGAGTTATACTCTTTATTGGAATTTTATTTAACAGGGGTGTTTTAGAATTTGTTCCAGAACAAACCAATTACATGCAATCGCTTCCCATGTGGTTGAATATGATCATAACCGTTTGTTTGATAGGAGCCGTTATCGCCATGTTCTGGAACAACCTGTTTAGTTTGCTTACTTCCACATTTACACACATCAACAACCAACAGGAGGACATGAAAAAGATGAACGAACAGTTGATTGTTGCAAGGGATAAAGCGATGGAGTCGGACAAACTAAAATCGTCGTTTCTGGCCAACATCAGCCACGAAATTCGGACACCTCTCAATATTATTATTGGTTTTTCTGACATGCTTTCACAGACGAACGATGCGGTAGAAAAAGTTGAATTGAATCAGGTAATTCGTCAAAATAGCAATGTCATGTTGAAGATGGTCAACGATATTGTCGATTTTTCAAAAATAGAGACCAACTCACTATCACTTAATATCACACAATTTAATGTCAAGGATGTTATTGAAAGTGTTGAGCGCGACCTGAAATGTGCGAAACCAGAATCGGTTGATTTGCAGATAGAAAAGATAGAAAGGGTAATTTATGCCGATAAAGATCGTTTTTATCAGATCATCTATAACTTACTAGATAACGCATTGAAATTTACAGGGAATGGGAAAGTCCATTTACAATGTTTGGATGACAACGAAAAATTGGTTTTTAAAGTAATCGATACCGGAATTGGAATCCCTTCTGAAGAACAGGAACGGATTTTCGATCGGTTTTATAAGGTTGATAAATTTACTCCCGGCCCTGGATTGGGGCTTAGTTTGAGCAAATCAATCGCTAACCTTATGGGAGGAGATATTCAAGTTGTTTCCCAACCCGGAACAGGGTCGACCTTTGAATTTAATTTATCCTGTATGAATTATCCTTCTGGTTCAAGCTGGAATTAAAAAAAGGCAGTCCAAATTTTACGTTTGAACGGCCTCTTTTTCTTAAAAATTATTTCATCAGAAATTTAATACCTCTTTCAAATTTTTGTAACCGGTTTTACTCACCTTAAGTTTCGTGTGGTCATTTTTCAAGATCACAATGTGCGATTCTTTTTCATATTGCTGTATCTCGGCAATCTCTTCTACTTTGACAATATACGAGCGGTGAATGCGAATAAATTCTTTTGGATTCAAGTGATTTTCAAAGAATTTCATGGTTTTTTGCTTAATGAACCTGCGATCCTTTGTGTAAATCATCACATAATCATCGAGCGATTCAACATACCTTATTTGTTCAGAAGGAATGATGTGAATTTTATTTTTGTCTTTTACAACAACACGTTCAATCAAGTCATCCTCTGGAAGTTCTGTGAGCTTGTCGACAGGCAGATCGCTGCTTTTATTCCCGCTGATTTTTTCAATGGCCCGTGTAACGGCAACCAATAGCCTTTCTTTTGAAAACGGCTTTAGCAAATAATCAATGGCGTGTTGTTCGAAAGCCTTGATGGCAAATTGGTTATAAGCAGTGGTGAAAATTATTTCAGGACGGAAATCGAGCAATTCAAGCATCTCGAAACCAGTTAATTTTGGCATCTGAACATCGAGGAATACCAAATCAGGTTTCATTTCATTGATTGCTTTTAATCCATCGAATCCATTTTCGCATTCGGCAATGATCTCAACCCGATCGTGGTCCTTCAGATAATTTTTCAACAAATTGCGGGCTAACGTTTCGTCTTCGATTATAATTGTACGTATCGTGTCACTCATAATTATTTAATATTTTGTGGTATGGTTAATGTAACTGTAAATATCTGATTTTCATTTTTTACACTCATTAAGGTTGCATCTCCGTATACCAGACCCAATCGTTTTCTGATATTGATCAATCCAATTCCTTCCCCCTTTTTCATAACAGCATCCTGGTCGTAATTGTTGCTGATCGAAAAAACTAAATAATTCTCTCTTATTTTGGCTTCGGTGTGTATGACCACCTGTTTTGTTGTTTCATAAACCCCGTATTTAATGGCATTCTCATAAAGAGGTTGCAATATCATGTTGGGAATTTCACAACGGTTACAGTCAGAAACATCGAATATGGCCTGAAGTTTATCACCAAACCTCACCTTTTCAATATCGAGATAAAGTTTGATATGGTCCATTTCCTGAGAGAGAGAAACAAGTTGATTCTCTTTGTGCTTTAGTGAATACCGCAAAAAGGTAGAAAGCTTAATAACCATGTCCTGAGCTTTTTCGGGTTCTGCCATAGTGAGATATGAAACAGAATTGAGACTATTAAACAGAAAGTGAGGATTTATTTGCGATTTTAGTTCGCTCAGCTGGGTTTGTGTAATCAGTTCTTTTAATCTTATTTCTTCTTTCGATTTTTCTTTTAAGCGTTCGTAATAGTAAAACGTATAATAAAGAACTGCAATTAAGATGTATATTAATGCGCCCAAGCCTGCTTTTCCGGGTAATACCTTCTTCATGTGAAGTTTAATGTCGTCATCATTAAAAAGGGCAATGTCAATCTGGTTGGTAATCCACATCCAGAAAGAAATGATGAAAGTCATGGCGAGAAGGTGATACATCACCAGGTACATTTGACTTCTCTTCTCTGTATTTCCACCCGAAACAACATACCAGATTCCCAAACCCAGCATGGAATAAATGGCATTTGAAATAATTACATCGACCAGTGTAATTGACAGATTAGCTTCAAATACCCTCAAATCAAGAAAAAACTGGATCACTGAAAGAATGATCCAGAAAACATAGTACCATATTAAAAATACCGGATTTTTTAAAAGCGGGTGGTTCATAATTTCAAATCATTAATGAGCTTTATTGAAATTACGTACTTCTGTTCCGCCAAAGATGCAAACTCCTGTCAATACAATTGTTTTTGAAGGATTTGGTTGATACGATGGGTCTTTGACCCTTAAATCGCTATATCCACCAAAAATGGTCGTTACCCTGTTCAGGATTGTCCAGTCATTCGGTACTTTCAGTGTATTTCCACCAAACATTGTAGTTACATCAATTGAGCAACCTTCGGGTGAAATTTCAGATTGGCGAAGATCAATTTCAATACCGCCAAAAATTGCAGTCATTCGGCCACCCATTAAGTTCTTCGTCGACATGCTAATTTCTTTTGCTCCGAAAATGACCAATTCATCAAAGAAATCGTTGCTCACTTCATGACCAGAAGTGTTGTCGAATTTCATTTGCTGCATTTTGTGAAACTTCTTGTGTCGAGTACCAAACATAAATGATATTCCCGCCAACAATAATAATGCAGGCCAGAAAAACCGCTTGATCTGTTCGTAGTCTTCAAAAATATCGGGAATCATGAAAAAAGCTCCAACTCCCATCACAATAATACCGGCACCCCTGTTCCCGTTAATGAAAACAAACGCGCCAATGGCTATCAATAACATTTTCCACGAAAGAAGGAAATCATAGACTTCCCAACTTAAAATACCAGAACGCTCAAGAATCATCACTAACCCTATCATCAACAGAATAAACCCAAAGAAAAACCTGCGTCCGCTAAAAAAATGTTTTTTATCCATAATCGTAGAAATTAATACGGATCAAAAATAGATTGATTATTTTATGTACACACCCTATCTTCGATAAAGGAATGAAAATTATCGGTAAAGTGCGAACATTCAATGTTCATTATTGATCGATAAAATCCCTGTGCTGTTAGTTCCAAATATAATTATTATTTATTGGATTGCGGAATTAGAAGAGGTGCAAATATTAAGACAAAATATAATGCATTAATAACGAAGATTTCGTTTAAAAATGAAAAATGGAATGATGGAAAGTTGGGATTAGCATGTATAGATTCCCAATTTTCCATTATTCCACCTTTCCAATTTTTCCGAAGGGGATTATAAGCTCAAATTTACTACTCTTGTTTCTGAAGTTTAGCCCAGTTATCGCGAAGGGAAACTGTTCGGTTAAAAACACGCTTCCCGGGTGTTGAATCTTTATCGATATTGAAATAACCCATACGTTCAAACTGAAAGTGGTCGAGCGGTTTGGCATCTTTCACATACGGTTCGACATAGCATACTGGTAGAATACTTAGTGATTCGGGGTTCATAAGCGTTCTGAAATCGACATCTTTATCGCCCGAAGGATCTTCCACATTAAATAAACGGTCGTAAAGCCTGATTTCAGCTTCAATATTTTCAGTGGCTGAAACCCAATGCAGGGTTGCTTTTACTTTTCGTCCGTCGGGTGAATTTCCGCCTTTAGAGGCGGGGTCGTAAGTGCAATGCAGTTCAATAACTTCGCCATTTGCATCTTTAACGACATTGTTGCAGGTGATAAAATAGGCGTAACGCAACCTGACTTCAGTACCAGGCGATAACCTGAAGAATTTTTTTGGTGGGTTTTCCATAAAATCTTCCCGTTCGATGAAAATCTCACGGGTAAACGGAACTTGCCTTGTCCCCATGGTTTCATCCTCGGGGTTGTTAATAGCTTCCATCATTTCAATTGTTCCTTCCGGATAATTGGTAATGACAACTTTCAACGGGTTTAAAACGCCCATAATGCGCTGGGCTGTTTTATTTAAATCTTCACGAACAGCGTGTTCAAGAAGAGCCACATCAACCATTCCCTCTGTTTTAGTGATCCCTACTTTCTCAACAAAATTTCGGATTGAGGCCGGGGTAAAACCACGACGACGTAGTCCGCAAAGGGTAGGCATCCGGGGATCGTCCCATCCATTTACCAGGTTTTCCTGTACCAATTGAAGCAATTTTCGTTTGCTCATCATGGTATAAGTAAGGTTTAACCTCGAAAACTCTATTTGTCGAGGACGGTAATCTGAATCGGCCAGTTCGTTTACAAACCAATCGTATAATGGGCGGTGTATTTCAAATTCTAATGTGCAAAGCGAATGGGTAACCCCCTCAAAATAATCGCATTCACCGTGAGCGTAATCGTACATGGGGTATATGCACCACTCGTTGCCAGTGCGGTGGTGTTCTGCATGGATGATGCGGTACATCAGTGGATCGCGAAGATGCATGTTGGGCGAACTCATGTCGATTTTTGCCCGTAATACTCTTGCACCATTCTCGAATTCACCATTTTTCATTCTCTGAAAAAGATCGAGATTATCTTCGACTGAACGGTTTCTGAACGGGCTTTCGATTCCTGGCCGGGTAGGGGAACCCTTTTGCTGGCTAATTACATCGGCAGGTTGATCATCGACATAGGCCTTGCCCTCTTTAATCAACCTAACAGCGAATTCATATAGTTTGTCAAAGAAATTTGAAGCATAGTATAGACGGTCCTCCCAGTCGAAACCAAGCCAACGAACATCTTCCATGATGGAATCGACATATTCTGTTTCTTCCTTTGATGGGTTCGTGTCGTCAAACCGCAAGTTACATTTGCCTCCAAATTTTTCGGCAGTCCCAAAATCAAGGCAAATTGCCTTGGCATGGCCAATGTGTAAATAGCCGTTCGGTTCGGGAGGAAAACGGGTATGTACCCTTCCATTGTTTCTCCCTTCCAATAAATCATTTTCTACAATTTGATGTATAAAGTTGTTGGTTTTTACACCACTTTCAATGTTTTCGTTTTTAATCTCCGACATAATGTAATCTTTAGATTCAAAGCAAAGTTAAATGATTTGTGAAACTACCGGTTATATTCAAAAAAAATGAATTGGTGATCAATGATAATTTTACATTTTGGTCAGATTGATTTGCCGGGGAAAGTTGAAACATCTAATTTCGCATGACTAAATAACCGGTATGGGATTGATAGAGATAGAAGGAATGGAATTTTATGCTTATCACGGGCACTTTAAAGAGGAACAGGTTGTAGGAAACAAATTTCTGGTCAATGTTTCAATTGAAACTGATTGTGATAAAGCCGCAAAAACCGATCATTTGCACGATGCGCTTGATTATCAGAAAGTATACGATTTGATTAAAACCGAAATGGAACAAAAATCGTTCTTGCTCGAAAATATTTGTTCCCGGATTCTTGACCGGTTATATCTTGAGTTGAATACAATTAGTAAGGCTACCATTAAGGTGTCGAAAATTAATCCGCCTATGGGTGGACAGATTAAGAAAGTTAGCATAACGATGACGAGATAAAAACCCCTAAATCCCCTAAAGGGGGGACTTGAGTAACTGCCAAATCTGAAAGATTTGAACTATTTAAATTATAGAAATATACTTCAAAAACAATTAAGCACTGACGGCAAAAGTCCCCTTTAGGGGTTTTGTTTTTGATTTTGTTTTGTGATTTGATTTTTTTGATATATTTGCACCCGCAATAACAGGGTACCTTGGCCGAGGGGCTAGGCACCGGTCTGCAAAACCGATTACGGCGGTTCGACTCCGCCAGGTACCTCGGATTAAAATAAAATCCATCTCATTATCAACAGATAGTAGATGGATTTTTTATTTGGGGGCTGAATCGGGGGCTGAATAAATCAAATTTGTTTTTTGATCATTAAATTTTCTGAGTCTTTCTGTCATATCTGCCTTTATTTTTTCAAAATCGAACTGCGAATTATTTTCAGAATCATCTGTATTTTCTGATTTTAATTTAGGAATAGCAAACTCCATCATTTTAATCATAACTTCGATACGATGTTTTGGTGATAATTGTTTTATGTCCTTATATACATTTGGTTTGGTAAAGTAATTTTCTAATATTGTTTGAATAATTAATCTCATCTCTTTTGTTGTCTTGTTTGGTGTTCCGGTCTTCCTACCTTGAGGATTCCCGGATGATCCTTTTTCAAATGGCATGGCATTGTATTTTATTGTTGTTTGCAATAAGCTCACTTTTTTGAGAGAACATTCGATATTTTTCTTTTTTAATTAATTCGCTTTGATCAAATAATGAAGGATAGAGATAACGCTTGACTACATCTCTATTTGAGTTGTTAAATTCATTCCGTATTGAGTGAGCAATTTCTCTGATTTGGATATCAATATTTTCTTTAAACCATTTATTCGACAATCGTTTTTTAAGGTCTTCCCAAATTTTTGGATCGTGATCCATAAAATATTTAATACCAGTAGTACATAAAAATAAACTCGATTCCTTCTGCATTGAAATATTAAATCCTGTAACCTTACAGATCCTTTCGGGTTGTTCATTTCTGACACTATATAACAAGGTGTCAGTTTCCCCTTCAATCCGATTTTCATACCCGGTCAGTTTCCCCTTTTCGCCCCGGTCAGTTTCCCCAATATTGTTGGTCAGTTTCCCCCAATCTTCAAATGACTTGAATAGAATATTATCCAAAGGTTTTAGTAATTGATTAATTTTTTCTTCAATTTGTTTTCTAACAATCTTCTTTTTATTATCTGCTCCGGTAAGTTGAAGTAAGAGTTTAAATCTCTCTAATTTCTTTTCATAATTTTTGGAAACACGGCGAAAATCAGCGGGAGTAAAATTTTCCTTCCCAGGTTTTTCTGATTCCCAAAACGGGAACTGTTGCCCTTTTAAAAATAGTTCACTATCCTTGGTTGATAATGAAACTGGTTTAATTGATATATCTCCAATATAGATTTCATCATATATTCTTAATAGTTCGGTAGATAATTCAATCAATTTATTATGATCAAATAAATCAGAAAGTTGATATATTCCGATTCCGTTAGGTCGCTCCATTTTTCGATACTTTAACTCAAACCTCAACAAATTCCTTTTAAAATTATACTGAAGGCCTTTGTCGTATATTTTAATGTAATATTGAGAATGTTTGCACTCTCGATAATTCATGTTTGATTCGGTTCTTTTATCAAACCCACTTCCTCGATTCATAATTAATGAATCGAGAAACGTTGAAACTCTAAAAGGCAATTGGATATTTACTCCGACTTCAAGATTGGAAAGTCGAATTTCAAAAGGATTAATGTTAAATGTTGAACAGAATGATTTAATAGTTGCCCACAATTCATTTATCCCAAAATCATTCCAATTGTGTACTCCCTCATTAAAGTATTTATGAATACTTCCCCTGACTTCAATATATTTAATACGATCTTCAAATAACAATCCCTGATATTTGGCAATTTTCCATTTTTTTTCAATTAATTCCCCTGTTGTAGTTGATACTGGCGCATGAAAATCAAGAAATGAATGCTCTCTCAACCTATCAAGATTATCGCGTAATATGAATTTTAAACCGTCAATCATCCCCGGCGATATTTTAATACTTCTATTTCCTTTAATGATTCAATTAATTCACTTTGTTTATATACTGGCCGACCTCCAAGACGATATCCTTTAATAGTTCCATTTTCAGTATATTTATCCAATGTTGGAGGTGTTATATTTAAATATTTTGCAGCTTGTGATCTATTTAATATTCTCTCGTTATTTTGAGATGCAAAATTCTGTGTGAATTGTTCCATTTTTTGGGAGACAATTTTTTCAATAATTGGATAAAAATCTTCTTCTTGTGGTATGGTAAAAACTATATTTTCCATAATATTTTATTTAATTTTATGAAATCAATAATAAAATCAAAAATAAAATGATCAGAAGACATAAGACTGGCTTTTTGTTCCGATTAATCGGAATTAAGTATTTTTGAATAGGACTTATAAATTTTTTTACAGACATTGAATAAATATTCTTTTCAGATATTCAAAACATTGAAAAGCAGTAATATAACGAATAAGGTGCAAAAAATTAATGAGTAAGGAATTCATCACCAACCAGGATAAATTACTTTCAGAAGTAGTCAATAACTATCTCCAGGACTCAGAAAATCTTTATTTTCTTGTCGGATTTTTCTATTTCTCGGGTTTTGAAGAAATCTTTGAGAACCTGATTGATAAAAATCTGAAAATTTTGGTTGGTCTTGAAATCGAGAGAGGTATAATGAACCGGGTTAAGGAGGTTGAGAACTTATCGGAGCTAAACCTATCGAGAGCAGAGATTAGGGAGAATTTCAATACCAGTTTGATCGGGTTGTTCAACGAAACCAATTTCTTCGATTCCTCCATAAACATCAAAGCATTTAAACTCTTCTACGATAAGATCAAAAACGGAACCCTCGAAATCAGGAAAACAAAAGATCCCAACCATGCAAAAATGTATCTCTTTGAATTCACCGAAGAAAGTTCACATCATGGTGAAGAAGTCGGAAGGGTAATTACCGGATCATCAAATCTGACCCGATCAGGGTTACGAGGACAATTTGAGCTTAATGTAGTTTTAAAAGAAAACTCAGATTACCAGAAAGGGAAAGATATTTTTGATACTCTTTGGTTAACTGCCATCATCATTGCCGACAAAGATAATGTCAAGATATTTGAAGAGGATGTAATTGAAAAAATCTGGTTCGATAAACTCTATAATCCAATTCTGCTATACATTCGGGTATTGCACGAATATTTCAGCATTAACCTAAACCAGAAGGTGAAAATGCCCCATGAAATTACCAACGATCGGTTTCTTAGTTTACGGTATCAGACCGATGCGATAAAACTGGCATTAAGTACTATTGAGAAACATAACGGGGTAATTGTGGCCGATGTGGTTGGTTTGGGGAAAAGTATCATTGCATCGGCAGTAGCTCACAACCTCGGGTTAAAAACCATCGTAATTGCTCCACCTCATCTATTCTCTCAGTGGGACGAAGAGTACCGCGACTATTTCGATTTCAATGCTAAAGTTTTTAGTAGCGGGAGTATAGACAAAGCACTTAATTACCTCAACAATAATATGGATGGCGAAAAACGGTTGATCATTGTTGATGAGGCTCACAAGTACCGTAACGACGAAACTTCAGATTACGGACTATTACATAACCTTTGTCAAGGAAACAAAGTCATTCTTTTAACTGCAACACCTTTCAATAACCGGCCACAGGACATATTCTCATTGGTAAAGCTGTTTCAAATACCTGCCAAATCGACTTTAAAAACGGTTAATAACCTGGCCTTTGAGTTCTCTCAATTAATTTTGGCCTATCGGAAACTGGAGAAGGTTAAGAAAGAACATTCAGAAAGTGAAGAAGAAACCCAACTCAAATTGGGCGAAATTGCCAAACAAATCAGAATGATTATCTCACCCTTGGTTATACGGCGGTCGCGACTCGACCTGATAGGGATTGATGCTTATAAGAGCGATATTGAACTTCAGAAAATTGAGTTCCCAAGAGTGAATGACCCTGAGATATTGGAGTATAAATTAGGGAAACTGGAAGAACTGTACATTGAAACGCTTGAACGAATTGCCTCTGAAGAGAGTAAGAAATGTTTTAAAGGAACAAGATACCGACCAGTCACTTACTTGAAAAATTTCAAGAAATACCAAAAGAATATCGACGAAGTTTATGGCAACTTTAACCTGTTCAAAAACTCTCAGGAACAGTTGTCTAAATTCATGCGTAGGCTACTGGTTCAACGGTTCGAAAGCTCTGTGGCTGCCTTTGAATCGACACTGAAAAACATGATCGATTCATCGGAAAACATTGTGAAATGGATCGAATACCGCAAAACCGTTCCTATTTTCAAAAAAGGAAATCTGCTCGATGTCGATAGTTATACCAAACTCGACAATGAAGACCTTTTTGAAGAACTTGGGAAAATCAATTTTGATGATGACCTCAAAAAACTTACGGCCAAAGGTCTCTTCGAGATTCCTGTCGATGACATTAAGAAAGACTATTTCGAAGATTTACAATCCGACATTGATCTGCTCAAATCAATCTACAAGCAGTGGTTCGAACATGGCATACATTACGACCCCAAGTTGGAACAGTTTAAAACAACATTGAAGGAACAATTAAAAAATGATCCACATAGGAAGATTATCGTTTTTTCTGAATATGCCGACACTGTAAATTACCTGAACGAACACTTGAAAGGTAGTTTGCCTGTGTTTAAGTATACCGCTAAAGATGCCTCCCTGAAGAACAAGGAAATAATCAAAACAAATTTCGATGCGGGGTTGCCAAAAGATAAACAGCACAACAAGTATAAGGTATTGTTGGCCACCGATGCCATTTCAGAGGGGTACAACCTGCACCGTGCCGGAACTATTTTCAATTACGATATTCCTTACAATCCAACACGGGTTATTCAGCGTATTGGTCGAATAAACCGTATCAACAAAAAAGTGTTCGACGAGCTATATATCTTTAACTATTTTCCTTCGTCGATTGGTGAAACAGAAACCCGAACCAAACAGATTTCAACCCTGAAAATTGCAATGATTCAAGCCCTGCTTGGCGACGATACCCGTACCCTGACAAAGGAGGAAGAACTTAAATCGTACTTTACCGAGGTGTACGAAAAGGAGATTGAACGAAACGAAGAACTCTCTTGGGATACTCCCTACCGAAATTATTATTTTCAACTGTGCGACAGCCATTCCGAACTACTGAAACTTGCCCTCGACATACCCAAAAGAAGCCGAATAGGGCGTTTATCTGATAAATGGAACGGTGTTGTTGTGTTTGGTAAAAAGGGGAACGATTTCGTGTTCCGTTCATCCCAAAATGCATTGGAATCAAAACTGTTACCACCCGAAGAGGCATTGAAACTTTTCGAAGCCACCATTACCGAAAAACCAGTAAAAGTATCCGATGGGTTTGAAAGTATGTACGAAAAAATTAAAGCTGACCTGTTTGTACGAAACACCCAAACACCTTACGAGAAATTGAAACGTGAAGTACTCGACAGGATTGTTATTTTTAAACAAACCTCATCGGGTAAGCTGAACGATTTCCTATCAGATATGGCCGATGTGATCAACCTCGACGGGTTACCCCGGCATTACCTGCAAATACTGAATAAAATTGACCCAACCGAAGTTGGTTCAATTACTGAAATAATCACACCTCACTACATTGCTACCATTTTAAAGGCTGCACGTGATGTCGATTCAGGTGAAGAATTTTTAATTTTATCCGAGGAGTTTATCCATCCCTGACTATAACCTGTAACCTCAGTTAAACCATGATCGATTTTAACCAACCTTACCAACGCGAAATTTTCCTCCAATTTCTGGAAGTCTCGTTTTTGCCCGACGATTTTAATGTACAATCCGAAATGGTTGCCATCCCGTTTCAGACCAAATATTTTAAAAGTGTAACGCTTTTAGGGGAAACTGACCGCCTCGACCTGGCAGTGTATGAAGTGAGGCACTCGTCGGAAAACGATGCCCGTGTTGGCCTTACCCGCGAAATGTTCCGCTTGATGGCTGCTTATGGCAAACGGAGATCACTTGTCATTTTGGTACCAGAAACCGGGAATACCTATCGTTTTTCGTTGGTTACTATCGACCTTAAGTTTGAAGACGATAAAGTAAAACGCACCTTTTCGAACCCAAAGCGATACTCATTCATCTTAGGCGAAAATGCCAAACTTCACACACCACAAAAATTTCTGATTACTCAAGGCAAAGTAGCTACTTTCGAAGACCTGCAAAAACGGTTCTCGGTCGAGGTGGTGAACAAGGAGTTTTACAACACCCTTTTCGAGTGGTTTCAGTGGGCGTGCCGGGAAGTAAACTATCCAACGGGTAAAAATGAAGAAGAATTAATCCGTTTCATCAGTCGTATGATGTTTGTATGGTTCCTGAAACAGATGAAATTAGTGCCTGAAGAGTTGTTCGACAAAGTGAAAGTTTCATCATTCTTGTTTGATGTATCGGAAAACGAAAGCACCTATTATAAAGCCATTTTACAGAACCTTTTCTTTGCAACGCTAAATACTTCAATGCGAAAAGATTTAGCGGGAAATCAGGCACATGTTCGGGAGTTCTTGCCTTATGGGGTTATTACCAACAAACGTGGGCTGCAATACTATTACCGTTACAGCAAAATGATGAAAGATCCCGAGCTGTTCCAAAATACAGTCGACGGTGTGCCTTTCCTGAATGGGGGCTTGTTTGAATGTTTGGACGAACGGAAAAATGAAACAGGGATTGAGGATAAATGGATTGACGTATTCACACAAAACACCGATTTCCAGCATCTTTTAATTTTTCCAAACAAACTCTTTTTTGAATCCGAAAAAGGACTGCTCGATATTTTCGACAGGTATAATTTTACCGTTGAAGAGAGTAGCCCGATTGATATGAATGTTGGTCTCGACCCAGAAATGCTGGGTAGTGTTTTTGAAAACCTGCTGGCAGCCTACAACCCTGAAACCCGCGACAATGCCCGAAGGGAAACAGCAAGTTTTTATACTCCCAAACAGGTGGTCGATTTTATGACCACCGAAACATTAAAAGAGTACCTCAATGAAAAAGTATCGGGTATCGACCGATCAAAACTCGATCAGCTGTTCGATTATACCTTTGACGAAAACCCTTTCAACACAAAAGAAACAGTGAAGTTGGTTGAGGCTCTAGGAAATATAAAAATCCTTGACCCGGCTTGCGGTTCAGGAGCTTTTCCGATGGGGATTTTAAATTCAATTGTTCATGCACTTCACAAGATTGACCCCGACAACGAACTTTGGAAAAACCAGCAGATCGACAAAATATTGAAAGACCAGCCCGACTACTCGCAACGAAAGGCTGAAATTGAACGCATATTTAATCAGAGTAGCAGTGAAACCAACTTTGCCCGCAAACTTTTTCTGATCGAAAATGCCATTAATGGGGTGGATATACAACCCATTGCCATTCAAATTAGCAAACTCCGTTTTTTCTTGTCACTGGTTATTGAACAGGAGATTGATTTTGAAAAGAAAAATCTTGGAATTATTCCACTACCAAACCTCGAAACCCGTTTTGTTTGCACCGATACACTTCTTAATTTAAAGAAAAACAAAATTGTTACAGGTATCTCCAAAATGAACCAGCGTATAAAACAATATGCTATTGATACCCAAATGAACATGTTTAAGGATGATTCTATGTTGCCGCATAAACGAACAGAAAAAGAACTTAAAATCGTCAGACATAGATATTTTGATGCTAAAACCATTGAAACAAAAAAGAAATATAGAGAAGAAGACAAAATACTTAGGAAAAGACTTGCAGATGAACTTATTGAGATAGGGTATTCTAAAAACGAAAGTCAAAAAATTGCCGATTGGAACCCTTATGACAAATCGAAAGTGACCGATTGGTTCGAACCTGAATTTATGTTAGGCGTTGAAAACAGGTTTGATATTGTGATTGGCAATCCGCCTTATATACAACTTTCAAACGACAAAGGGAAGCTAGCCGAACGATACAAACCTGAAAATTACGAAACCTTTGCCCGCACTGGCGACATCTACTGTCTGTTTTACGAACGAGCCAACCAGTTGCTGAATGCTGGTGGTCACCTATGTTTGATTACAAGTAACAAATGGATGAGGGCAGGGTATGGTGAAAAATTACGTAACTATTTATCGGGCAAAAGCGAACCAATCAAATTGCTTGAGCTTGGCCCCAATGTTTTCGAGGCTGCCACTGTCGACACCAATATTCTACTTTCAAAAAATAAGAATACGACAAAACACAACTTAAAAGCTTGCATCCTAAATGTAAATTTTAAACGATTAGATGTTGGCATTGCCACCTATTTTTATGCAAACTCAACTACAATTGAAAACCTTACTGGCGAAAAGTGGATTATCCAATCGGGTCAAAAACAGGGTATTGAAACAAAAATCAAGCTATTTGGTAGACCTTTGAAAGATTGGAATTTGAATATTTATCGTGGCGTATTAACTGGTTACAATAACGCTTTCATCATCGATGGGAATAAGCGGCAACAACTAATTGCAGCCGATCCCCGGAATACTGAAATTATTAAACCATTGTTGAGGGGACGTGATACCCAAAAGTTTTTAGCTGACTTTAATGATAATTGGCTGATTTCAACTTTCCCAACAATCAAAGTTGATATAGATAATTATCCAACTATCAAAACTTATTTGGAGTCATTTGGGAAAAGATTGGAACAGACAGGTGAATCCTATTACAATGATGAAAATGAACTAATTCAATGCAGAAAGAAAACAAACCATAAATGGTTTGAAACCCAAGATAACATTCTTTTCTACCCTGAATTTGACAAAGAAAAAATTGTATGGAAACGTATTGGTTCAATTATGCGTTTCAGCTACGATGACACGAAAGCTTATTGCCTCGACAGCACTTGTATTGCAACAGGTGAAAAGATAAAATACCTGATTGGGTTGCTTAATTCAAAGTTGTGCCTATACGAACTCGCTCAACTTTCACCCAAAACCGGTACCGGCGATATGATCATCAGTGTTCAGGCGTTGGAACCTTTGTGTGTTCATTATCCCAATGAAGATATTGAAGAGATCATTACCGGGAAAGTAAACGAAACCCTTAGTCTGAAACATTCAGGAGAAGATACCCAATCATTGGAAGACCAGATCGACCTAATGGTTTACAAGCTATACGAACTCACTTATGACGAGGCAATGATTGTTGATCCTGAACTGGGTAAAATTATTGGTAGGGAGGATTATGAAAAGGCAGGTGTGGAGGAGTTGGCTGAGTGGCAAATAAATTAATCAGAACACTAAATATTAACTATAATGAAACCTATTACTAAAACAATTCTTAAAGTTTCTATTGCTGTTTCTTCAGTAGCAATTCTTTTGGTTTTTGGTTTTCAATATCAAAATATTGCAACCTTTTTATATGGGAATGATTTAGAAGCCAATGGGAAATTAATGTCGTTATTAATTCAAACTTTAGGCGGTATTGCCATTTTTGGCACATTGTGGATTTCATTAAAAAGAGCCAAAACATTAGAGGAGAGCAATAAGCTTACCAATAAACAATTACTCATTATCGAAAAAGGAAATATTACTGAAAGATTCACCAAGGCGATAGAACAATTGAGCAATCCCAAAACCGAGATAAGACTAGGAGGTATTTATGCGTTGTATAGCATTGCTAAAGACTCAGAAGAATATAAGGAAACAATTTGCGAAATACTCTGTGCATTTATTAGGTCAGAATCGAAAAACGATATAGATTATGATTTAAACAAAGGTCATTTTCAAACAATAATAAATTTCTTTAAAACCGACAATAATACATTTTCAAGTGTCAAAAAGAACTTGAATAAATGTGTTTTTAAAGACATCTCATTTGACAATTGTAATATGAGTTCAGCTGATTTTTCATTTTCAAGATTTGAGAATTGTACATTTTATACAGCGAATTTTAATAAAGCAGTGTTTTTTGATGCTGAAATCAAAGAATGTGAGTTTTTATCATCAAATTTTGATAATATTTTAGGTGGAGAGTTATATATCAAAGGGGGCAAGATTGAATATACTTCTTTTATTAATTCTGTATTGATTGAATCAACTTTTAAAGTAAAAACAATTAAGCACTGTGTCTTTGAGAGTGCTAATTTGAGGGAGGCTTCATTTTCTTGTGATATTGAAGATGTGAATTTTACGAAAATAATTGCGTCAAATTGCAACTTTAATAAGTCGAAATTCAAGGATTGTGATTTTGATGGAGCAAGGCTTAACCAATCCAGATTTATTTGCACTTCACATGATCGGTCAAATTTTAGAAATATAAAAACAAATGAAATTGACTTTTCTAATTCGAGTTTCAAGGAAGAACAGCCAATAATTCACTTCGAGAACATGGGTAATGTTACACTCACTGGAGTAACAATTGGTGCCCACAAAATTGAAAACTTGGATGATTGGATGGCATATTTGAAAGAATTAAATGAATGAGACACCAAATTTGATCTTTTGGCGCTTTTATTTTATTTCAATTGCATAAACAGGGAAAGTAAATAATATTAACCTGACAGATAAAAAAAGTTAAAAACATTTCACTTATAAGTAAAATTTATATATTTACGGGGTCAAATGAGATTTGAAATTGTAAAACTAAGCCAATTCAATGGAAACAAGTGTGGTGTGTATTCTATTTTCATCGACGATGAACAATATACCCTGTTCGATCGTTTCATTAAGGAGAATATAATTTCATTTAAAGATGAAATTATTGATATTCGGAATAAGCTAAGAACCATAAATTCAAAAACAGGAGCACAAGAAATTTTTTTCAAGTTGGATGAAGGGATTCCGGGCGATGGAGTTTGCGCCCTTTTCGATGTACCTGGCAGTAAACTAAGACTATTTTGCATACGTTATGGAAACTCAATAATAATACTTGGAGGGGGAGGTGAAAAACCAAAAAATATTAGAGCATTTCAGAAAAACGATAAACTAAAAGAAGAAAACTACTTATTGAGAGCTATCTCTAAGAAAATTACGGAGCTGATCAGAGAAAAAGAAATTCTCTTTTCAGATGATGAAACAGAAATAACTGGTAATTTAATATTTGAAGACGATGAATAACAAGGCTAGAGAATATTCCAGCCCTATTTTGGATGAACTTTTCTCAGAAATTGACGAGAAGGAACAAAAGAAGTGTGATAAGCGGATGATGCTTGCATTGAAGATTTACAATGCAATGAAGGCAAAAGGATGGAAGAAGGGAGACTTGGCCAGAGAGATGAATAAACAACCATCAGTAATTACCAAGTGGTTGAGTGGAACCCATAATTTTGAGTCGGAAACACTTTTTGATTTAGAAGATATTTTGGGGGTTAACCTCATATCGGTTGAAGAAAAGAGACAACCAATAACCATGAATTATTATAATTCTACAAAGTCGATAATTCAGGCGGATAAATACGGGGAAGTAATTGTTAAAATACCTTCCAAAAACATTTTTATTCAGAAGTTGGAAAAGCAAAAAGCGAGTTAATTGATGGAAAAAGAGATGAGATTTCAAATAGCTGGGATTGAAATTCTTGAAGTGAATTTAAAACATCCCGAAAAGGCATTACCTGCACCACGTACCTATAATTTTGAAACAAAAATTAAAACAGCGGTTGATGTAGAAAAAAAGCTGTTCAATATTATCCCCGGGGTTAACGTTATTTATGATGAAGATAAAGAAATTCATGCATCAATTCAGGTGAATTTTACTTTTTCAATAGAAAACATGCATGATTTCTTAGTTGAAAATCAAATAGATATTCCTGAACCGTTTCTAGTAACTCTGATTTCCATTTCCATTTCAACCTTAAGGGGAATCATGTACTCACAATTCAGGGGAACCTTCATGAACAATACAATCATGCCTGTCATTGATCCAAAAAGTTTTGTAAAAGAAACGGTTGAATGATCTATTGATTTTTAAATTACAACTTCATACTTTTCGTAAAACAAGGAATCAATTCTCCCTTTTCATCAATGGCAAGTGGCGTAATAACAATTAATGGTTCTTCAGGAATTGATAATTGTGTCTGAGCTGGTAATTGCGATTCAAGAATATTGAATACTTCATCAAACAAAACGATTGGACCACCAGTTGCATTTATAGAACTTAAGCTCACAATAGGAATGTTTCCTTCTGAATTACTTGAATAAAGATTGGTTTTGTATTTTTCAGGTAACGGGAAAGGTTGAGCAATTAAAAAATCCTTTTGAGAATGTGCCTTTAAGAACAATAGTTTTTCATCATCACTCCCGGCCATAATGTAAAGTCTGGCTCTTAAACTATAAATGAAACCATCATCATCCATCAAATACCATAAATTGGCTATGAGTTCAAGTGTGTCATTCATCAGTTTCATGGCTGCTTGGTTTAATATAAATTTTACTTCTTCTCTAATGTTTTTATGTTAAGTCGCAATTTTATTTTTAATGTATACAATATCATTTCATCCGATTTTGATAATTGGGTTGAACTTTGTTGATCTAATATAGGAATTTTAGTAATCGTCAAATGGCAAAATGACCTTTTCCACCAAGGAGTTAGATGATAAACAGCCTGATCCTCATCATTGACGGTATTTGCTGTTGATTCTGATTCAGGGTATGATTTCAAGTGTTTACGCTTATTTACTGTTAAGTTTCAAATTGTTTAGAAACTCTTTCTTTGAAAAGAATTCGTTGTCATCTTCAATGAAAATATCTTTTTCATACTTGGCGATCAAACTAATTCGTTTAGAACCCTTCGTCGAATCAAACTTTACGTAGTTGAACAACCATATGTCCTGCCAAATCAAAGGAGAGTCTTTGAATTTATTGATGTCAAAGTTTTCTAATAGGCAGTTTATGAAGGTCTTCCCATTAACTTGAAAGTATTGAATTTTATCAATTAACTTTCCTTTATCCTCATTATTAAGATAGCGTAGGGCTTGCTTGTAAATGATATAATTAGGTGGATATTTCATTCTTCAGCATCTTGAATTCAAAGATACAGAAATTCTTCACCTAGCAATTTTTAAAATAGATGCTGCAAAATATGGATGGTTGACCAGATTCTTTGCAGTCTCTTCTTTTCCAACTTTGATATACTTTAAAAATTCCCGTTCTGTTTTGTGACCTGAAATCTTCATAATATCAATTGTTGGAATACCGCTCAGATACATATTTGTACAACCTGAACGTCGGGCAGTGTGAGTTTTAATCAAATCATGTTTAGGGATAACTGACTTTACAATCATCCCACCCTTCATCTTTTCAATTGGTATTAAAGAGTTTATCCCGGCCTTTTCCCCTATAGTTTTAATATGCAAATTCAATTTTTGTTCCCATATTTTCGGCACATTTCCATCATATTTTTTGAGTAAAAAGTCTAATTCCGGTTTTATGGGAATAATTACTGTTTCATTCGTTTTATCCTGAACTAAACGGATAACCCTTACACCATTGTCAAGTAGTTGAATATTTTCTTTTTTGATTCGACTGAAATCCGAAAAACGTTGTGCGGTATAACAACCAATCAAAAAGACATCACGGGCTACTTCTAAAACGGGTTTATCTTTTAAATCCAAATGGAACATTTCATTGAGTTCATTCTCATTCAGGTAGATATTGTCAACATCAACGCTTATTGCTTTGAATTTTTTCCGGTCAATTTCCATATTGGTGTGTAAACCTTCTTCACGTGCATACCGCATGAATAATTTTAATGCTTTAATATGTCTCCCAATGGTATTTACACTGTAATTTTTCCTGATAAAAAAATCGACATAGCTATCATAAAAATCCATGTTTATATGATTGAAATCCAGTCGTTTTCTTTTTAGTTTTTGATATTCATCAAATTGAGATTGAAATCCTTTAAGTCCCTTAATTGTCGATTTGCTGTATTGTTTCTTTGATTTTGAAGATGTCAGTCTTTCTCCATTTTCTGATTCCTTTATAAAGTTATCTATATATTCATTTAGGTTATTCACTTTAGGTTTAACCTCAACGATCTTTGGGTTTTTCTTATCGATCAAACTTTTTACGTTCTCGGGAGTAAGTGTTTCATTCTGATTAAGTAGTTCCTGTATTGCTGACCTTGCAAACCCTTCTAAATTATTAAGTCGAACATTAAAGTTTTGATATTCAAATTCTGAAGTTTGTTTAGCCCTTTCGCCATTCCAATAGATTGGTTTAATCTTTTCACCAGTAGAATATTTTAAAGGTTTATATATCTTTTCACCTTTAGCAGATAATTCATAGTACCCATAATTTACCATCATAATTACAGGCGTCTCTTTTTGTTTGGAAGGTGAAATTCCATTTTGTGATTCACGAAGTTTGAAAGAAATATTAACTGCCATAACCTTGATTTTTTATTTTATCAAAGATAGCTAAAAAATTATGTGGGGGCTGAATTGGGGGCTGAATAATTTTAATTCTATTTGATTTTATTTTACATTTCAGATAATACAGAAACTATTAAATAATTGAAAAACAGTGTTAGTATATGTTGCTGAAATAAAATATAGATAAATCAAATAAAACAATTTGAGGTACGCCAGGTACCTCAAGGGAAAGAGGCCGTCTGAAACAGATGGCCTCTTCTTCATTGTAAGAATCCGAAACGACGAGGATGCTCTAATTCTGAAATAAAGTTGTCAATCCTTACAGTTTTTGATCGCCTGTTCCATCTCCTTGCTGTCGGGATTATACATAATGGTAGGTGTTGTGATCCGGGGTTCAGGATCAATCGTCTTAATCTGATTAAAGAAGGCAAGCCACGTGTCGGGGTAATTGGTTTTAATGTACCTGAAAAAGGCGGCAAAACGCATAGTGTTGACCGAGGCATTCCAAACCGCAGGGTTTGCCGCTTCAAAAAGTTCGGGTTTTGACGAAACATCATCGCTGAATTCCTTCAGATATACAATTGAATCCCTGTCCATATAGGCTTCGGTAAATACAATCAGTTGAAAAAGAGATTCAAGGGAATAATTGAAAAGGAGATCTTTTTTTTCTTCATCCGTTTTGAGCTTGACCATATCTACAAACGTTCCCTCGGAATAAAACCCGTATTTGCCATCGTACCTATTCGCCAGTGAGATCAATTTGTCGATCATCCAACCCTGAGGCGTTTGATTATCGGATGATTTGGAAAGCTCATCTACTTGCTGGTTATAGTTGGTTGAAATAGCTTCTGCTACCTGGTTGATGTCGTAATCGTTCCGGTCACTGTTATATTTCCAGCAATAGAAGTACGGGAAACCTTCAATGACCAGCGAATCATTTTTGATATTAAACCTTATATCTCGTGAATAATCTGAAATTACATACGACCTGAAGGTGAGATTGTATTTGTGTTGAGCTTTCGTAAAATGTTGTGAAAGATAATAGGCCCCCTCCTTATTGGTAAATAAATCGGGTTCAACTTCCCCCTTTCCAAGAATATAACTGCCGCTACTGTTTCTTGGGAGATCGTTTGCGAAAGGGTATCCTGCAAGCATATCCATGTAGGCTAACCTGATGCCCAGTAGTGTATTGTCAAAAGCAGGATGGTAGTTGATCACCCGGCCCTTGTGATCTGTAACCTGTTTTTCAAGGGTTTTATCCTTCAGTTTTCCAAAGATGGTTACGCATGAATACCAGGGACTTTCGGCATAGTTTGAAAGAGGAATAAGCAACCAGTCGGGCAACCAGACAACGATCTGTTTGTTGTTGATTATCAGCTCTAACCTTTTGCCATCTTCAGCCTTATTATTGTAATTCAATTTCATGCTACTGACGTACAGATTATTGTCAGGAAGTGCAATTTTGTCAAAGGAGACACCGCCAACCTCGCTCAGAAACAATGGATTTCTAATTCCCTCTTCCATGAAAACCGACACAGTAAGCAGAGGGGCACCGGGCTTTAGTACACTGTTGATGCTGTCAAACTGCAGGATGGTTTCCCTTTTCTCGATTTGTTGAGAAGAGATTTGCAGGCTTAAAACAGTGAAAAACACGAATAAAAGCCACTGCAAAATCACTGGTTTATAATTTTTAGTTTTCATACGTTTATTTTGACTCGTTTTGAGAAAGTTATGACATATTTTGCTTTATTTCAATTGTTTGATAACAGAAAATGATTGATCGAGGAAAGGTAAATGAAAGATTTTTTTTCATACCTTTATATTCTAAAACTAATTCACCCGATGATATGAAACCTGTTGTTTTTGTGATAGGTTTATTCTTATGTGCTCTTTCTCTTTCGGCACAAACTCTGCAGGACGGGAAGGAGGAGCATCCTTTTGCAAGGAAAATTGTAAGCGAATTGTATTTTTCTGTCAACCGAACACTGTTTGGAGATGAAAACAGTAGGCGATGGGGTGGCGGTCTTGGTGTGAATCACTCGTTTCATTTGGGAAAGAGGGTGGAGTATTTGCTTGGGACAGAATATATTCATTTATCAATATTAGATAAAAATACTGATTTATATAACGGGGTACCTTCCTCTTCTCCGTCTAAATATTACGTTTTTGGTTGGAAATATAGTCTCGATTATATCTCTTTACCTACAGGGTTTAGGTACAATTTTGGCAAAAAGTATAACGTGTTTCTTGACCATGGAATAAGTTTTGGTTTGAAAATCAATTCGGAGATGATTCAGATATTGAAACATGTGGATACTAAAAGTACAGCAACCGGGTGGAACAGGGATTTTTCCAATACCTTTTTGCCTGGATTTTTTTTGGGGACAGGTGTTATTATTCCAAGAGCAAATGTTCAATGTATTGTTCATCCCAGTTTGAGAGTAACGCTTGTAAATGCTCCTTTAGCTGTTCAGTGGAAATTGGATGTGGGTTTCAAATGGAAGTAAAAATTTTTTCCACGAAATTATATAATTGCCACAATTCGCAGGGGTGAGCCACTTCCTCCTTTTATCTTCATGGGCAATGCAATAATGTACGAACCGGTTTCAGGCAATTTGTCGAGGTTGGTCACATTTTCGTACATCGTCATATCGTGTTCACAGAGGATCCGGTGTGTTATAAAATCGGACGATTGGCCGTAATCGATGCTTGGAGTATCGAGCCCAATGCCATTAATCTTCCGGTTCTCGACCAGCCACCGGGCTGCTTCGGGGCTTAATCCCGGGAAATGCAGTTGTGGCACAGCTTCTGCCCCGGCAAGGGTCGTTCCCAAATATTTCTCACGGTTGTCATAATATTGTCCGTGACCTGTATAAACCAAAATAATGGAGCCATCTGGAATCCGGCTATGTTTCTTTTCCCACGACAGAAAGTCTTCGGTAGAGATCAGGTAATCGCGGTTTTTCGATGCTTTTTCGATAACATTGACCACCACACCGGGACCGTTTAGCTGTGAAAGCGGGACCTTCTCGATGGTGTTTTTATTGGCGCAAAAGTGGATTGGCGCGTCAAAGTGGGTTCCTCCATGCTCTTCGGCAGAGAATTTAAACGAAGAGTAGAAGTATCCGTTTGCCGTCATCCCGTACGAAACGGTGTCGTGCTTGTAGGGTACATTGGTTGGCCAGTAAACTGAATTTTCATCAAACGAATGGGTGAGATCAATCCATTGAGCCTGTTGCAGTCGGTCTATAAAATTGTCGGTTACTGAGGTATTGTTCTTTCCGTTGTGGCACGAAACCAGTAATAGAATGGCGAGCAGGTAAAAGAAATTTTTCATTGGATTGATTTTTAATTTGAGAGAAAATTACAAAATTTCGGAAAACGGAAGGAGAAAATTCCATATCCGGGTCATGTTTTTTACTTCCGGTTTAAATTGCGGGAATCCGGCGATATGCAAGGGCGGTTGACGACTTTGAATGCACCGACCATAAATGTATCGTTATAGTGTTACTATACAAGAAAAGCCATTCTGTTCAGAATGGCCTTCCGTATTGAAATGGAGCTTATTGGAATCGGTTGATGTCTAATTCGATGTTTCGAGCTTAATCGAAACCATATTGTTTGTGCGTGTAACATCTAAATTTTCAATGACATTCTTCTGGTACGAAATGTAAGATGCAACAATGTTGTATTCGCCTGGTTTCAAATCCTGAAAAGAAAATTTTCCATCGAAATCGGTATAGGCTTTTTGATTGGTTCCTTCGAGCTTTACTTCAACACCAACCAATGCTTCGTTCGAGTTTTTATCGATAACAAAACCTGAAAGTTGGATGGTAGTAGCTGAGCTTTCAACTGTTGTAGTTGTTTCTGCTTTGTTTTCGTTAGTCTTAGCAAATGATGTCATTGCCAAGCCAATGATCATCAAACTGAGAAATATTTTTTTCATATCTTTTCTTTTAAAGTTCATTTTAAAATTTAAAACTTGTTAGGACAAATGTACCTGCCCTTGATTAAGCCCGAATTAAGGAAGTATTACAGTTTGATTAATTGAACGTCAATAGTGGTCTTTTTTGAGGTCTTTCGTTAAATCTAAGCTATTCCATTTTTGAATCATAGGTGTCTGAGAATGAAGGAACATATACGGCATCTTTGATGTATTCCGAAATATCAACAGCCAATCGGTTGGGGTTGTTTTCGAACCCGTTTTTTACGTTGGCATATTTTTCCAATTGATTTGAGAAGTCGAGCAACCCGAAATTGTCATCGCTTTCAGGAATTGATACTGTAATATGTTTGGCTAAATTGTTTTTTGAATTGGCTTTTTGCAGTTTAATTAAAAATGTAAGAAAACCATGTATCGAAATTTGATTAAGAAATTGGTTGATTTGGTATTTCTCCTGAGGGATCATCAGTGAAAGGTCATGATTCATGGTGTTGTTGTAGTCGTATAATCGACTTGGGCTGACAATAAAAATGCGTTCAAACGGGCCATTTTCCAGCACGATCTTTTTCATTTGTTTTCTGAATTTGTAGAACAAACCCAGCATTGCCCCTTCACAATTTGCGCCAATAAATTTTGTTGAATAACTATCGGCCATATTATTTAACTGTTGGGTAGGGAAGATGACCGGAATTGCAGAAGATGCCATCAGTACATCGGTCAGATTCATATCTTTTTCCTTCCGTGAATTGCTTTTTAGCCAGTTTACTTTGTTATCGCTGACATTTGTTGTCAGAATTGCTGAGTTGAAAGGAAGATCCGAAATTCTTGATAATCCGGCGACAGCAACCAATTCGTTGATCTTTTTTCGCTGTGGGATTGTAATCCAGTGGATTGGATCAACTTTTATAAAAATATCTTCATCCGAAATTGTCTGCAAGAAATTTTTTGTGTAAAAATCTTCCCATGAGCAGGGGTTGTTTTCTCGGAAACAGGCATTAATCGCCACGAGAGTTAAGGCACCTGAACCTGAACCTATCAGGAGTGTTTCATTTTCATCGAAGTTAAGTTTTTCATGTTTAATGAGTTGGTCAATAATTGCCACCTCTTGTGAAATTGTTCCTCCAGAACCTGAAAGGAATACCGCAGTTTTAAATTTCTTCATTGTTTTTGTTTTTCACAAAACTATGTTCAACAGATTAAAGGAGAATTAAAGGAAAATTACTCTTTGATTAAAATAAAAAAGCAACTTATAGAAGCTGCTTTTTACAATGACAAGTTAACGAGTAGGGAATTTTCATCTTACCTATTAGGCAAATAAGAGCGTTCGCTTAAAAGTTTCCCTGTTTTATCGTAATTTTTCCAGATACCTGTTTTTTCTCCCGCCGTGTACTCTAATTCGTAAATAAGGTTACCGTTATCATCCCAGATATACCACTTACCATCCTTTTTTCCGTCGAGATAATGCGCTTCGGCTACTTTGATCTTGTTCTCATTATAGGTAAACCAGTCTCCATCCATAACGTTTCGTTTGTACGAACGTATTTCGTTCAACACACCGTTTTCAAAATTGACTTGTACCACACCGTTTTTAAGTCCATCAGTCAGGTTCATTTCAATTTTGGTTTTCCCGTTTTCGTAATAAGCGGTATATTTTCCTGTATAAGGAACGGAACCAGTATAATAAACCCCGTCAACTTCCTTAATATCTTGCGAGTATGCTGAAAAAACAATCAGAATGATGATTCCAAATAACAAGCTTAATCTTTTCATTGTGTCCTTCTCCTTTTTTTTAATGTAAATGTAAATGCTTTTTGATATTTTATTTTAACCAACTCGTTTAAAAAGAGGTAACCCTTTTTTTATTTTTTTGAAAAGGTTAATTGCTTTTTTCTTCTCTTTTTTTGGTTTCTCATTTGAACGGGTAAAAAGGGTGTAACTTTTCCCATTTTCAACATCTTTATCAACTTTAAAGTAAGAAACCATCTCTTTTAGTGACTTGATTTGTTTTTCTAGTTCTTCGGTGCTTGCAGCCATCTCTTCTGATGCAACGGCATTATCCTGACTAACATTGTGCAGATGGCTGATCGATGAGCTTATTTGGTTGATGTTTGTTTGTTGATCTTTGCTTGCCAAGGCAATATCATTGATTAGTTCTGATGTGTTTTCAATGGAGATGAGTATTTCATGTACCATGTTCCGAACATTTTCCGACTGATTTTGATTCTTTTCGGTAAGATTTTTAATCTCAGAAGCCGCCTCTTTGCTTACTTCTGCAAGTCGTCTTATCTCTTCGGCAATGACTTGAAAACCGTTTCCATAATTGCCGGCATTTGCAGCTTCAACGGCCGCATTAAGCGCTAAGATTTTGGTTTGAAAAGTAATTTGGTCAATAATTTGAACCTTTTCAGCGATCTCATTGCTAGTATGAAAAGTTAAATCGCTTTGTTCTTTTATTTTGTGCATTCCGTCCATTGTAAGCAGGGCAATCCTATTGGTTTCAGATGCCGTGTTTGAATTGGAACTGGTCTTCAATTTGATAACTTCTATTCTCGAAGAAATATCTTCTATGAAGGATGACTGACTTATAGCT
>Ga0209800_10001018_pt1 | contig 33841 bp, 23 predicted proteins | sample Higcelweek8metaG_FD_187174 | JGI IMG/M metagenome (GOLD analysis project Ga0209800, IMG submission 187174) | Freshwater pond sediment microbial communities from the University of Edinburgh, under environmental carbon perturbations - High... | ecosystem: Environmental > Aquatic > Freshwater >...
AGAACAACCCGGATCAGATGGACTCTCTTCTCCCATGGGCAGATGTTCTGCCGGATGAATGCAAATTGCCGCCGGATCCTGCAAAATAGGCTTTGATAATCTATCCTTTATTTTATTGTCAAGGTGCGGAGTGTTTACCGCTTACACTTTAACGTCCGGAATTTTACATTTCAATCCACGCTCCCCACGCGGGGAGCGACTTATGAGGTGGTATAAAATGGGAAAAGGTATGAATTTCAATCCACGCTCCCCACGCGGGGAGCGACGTTACATTGTGATCACATTGTGCAAAAAAGTGACATTTCAATCCACGCTCCCCACGCGGGGAGCGACGGGATAGTGCTAAATGCCGATAACGGCGAATCTCATTTCAATCCACGCTCCCCACGCGGGGAGCGACAGCGGCACGACATCGAAATCGTCGAGGCAATGCCATTTCAATCCACGCTCCCCACGCGGGGAGCGACGGAACAGGCATCGTGCCAAAATTGCATTTTCAGAATTTCAATCCACGCTCCCCACGCGGGGAGCGACGTTAAAACGGAAGAAGCCACGTTCTATATCCGATTATTTCAATCCACGCTCCCCACGCGGGGAGCGACATCGGTTACGGAACGCTTCACGTTTTCGAGACAATTTCAATCCACGCTCCCCACGCGGGGAGCGACATAACTCCGAAGCGCTAGGGGGCGCGAGAACATATTTCAATCCACGCTCCCCACGCGGGGAGCGACCGGCGATTCTTCAACAAGTGGCCCCGACTCTTTCATTTCAATCCACGCTCCCCACGCGGGGAGCGACTACATCGAATTTGTAGCGTATCGCGGACTTACCATTTCAATCCACGCTCCCCACGCGGGGAGCGACAGAGCGCCGGCCGCTTCCATCCATACGCCTTCAGATTTCAATCCACGCTCCCCACGCGGGGAGCGACCGAGCAGCTTATATTCTTGCTTATAATTTCCGGGATTTCAATCCACGCTCCCCACGCGGGGAGCGACGCAGCTTTAAGAGGTGGTAAAATGAGCATCGATATTTCAATCCACGCTCCCCACGCGGGGAGCGACACGGCAGCAGCGCAAATCAATAAGCTATGGCCGATTTCAATCCACGCTCCCCACGCGGGGAGCGACGCATCGGCGATTATGTCACAAACATGTTTGAAGGTATTTCAATCCACGCTCCCCACGCGGGGAGCGACAAAAAACAAGGCGGTTATGTTCTTCGGATTGCCGATTTCAATCCACGCTCCCCACGCGGGGAGCGACCATGGAACTACTGGATTTCATGGCGCATGTTGTTATTTCAATCCACGCTCCCCACGCGGGGAGCGACTCGGATAGCAGACCGGACGGAGCATATACGGAAATTTCAATCCACGCTCCCCACGCGGGGAGCGACCACCTTTGGGGCCGGGCGGCCCGGATACAGCAGTTTATTTCAATCCACGCTCCCCACGCGGGGAGCGACCTGTTTCAGCCGCGTGTGAGAAACGGCAACCCTATTTCAATCCACGCTCCCCACGCGGGGAGCGACCAACAACCAATCCCATTACGATATCAACGACCATATTTCAATCCACGCTCCCCACGCGGGGAGCGACGCGAAAAAACCTAAAGTTGTATCGGTTACAAGATATTTCAATCCACGCTCCCCACGCGGGGAGCGACATTAACGGTTTGCAAGCTATGCTAAAAAAGTATATTTCAATCCACGCTCCCCACGCGGGGAGCGACAATGGTTGAATTACTAGCTAAAGTAGTATCGAAAGTATTTCAATCCACGCTCCCCACGCGGGGAGCGACTATTGCGTTTTTTGCCAAAACTCATAATTATAAAATTTCAATCCACGCTCCCCACGCGGGGAGCGACGTAAATTGAGCGCCTGATAACGGTCTTGTTGATATTTCAATCCACGCTCCCCACGCGGGGAGCGACTAATAAGGAACGGAAAAAAGATCTATTTCGGCACATTTCAATCCACGCTCCCCACGCGGGGAGCGACACCTGCCAACTTCAAACCGTCCAGGGAAAGCGTAATTTCAATCCACGCTCCCCACGCGGGGAGCGACCAAAATTATGATAATTAAGGGAGGATCATTAAATATTTCAATCCACGCTCCCCACGCGGGGAGCGACGCCTTGGATCCATCTTCCCACTCGCGTGCGCGCCATTTCAATCCACGCTCCCCACGCGGGGAGCGACTTCTCGGATTCGATTAAGACCTTTGAGGGAAAAATTTCAATCCACGCTCCCCACGCGGGGAGCGACCGGGAATTGCTTACTATGACGGTAAAACTACTCATTTCAATCCACGCTCCCCACGCGGGGAGCGACACGATTTTAGCAGGGAATCTACTATATGCGGTGTATTTCAATCCACGCTCCCCACGCGGGGAGCGACTTTACAACCGCGCCGGATTCAAGCATGGATGTGAATTTCAATCCACGCTCCCCACGCGGGGAGCGACAGTCAGTGTGCTCGTCTGTATCGATCGTTCCGGCATTTCAATCCACGCTCCCCACGCGGGGAGCGACCTATCGCGCATGTTGCTTACATGGTATAATAAAAAATTTCAATCCACGCTCCCCACGCGGGGAGCGACTTGTAATATTCAATTGTTCGGATGATTCCTTTTATTTCAATCCACGCTCCCCACGCGGGGAGCGACTAGAGTAACCGAAGAATAATACATTTAGGGTACTATTTCAATCCACGCTCCCCACGCGGGGAGCGACCTTATCACCTCATTCTTTATACTTGATATCGTATATTTCAATCCACGCTCCCCACGCGGGGAGCGACTCATCATCGAGTGTAACTATTGCACCGAAACGCTATTTCAATCCACGCTCCCCACGCGGGGAGCGACGCGTACAGCGCACGGTCCGTGGCTTCCGATCTGATTTCAATCCACGCTCCCCACGCGGGGAGCGACGGCCATGAAAGACGGCACCGAGATCGCTCGCACATTTCAATCCACGCTCCCCACGCGGGGAGCGACGTACTGAAACTTGACCTTTGTCATTGCCGTCGTAATTTCAATCCACGCTCCCCACGCGGGGAGCGACGGATCCGATCACTTCGGATGTTCCGGCCGATCTATTTCAATCCACGCTCCCCACGCGGGGAGCGACCGTTTTGAAAGGCGGAATGCAGACGTCGGCAACATTTCAATCCACGCTCCCCACGCGGGGAGCGACGGAAGCGATAAGGGAAGCTGACGAAATCAAGAGATTTCAATCCACGCTCCCCACGCGGGGAGCGACAGATGGTAGACGGTGGGCTTGTTTGCGAGATATCATTTCAATCCACGCTCCCCACGCGGGGAGCGACAGCCACATTATCGACCAGCTGAGGATTGTCAGCATTTCAATCCACGCTCCCCACGCGGGGAGCGACCCGACTCTGGGCGGCAACACCATCACCCTGGTCATTTCAATCCACGCTCCCCACGCGGGGAGCGACTCCAGTTAATGTTCATAGAAATGTCCTCCTTTAATTTCAATCCACGCTCCCCACGCGGGGAGCGACATATGCGCTCTTTATCATCAGATTGTTGATATATATTTCAATCCACGCTCCCCACGCGGGGAGCGACTAAAACCGCCTTCAAATTCGTCTTCACGTCAACCATTTCAATCCACGCTCCCCACGCGGGGAGCGACAGGCACTGGACTGGCTTGCCGGATGGTTCAATATATTTCAATCCACGCTCCCCACGCGGGGAGCGACCTCGTTGATTTCGGAGATGTACACGGACCCAAGCATTTCAATCCACGCTCCCCACGCGGGGAGCGACCAGTGGCAGGCGATACAGCTTCGATCACTGATAATTTCAATCCACGCTCCCCACGCGGGGAGCGACATGACCCCGACACGACGGTCATTCATGCGAATTGATTTCAATCCACGCTCCCCACGCGGGGAGCGACGTCTCAAAATATGAAAGCAGGTGCAGTCAGAAATATTTCAATCCACGCTCCCCACGCGGGGAGCGACTAAAATGTTCATAGAGAAGAAAAGCCAGTACGCCATTTCAATCCACGCTCCCCACGCGGGGAGCGACGATATTCCCGACTGCCAGTGGCGGCGGCGTGGGATTTCAATCCACGCTCCCCACGCGGGGAGCGACGTCAATCGTTTTCGTATCATGGTTATAAATACCGATTTCAATCCACGCTCCCCACGCGGGGAGCGACGTTCGGATTCTACGCCGACAAGAAGAAACAATTCTATTTCAATCCACGCTCCCCACGCGGGGAGCGACTGACAGGTTCCCTCTAACGTGATTGCGTTGGGGGATTTCAATCCACGCTCCCCACGCGGGGAGCGACGCTCTGATCGTTATTTCCCGGGCATATGATGTTATATTTCAATCCACGCTCCCCACGCGGGGAGCGACCAGTATAAAACCGCCTGTTATTCCTAAGATCGATAATTTCAATCCACGCTCCCCACGCGGGGAGCGACAAGGCCCGTGTGGTGATTTTGCTGTGGAGTAACCATTTCAATCCACGCTCCCCACGCGGGGAGCGACGGAACCGTCATTTCTGTTACGGACGGAACGGATGATTTCAATCCACGCTCCCCACGCGGGGAGCGACCTGCGGAAACAAATTAAAAGTATGACTCCGGCCATTTCAATCCACGCTCCCCACGCGGGGAGCGACCGGACGTATCAGCTTTGACAGGTGGGGGACGGATATTTCAATCCACGCTCCCCACGCGGGGAGCGACGCCATGTGTCCACCGCGCGCGGAAGTAGCCGGGCATTTCAATCCACGCTCCCCACGCGGGGAGCGACACAGCGACGGTCAACGGTGCGAATTCGACCGTTATTTCAATCCACGCTCCCCACGCGGGGAGCGACCAAGGTCTTCCGCGTCGAGATAATTCGACTCGACATTTCAATCCACGCTCCCCACGCGGGGAGCGACTCCTTCGTCCTTATTTTCGGATCGTTGGGCCGAAATTTCAATCCACGCTCCCCACGCGGGGAGCGACGATCGGTGATTATATCGCTTCTGCGTACTCCGGAATTTCAATCCACGCTCCCCACGCGGGGAGCGACTTTCATGTGCAGAAATTCGTCATAGGTATCCGCCATTTCAATCCACGCTCCCCACGCGGGGAGCGACCCGTGAGATCCGACGCCTTGAACGCTTCCAACGCATTTCAATCCACGCTCCCCACGCGGGGAGCGACCAAAAGGTTTTGAACGTGGTATACTTAGATTATAATTTCAATCCACGCTCCCCACGCGGGGAGCGACGGATGCGTGGGACAAGGACGATGCGGAAAACAAATTTCAATCCACGCTCCCCACGCGGGGAGCGACAAAACAATTCTGAATTGTTTCTTCTGGTTGGGGTAATTTCAATCCACGCTCCCCACGCGGGGAGCGACTTACGTACCTGGTTAAAAGACCGTGCAAGAATTATTTCAATCCACGCTCCCCACGCGGGGAGCGACGATGTAATGACAGACAACTTAAAAGGATCTGTAGATATTTCAATCCACGCTCCCCACGCGGGGAGCGACTTTAAGTTTGTAAAGCTCATCAATCTTACCAGTATTTCAATCCACGCTCCCCACGCGGGGAGCGACAAAGCTAAATGATTTTTTCTACAAGGTAAGAGGCATTTCAATCCACGCTCCCCACGCGGGGAGCGACAACTCATTCGTCAAGTCGAAGACAAAGAGGTTGTATTTCAATCCACGCTCCCCACGCGGGGAGCGACCCATCAATGTATTGGTAGGCTTCCCCTCCGAGTACATTTCAATCCACGCTCCCCACGCGGGGAGCGACTTCTTGCACCAAGTGTTTTACCCGTCATAACAGCATTTCAATCCACGCTCCCCACGCGGGGAGCGACCAAAGGCTCGATTTTTGTTGAATATGAAACGCACATTTCAATCCACGCTCCCCACGCGGGGAGCGACCGTCGCATCGGAATTAGCTAGTATCAAAACGCACATTTCAATCCACGCTCCCCACGCGGGGAGCGACATGCAATAGGTCTTGACAGGTTCCCTTCGTCGTATTTCAATCCACGCTCCCCACGCGGGGAGCGACCGAAAGCTATGGCATATTTGCTCGATAAGAATAATTTCAATCCACGCTCCCCACGCGGGGAGCGACTCCAGAATCGTTAAAATCCATATGACTTGATCGATTCTGGTTATGCACATTCTACAATAACATGAAGTGATTTCGAATAAATCCAAGGAAAAAGTTGATAAATCATGGTTTTTTCGCGTGCGAATCTCCATGTGAAATCATGTGAGCACCACATTCGCACTACATGATGAAAGTATCATCCGGAACATATGTTTCTTTCGTCCCGAAATGTTTAATTTTGTTCTGATAATTATTTCCAAGTGAATAAATCCGAATGCTGTCTTTCTTCTCGTCAATTATTTTAAGCAATTCATTTTCGACTAAGCAGAGCTCAGAAGGTGTCAGTGAGCACTCAAATACTGAATTCTGAACACGCTGACCATAGTTCACGCAAGTTTTCGCAACTTTACGTAATCTTTTTCGCCCTTGAGCGGTTTCAGTATTTACATCGTAGGTAATAAGCACGAGCATTCTATTTCCATATAAAGGGCGGGTAACTATCCAGATCTCCTCGTACGTGTTTGGCTAGAAGCATTGCTTGCACATAAGGAAGCAAACCAATTTCAACTTTCTCTTGAATATACGGGTGTAGAATTTCTTCTCTCTTTTTTTGTTGGAAAAGTGTCAAGAATGCTTTTCTGCCGTCATCTGACAGGATTACACCGCCCGTCTCCTTTCTTGTAAAGTCCCTTCCGGTTATAATCTTTTTGTTAATTGCAGTTAATACGATACGGTCAGCAAACGGTGCTCGAAATTCCTCCATAAGATCAAGTGCCAGAGAACATCGTCCGGGGCGTTCTGTATGAAAAAAGCCTGCGTAAGGATCGAGTCCGACTGTCTCGAGTGCGCTCACACACATAGAAGTTAGCATACTGTAGGAAAAAGAAAGTAGAGCATTTGTATTGTCCATAGGAGGTCGACGAGAACGGCTACGAAAGAAGAAATCATCTTTCTGTTGTAGAATCATGTCATCGAATAAAGTGAAATATCGATTTGCACTCTCACCTTCAATTCCTCTCAAAATTTCTGCCGTTGATGCGTTGTACGCAAGAACCTTGGATTTTTGCAACGATGTGATTGTTTGCGCAAATCGATCACTATCGATTCGCAAGCTATGGTCCCTGATCGTTCGACTTGCAACTGCCCCGCTGTTCGCGATTTTTGCTGCAATCATATTTTTTGCGATTGCAAGGGATCTTTGGGAATCGTCACATACTCTGTATTGCTCGCGGCGAAGAAGAATATTGCCATATGATTTTCCGGTTACCTTCGCAAGAAACCTGCCATTCGGCCGTAAGAAGACAAGTGACTTGTTCAATTCGGCACACTTGCCCATCAGAGCGGGACTGGCTCCGACATAACTGAATACCATGATGCCGTCAATCGTATGAATCGGCAATCTACCGATTTCCCGGTCCTCATCTTTTACAACAACATTTTCTCCGTCCAATGAGACATAAGCCGTTTCAGTTGTAATAAATAACGTATTCAGTAGCTTCTTCATTCCGCCGCTTCCTTCCCTAATGATTCTTCCAGGTAATCATGAACTGAAGTGGATTTAAGCAGTGACGGTAAACAGAGATCTTTTAGTGAGCAGGCTTTGCAGCTTACTGTAGGCTTTACTTTAGGAACGTATCCTCGCTGCATCAGCATGTGCATTTCAGCAAGCATTTGCTTCACAGCTACTCTACGTTCAGGTGTAATATCAACATGTATTCGGTGTTTAGTCTCCCCGTAAAAAATGGCACCCGAGGTTATCGTGCAGCAGAGCATCTCTTCCAAGCACATGGCTTGTCCGACAAGTTGCAAAATATCTATATCGGAGTCCTTCGGTTTTCCATGCTTATATTCAACCGGATAGACTTCGAAAAGTCCGCTCCTGCCGCTTATCGGAATCCCGTTAGCTGCGGACCGAAATTCTACTACATCGCATTCTCCGCTCACCCCAAGCTCTCTCGAAAAAACAGGAATGCCTCGAGAAATCACAACGTCACGACGGCACTCCGAAGAGTAACCGTCGTGACATTTCTCGTGAAGCATATTGCCTTCCGTAGTTCGAAGATTATCATCCCATAATTGATCAATATGAACCAACGCCCATTGCCTTCGGCAAAAGGCGAAATGTTGGAGCCCTGACAACATGAGAAAATCGTCTTCCTTATATTCCATTCATTATCTCCGGAACGAGTCCATCAAGTTCTTCAATTGAAACATTATAATCGTCTGCCGTTGTCGGGTTCTGAATGCCTTCCTTTATCCGGACGGTTAATGAACGATGAACCTTGGCAGAAGAATACTGTCCGATTTTATTGTTATGTCTCCACCAATATACACGGATGACTTCCATGCTCCCGTCCGGACGTGCAGAAGATGCATCATTTATGAATAAAGTACGCAGCGCCTCCTTGATCTTATCCGCATCCTCATCCGAGAAGCCGGTCTTCTCAGCGAGCTGAACATTGATCGATCCCTTGATCTCATACAGCCCGAACTCAACCATGTGTTTGGTTCCCATCGTGTCGGAACTCTTCTTCCCGTCGCTTGTCGTTTCGCTATTGACACTCTTTGTTATCTGGATACTATTGATATCCACCACAGAAATGCTGGTCGCCTGATGAATCGATACCGGTCCCCGGACACCAACAGATATTCCTTCTGCGTCTTTATCCTTAGCCTTCTTGAAAGCAAAAACCTGCCCGAACGCGCGAACGTCAAACCATTCGGCACAAGCTTTCTTCGCATACTCATCTCTGTTAGCAAACTGGGTGATTGTTTTGCTGGCCCGATCACTCAAGCTGGCAAATCCATCGTCGCTGCGCTCATCCGACTGGACAAAGATTCTCTCTCCCATATCCTGAATACGATTGCGTATCTTGCGTTTGATACATACATCCGAGATTTCACCTTTGCCAGTGTAGGTTGTCCGGGGACGGTTCCCATTAAGAGGATCGCCATTGGGATTTGCGTTTGTAACTGCGACAAGTACGATAAAATCGATTTTGTTCTGTAGAATGCTCATAAAGTTTCCTCCTTATTTTCAACGGGTATTTCTTTCCGGTTCAAATTAGCTCTTTGCAGATAATATCCGATCAGGTACATCTCGCTGAGTCCGCGATTCATTTGTTCCGGATCTTGTTCGGCTAACTTCTCTGCTATCTCTGAGATAAGGTTTTTGTAGAAGGCTCTCGAACCGGCATGCATTCTCTGGAAATATGGATTCAGTTGATTCTCAAGAATTTTCCAGGTGCTTAGCGGATGATTAACAAACGCGCTCTGCAATCGTATTGCATTCGGTTCACGATCTTCATCCCGTGAGTATGTCGATCGTTCCGCTTTTTCAAGTACGGCCAACAGTCTTCCGAAAAGATAACTCCTGTCTTTGTTTTCGTTGTTCAGTGTCATTTCGATATTCCCTCCTTTATGGTTGTAGTAAGTCTTAATCATGGCACATGCCGTAGCCAAAATTCTGTCATGATTTCCACGCGAATATGCCTGAGGATTCGAGGCTCGGATAACAAGTGCGTGAACAATGTCCCATGGGAGAGGAGCTCTGTCCAATATACAATGCAAGATTCTCTGAGTCTGTTCCTTCATGACTTTGTCGTCTGTTTCGATGAAATTTCCACGCTCAGTACCAAAAGCATTCGCAACAATTGATTTAGTAAATGGTGTGAGCACCTCAAGATACGGCCTGTTTTCAACAGAGAATTTTGTGAAATACCAACAGCATGTTTCGCCCCATCTCTGAAGCCGATCATAGAAGTCCGATGCGGTGAGTTCATTGTAATAGGTTACCGATAAGCGTCCTGTTGTAGCTGCGTCAAGTCCAATAATGACGATATTATCTGTTTTTTCCAGCTTACCGCGATAACCATTCAAAGTGTCGATCAGCTTCTTCTTATACTCCTCTTCCGTGAACGGATGTACCGGAGTATCATCCTCAAGTCCCATTGAATCAACGACATTAACAACCTCTTTGCCCAATGGATTCCAGCAGATGTAGGTGCGTTTATCTTTGATTCCGACATGAACGCCCTGTTTTGCCGCCAGCCATGTCAGGGCACTGTGTGCTTTCTGAGTAGCCTCATAGCCGATCGTACATGCCTGTTCAGAAGATAGGAATCGACCCCGAAACACAAAATTGGAAGAATCATTTGCAGAAATCAACTTGGCACCATAATTGGCAGCGACAATACCTTTCGGGTGGTTTGTGGAAATGGATGATTCTTTTCCGGAAAGATAACAAAAATCCTTAAGACCAACCTGCTTTGACAGATAAAATCTGGTGTAGCTATCAAACAGAGTTGTATCCTCCCAAACAGCATCCGGCAACATTCCAAGAACGCGGAAACGCACCAATGCCTTGTCATAGGTTCTGCCGTCTATTTTTTCCTCCACCAGCACTCCCAGTTCATCGCACTTGAGAATTCCTGCCAAAACGAGATCCTGCGTAAGCTTGCTCTGAGACAAGTATTGGAAGATTGATTCTATCTTTGGCACAACATACGCCGATGAATGCCACTTTTCCAGTTCAGCAATATATGCTTTGAATTTATCTCCCGATCTATCTTTAACTGCGGAATCGGTTAAATAATCGGAAAAATCACCGGCTACATACGACAGCGTGTCACATAGTGCATGTGGAGCTATACCGTTAGCACGTGAAGCCGACGATTCTGTAACAGGTATAATTGTCCGGGCATCTGCCTTGTCGACGACAACGGCACGTACAAAGCTGCCGGTTTCATCAACTGTGACTTCTATCTGAGCAGACGCTATCATATGTGCAACGAGGGAGAGCGGAACTTTCTCATCTGTTTTCCCGGCCATTCCCGCATTCGCTTCATAGGTTCGGTAAAGCATGTCCATCCACGGCATTACAGCACCTCCTCGAATTCCCCGATACCGGAGAAGTTACCTTTTTCCGCGCCGAATTCTTTAACATTCATTTCTCGAACTGGACGGTGAATACAGTTCTCCGGCGAAGAAAACTCGATAATTCCGTTACGCATAACGGCATGCCAGAGACGAACTGTCATCTTTCCCTTCGTCTCCTCAGAATATGATTCATCTGCGTACGTAATCCCATGGTACATCACGCCAAAATCGATCTCGGGGGTATCATCATATACGCTCTTCCCGTCCCCAAACCGGCAAGGCGATACATATCCCTGACATTCGCGAGTCCCGAGAAAAATGTCCCGGCGTCCTCCTCGTTCGATCATGCGTTTGGCCACGTTGTGATGCTTATTCTCGTTGCGATCACACTCCAGTTCCGGTCGGTTCTCATTCCAGCCGAAATGCGCTCGTACCTGATAACAGCAATCCTTGAGATACGTGTAATACGACAGATCGTTACTGCTAGTACTGTACTTGATCGGACGAATTCCCTTGGTCTCTGTCTGGATCTTGTTCATCACGCGCACCGCATCGATGTACCAGGTCAGCGTAGGCTTCCAATAGACACTTTGTAGTATCCCCTTGATAGCCTCGTACGTGGGTACTTGATAGCTGAATTTCTCTCCTCCGATTCGTGTGATTGGATCGGAGAATAGTGCATAGTCGCCTCGTACTTCGAACTCAACAATGTTTTCGTGCATAAATAACCTCCTTTCAAAAAAATACATCTCCACTTTTAAGACCTGATTCTCTGCAATAACGCAGCTTATTCAGGATCATAAAATGCTCGGTCGGGTCAGAATACAGCATACCGTCATTCGACAATTGCCTTTTCTGATATTCGAAAATCCGTATAAGATATGGTTTTGCTTGTTCTACAAGGCCCCCCATAAACCCTTTGTTCCATTTAGCTTTTTCCGACAGCAAGTCTGCAATCAGCTTTTCAGCTGTTTCATCATAAGGAACGAGAATATCTGTGGTATTCTCATCGAATACTTCGAAAAGAGTGCCTGCTGTCTTGAAGGATTGATTTAGAAAATACTTTGTGAAAAAATCTCGTTCAGCTAATTCGCTGTTGTCAGCCAGCAATCGAAACAATCGAAGTTCTCTTCCGTCGGAATTCAATAATCTGTATTCAAACTGCGACTTAATATCCGGATCCTGAAAGAGAGTTTCGTAATAAGCATGGACGCTTTTCTCGCTGATCAGATCCTCGTTATATTTTGCAGCATTATTCCTAAAGGAATAGAGTAATGCCGTGGTGGATCGTTGTGACGCGTAGATCTCTTTGAGCATGTTGAGATTCTCGTCGCCGGCCTTCAAGTTTACAATGAAAACATCGCAGAGTTTCCCATACTCACCGTTACGATTACAGCGACCGGCGGCTTGTGCGACATTATCCATTCCCGCTAAGACTCGAATGACCCTCTGGAAGGAAAAATCAACGCCAGCCTCAACTATTTGGGTGGAAACACAGATCACCGGCTCCTTAGCCGTCAGGCAATCCTTGATATTCTTTAGGGTATCCATTCGATGCTTCATGCACATAGATGCTGAGAGGTGAAAAACCTTTGCATCTCTATGTGTTTGACGAATGTGATCGAACAGTTTAACCGCTGTACTCTTGGTATTACAGATCACAAGAAGAGAATGAACGACCTCGAACTTCTCGCTGCAGAAATCTCCTAGTTCCTCTATATTCCTGCCGTACTGTGTAGTACAGTCGTGAATTCTCGTACGCTGGAAAACTGTATAACGAGCAGGATCGTATGGAACGATATCCGCAGGCTCCGTGAAACGGATTGGGATCGTCATTTCATCGAAAACAGGCTGTGTTGCGGACGACAGAACAATCGTTGCACCGCATACATAAGCCAGGAAGTTAATCGTCGCATTAAACATATAGAGCGTTTTCTTTGGCAAAGATTGTATTTCGTCTATGACGATAACGCTATCGGAAAGTGCGTTCATCCTTCTTATGGAAGAAGTCTTCCCTGAGAAAAGAGTGTTCAAGAGTTGGACTAATGTCGTAATGATAATCGGAGAATCCCATGTCTGCGTCAGCAATTCATACTCATCCAGTTCTTCAGGAGAAATAAAATCCTTGATGAAATTTGAGTGATGTTCGGTGACAATATTGTCGTTACCAATATAATCGCGAATAACGGCACTATTCTGTTCGAGAATACTCAGCAAAGGAATCACAAAGATGATTCGCCTCTTGTTGAATGTTTTTGCATTGGATAATGCATATCGTAATGAGGATATTGTCTTACCCGCCCCGGTCGGAAGTGTCAGGCGATACACACCAAATGGCTGTGTCCGGCCTAGCTTATGACAGGTTTCAGAAAAGTAGGATCTGGCTTCATTAATTGGCGCGTCTGATTGAAACAAGGACAGCTTACTCTCCAGATGTCTTGTCGCTTCGTCCCACAACTTGTCACCAGCCACAATAGTCGCGAACTTCTTATCTGTCATGAACTCCGCCGTGTCTCTCCGATCAGCGTCGATTAAGGTGGACAATATAAGACGAGCCAGCATCCCGACTGTAAAGGTCATCGATGTCTTCTTCTTACCGCAAACATCTACTAGATTCTTATACATTCTCTCAATCTCTGCAACTGACTCAAGAAACAATCGATCGATCTCTTCTAAAGAAGCACACAATGATATAAAGTTCCGCATTGCTTCAGGATAACAAATGGATTCCTTGTCTTTATTAAGTCGATGCTCAAAACCGCTATCTCGATTTAAATCAACACAATCAAACTCACCGTGATGGCTTCCTACAGCAAAAGCCAATATCTCACATGTCATCATTGTTAAATCAACGTGCTCTTTGGTGTGATACCTCTCCAACAAAAAAATAACCGCTGCAAATGTGTGATTCACAGAGCCGCGGACGACCGGCTCCTCTCGGGCCGCTTTTTCAATGTAATATGCAAAATCTGGCGTATACTTTCCCATGTCATGAATAAGTCCTGCAAGATATCCCGTAGACGCGAGATTTAAAGAAGAGAGAGAGGCTGATGCATACTTTGCAACTTGCCGGCAATGATCGGCAACAGATTGATATTTAAATTGTTCGTTCGCAGGGCGAATATGCGCCGGGAATTCACAGCAACCCTGATTCATGGGAGATGAACAGCTCATAGACATACTCCTTGCAACTTACCAAAGGAAAGTTGACAAATCTAGTTATAGCTTACAATTCACATGCTATAATTATTTCTTCATAAATCTTCTGTTTTTTAATTATTATATGCCATTATCACGATAATAGCGGAACGAATATTATGTCACATTATTTTCTACGTATATGTTTTTAGATTACTCCGGCATGTGTCCTATATTCAGGACTTTAAGAAAATTCGACGGTTTTTCGTTAAAAATAAATCGTTAACAATTAGAATTGGTTCAAATGAAATCTCGTGAAGATTTCCTGATAAACCATTCTTCCCCCCACAAAAAGACCCGCCAACTCCCCCGTTGACAGGCCTTCTCCGCATTTCTTCAGAATGCTCTCTATCCTATTTTCGCGACAATTACCTTTACATCGCGTCCGTATACAGCTTCCAAATACCCTCGTGGTCGAATGTGACGGGGTGATTGGCTATACCGGCCGCGGATACCTTGAAGCAGTTATCGGTCATCCATTCGATATCGTCCGGTCTGACGCCGAGCTTCGAAAGCGAAGTGGTGAGGCCGATTTTTTCGAGAAGGGACCCAATTGCGGCGACCAGATCGTTCTCGTCCGTGCCGCCAAGCCTTTTCGAGATCTCGGCCATTTTCGCGGGGCAGCCCTCGATGCTGGCGGCCATGACGACGGGGGTCAGGGCCGCCAGGCCCTTGCCGTGCACGACGTCCTTGAGGCCGCTCACGGGATGTTCCATACCGTGGGTGAGTGTGACGCCGGCCATGTGGATGACCATACCGCCGAGTGTGCTGGCGGCGGTCATCTGATCCCAGAGCTCCGGATCTTCACTGCCCTCGTACAGCGGAACGAGGCAGCGGCCGATGTATTCCATGCCCTGAAGGCTTAGGGCATCGGAGATCGGGTTTGCTATTTTCGAGATGTAGGCTTCCATGCAGTGTGTCAGGGCGTCGAATCCGACGGTCGCCAGAAGGCTTTTCGGCATGGTCCGCATCAGGTCGGAGTCGATGATCGAGGCCTTTGCGACGATCGCGTTGGTCCGTAAGGATTTCTTGTCGCCGGTCTCGGGATTGGTGAGGACGGCGAATCCGTTGCCCTCGCTTCCCGTGCCGCAGGTGGTCGGGACGAGGAGGAGCGGCAGGGCTTCGCTTCCGGTTCTGCGGCCGAATATGTAGTCGTTGATGTCGCCGTCGTTTTTGGCGAGGAACGCGATCGCCTTGGCGCAGTCCATGATGCTGCCGCCGCCGAGGCCGATGATTACATCGCAATTCTGCTGCCGCGCGAAAAGGGCCCCGTCTTCGGCGGTCGTCGTGAGCGGGTTCTGCACGACTTTGTCATAGATGACCGATTCGACCCCGGCGCTCTTTACGTACTCGACCGTGCGCTCCAGAAGTCCCGATTTCCGGGTGCTGGAGGTCCCTGTTACGATCAGCGCCTTTCTGCCGTATTGGGCGGCAAGTGTGCCGATTTCCGCGATCTTGCCGCGGCCGAACAGCAGGTTTACCGAAAGGTTGTAAGTGAAGTTCATGCTTTCTTCCTCCTTGGGGGGCGTTTGTCGGACGGTTCTTGATTGGATTATATCGAAGCCAGCGTTTCTTTCAAGGATTCTTCGAAAATATCGAGGCCCTTCTCGAGCTGCTCGCCGGTTATGACAAGGGGCGCCAGGAAACGGACGACATTGCCGTATGATCCGGCGTTTTCGATCAGAAGTCCTTTTTGCAAGGCTGCCGCAATCAGGCGGCTCACGAATTCGGGATACGGTTCCTTGGTCGCTTTGTCTTTTACGAATTCGATGCCGATCATCGCGCCGAGTCCGCGCACATCGCCGACGACCGGGTATTTCTCTTTCAGTGTCTCGAAGCGTGTCAAGACGGTACGGCCGATTTTCAGGGCTTTCCCGCAGAAGTCTTCTTTCTTCATGATGTCCATGACGGCGATCGCCGAGGCACAGGCCAGCGGGTTGCCGCAATAGGTTCCGCCGATCGTGCCGGGTATGACGGAGTCCATGATTTCCTCGCGGGCGGTGATCGAGCTGATCGGAACGCCGCCGCCTAAGGACTTGGCCGTCGCGACGATGTCCGGGGCGGCATCGGCATCTCTCCAGTATTCGGATGCGAAGTATTTTCCCGTTCGGCAGTTGCCGCACTGGACCTCGTCTGCAATCAGCATGATCCCGTAGGTATCGCAGATTTCCCGAACGGCCTTGACCCACGGGATCGGCGCCTCGATGAATCCGCCTTCTCCCTGAAAAGGCTCGATCAGGATTGCCGCGACGTCCTCCGGACGGGTCTCCTCCGTAAGGATCCGCTTCAGTTCATCGACATAATAGCGGATTGCCTTTTTTCCCGTAAGGCCTTTCGGCGCACGGTAGAGATAGGGGAATTCCGCGCGGAAGATTCCGGACGGGAAAGGTCCCATGCCGATGGAATAGGCTTTCTGGGATGTCAGCGCCATCATCAGATTGGTCCGGCCGTGGAAGGCACCGGAGAAACATATGACGTCAGACCGTCCCGTAAAGGCCTTGGCGACCTTGATCGCGTTCTCGTCCGCCTCGGCTCCGCTGTTGGCGAAGTAGGTCTTCTTCCGGTCGCCGCGGCAGGGCACGGTGGCGTTCAGCTTCTCGGCCAGCTCGATGTAACCTTCGTGAACGGCGACGTTAAAGATCGTGTGGAAGTATTTGTCGGACTGCTTCTTTACGGCCTCGATGACCTCCGGCCTCGAGTAGCCGATGTTAAGTACGCCGACGCCGCCGATCCAGTCCAGGATCCGGTTCCCGTCGACGTCTTTGATCATCGCGCCGCTGCCTCTCTTGATGACGACCGGATAGGTGGTTCCGCAGAGTGCTTTCGGGACAGCGGCGTTTCTTCTATGCAGAATGGCCTGTGCTTTGGGGCCGGGTACGGTTCCGGTTACGATTTTCGGCAATTCGTTTCTAAGCATATCAAGTGACCTCTTTTTCTATAAATGTCTTTACCCCCCACAAGTCCGACCCGGGAATGTCTTCGAGCGAAAACATTCCCGGGTCCGGGGTTACTAATGCATTTTCGCGCAGTTTTAGAATCAGAGATTAAACTCTTTCTTCGTATCGGCCAGCGCCTCGTCCAGGCGGTTCAGTACCTTCCCGAAATCTTCGTAACTCGTCGTCGCGGCGGGCTCGAAGCGGATGGTTCTGGCGTTGTTCAGTGTGCCGGCGGTCATGACGCGCCGCGCAAACAGGCCCTTGGCAACCGAGTATCCGATCTCGGATTCGAAGAACTCGACTCCGATCATCAGTCCGATACCGCGCACTTCGCGGATGATGGTCGGGTATTTCTCCTTGAAGGCATTTAGTCCCTTCAGGAGGAACTCACCCTTCTCTCTTGCAAGTTTCGGCACGTCGTTCGTGACCATGAAGTTGATCGCGGCGAGTGCGGCCGAGCAGGCAAGCGGGTTGCCGCCGAAGGTCGGGGAACCGAGTATCCACGGGTTCTCCTTAAGCTCTTCGACCCACATTTTCGGGCGGGCAATGATTCCGGTAATCGGCATGATGCCGCCGCCGAACGCCTTGCCGTATGTCATGATGTCCGGTGTCACGTCTTCTTCGCAGCATCGGAAGTAGCTTCCCGTGCGGCCCATGCCCGTCTGTATCTCGTCAAAAATCAGGCAGATCTCATATTTGTCGCAGAGCTCACGGACCGCTTTCAGGTATCCGGCCGGCGGTATGATGATGCCCGCCTCGCCCTGGATCGGCTCGAGAATGACCGCCGCAATGCTCTCGCCTGTCGCGATCAGCTTCTCTACGGTTCTCGTCATATCGGCGATATCTCCGTAGATGGCATGCGCCACCTGCTGGATCATCGGCAGGTATGGTGTCCGGTACGTGTTCTTGCCGCCGACCGATATCGCTCCGTATGTCTTGCCGTGGAATCCGCCGATCGTCGAGATATACCATTTCTTGCCGGTCGCGATTCGCGCCAGCTTGAGTGCCATTTCGACGGCTTCGGCTCCGCCGTTCGTGAAGAAGCAGTACTGCAGATCGCCCGGGGTGATCTCGGACAGCGCCTGCGCAAGATAACCGCGGAGCGGATCGAGAAGCTCCTGGCTGTGCAGGGCCTGGCGGTGCAGCTGTGCCTCAACATATTTGACGATCTCGGGATTCCTGTGACCGAACGTATAGATACCGAATCCGCCGAGGCAGTCGATAAACTCGGTGCCGTAGATGTCGGTGAAATACGAGTCGTGGTCTTCCCATTCGATGAAGGCCTCATTGGTCGATACGGATTTCCTATACTTGAGCCAGCCCGGATTGATGTAGTTGTTGTAATTGTCGATACATTCTCCGGTCATATCTTTCTTCTGCTGATCTGTCAGTTCAACGGCCGTTATATAGCCGAGAGCCTTTTCGAGTACTTCCTGTGCCTTTGCTGAACTCATAGTTATTTCCTTTCTATTGTATGCATTATGCTGTTGGGAGGCGGTTATTCCATTTTTTTGAGAATCCCTTTCCAGTTTGTTCGTCCGTCACGGCTTCGTTGTTTGGTGACGGATGTATCAACCCTCCTTTTCGTTATAACCAGAACAATAGAATGAATGGAACCAATCAGCGAATCTCAAACCAGCCCGAATTCCCGGGCGCGAGATTGATGTTGATCTGCTTGATTTCGGTATATTCGTCGAGCCCGAAGGTGCCGAGCTCGCGGCCGATGCCGCTCTGCTTGTACCCGCCCCACGGTGCTTCGGGGTAGGTCGGATGGTATGCGTTGATCCAGGTGATACCGGCACGAACCGCCTTGATTACACGCATGGCTCGTGACAGATCATTGGAGAACACACCGCCGGCCAGGCCGTACGCGGTATGGTTGGCGAGGAAGATCGCTTCCTCCTCGTCGTGGAATTTCTGTACCGCGAGAACCGGTCCGAAGATCTCTTCCTGAACGATTCTCATATCCGGCGTACAGTCCGCGAAAATGGCCGGCGCGACGAAGTATCCGTCCGCAAATTCCGGCTCCGTCATGCGGTATCCGCCGCACAGCAGCCTCGCGCCTTCCTCTTTTCCGATCTCGATATAGGAAAGGACCTTGTTCATATGCGCTTCGCTGATGAGAGGCCCCATCTCCGCGCCCTCGGCATCGCCTTTTGCGATCCGGATTCTCTTCGTCCGTTCCGCCATGCGCTCGAGAAATGCGTCGTAGATTGTGTCCTGTAAGAGCAGGCGCGAACCTGCGGAGCAGACCTGGCCCTGGTTGCAGAAGATCGCGAACATCGCCCAGTCGACCGCCTTCTCCAGATCGTAATCGTCAAACACGATGCAGGGCGATTTGCCGCCGAGCTCCAGGCTGATGTTCTTCAGGTTCCCTGTGGCCGCAGTCATGATCTTGCGGCCGGTAACCGTTCCGCCGGTGAAGGCGACTTTCTCGATGTCCATGTTTTCAGCGATTTCCTGCCCGACTGTCGCTCCGGCACCGAGCACCAGATTCGCGACGCCGGCCGGGATTCCGACTTCTTCCAGGATCTCGAAAAGCTTGATCGCCGTTAAGGGCGTAAGCTCCGACGGCTTGAAAACTACCGTGTTGCCGGCTGCAAGGCACGGCGCGAGCTTCCACGCGGCCATCATCAGCGGATAGTTCCAGGGAACAATCTGACCGCAGACACCGATCGGCTCGCGGACGACCATCGCCTCCATATCCGGATTCGGCACGGCGTATTTCTGTCCGGACGGCTTGTTGATCAGACCTGCGTAGTACCGGAGACAGTCGATGGAGTCGTAGACGTCGTAGGTGCTGTCCCGTAAGGGCTTGCCGTTATTGAGAGTCTCGAGGGCGGCGAATTCATCGATCCGCGCTGCGAGCTTGTCGGCGATGCCGTGAAGAAGCGCGGCCCTCTCGTTCGGCGTCGTACGGCGCCAGTCGCCCTTGTCGAAGGTGGCTTTGGCGGCGGCAACCGCCTCGATTACGTCTTCCTTGTCTCCTTCGGTCACGGCCGCGACGATTTGTCCGTCGGCCGGTCCGATAACGTCCCGGGTCTTGCCGCTTTTCGCGAGGACCCACTGGCCGTCTATGTACATTTTCCCGATTTCACTCATATCCCTTACCTCAATTCCTGCTTCCGATCGGTTACTCCGTGAATGTCGTCCAGAGCTTATCGTATTTCTCGACGTCGGATCCGATATCCTGTGTGAATTCGCCGTTCGCAAAAACATCGGACGGGATATTGGACGCCGGCGAGTTCTTGTAACTGTCCGGAAGCAGCGCAACGGCGGCCGCGTTCGGGTTCAGGTATGGATACTCGTCGGATACGAGCTTGCTGATCTCGGGACGCATCAGGAAATTCAGGAATTCGTTTGCCGTGTCGGCGTTCTTGGCGCCCTTGGTAATACAGAGATTGTCGATGAATTTGTAGGTGCCTTCGGACGGGAACACGATCTCGAAGTCAGAGCTCTCCTGCATGCAGATAGCAATTTCCGCGTTCCACATATATCCGATGCTCGTCTCGCCGTTCAGCATGGCGGTCTTCGGAGAATCGCTGTCGAGGAGTCTGACGTTCGGCTTCAGTTCCGCAAGCTTCGCCGCTACCTGCTCGAGCTCCTGGTCGTCCGTCGTATTCAGAGAATATCCGAGACTCTTGGATGTCTCGCCGATTACCGCGCGAAAATCGTCCAGAAGAACCAGGGAGTCCTTGTATTTGGGATCCATAATCTGCGCAAAGGATGTGATCTCGTCGGTAACCTTTGTCTTGTTGACACAGAGCGCCACGACGCCGCCCATGTAGGGAACCGAATACTCGTTGCCCGGATCGAAGCTCTGATCGAGGAATGCCGGATCCATGTTGGACAGATTCGTCATCTTCGACTGGTCAATCTTCTGAAGAAGTCCCTGATCGATCATCATTTTGACCATGTAATCGCTCGGCACGACGATGTCGTAGATACCTTCGTTGCTGCCCTTGATTTTCGCGAGCATATCCTCATTCGACGAGTACGTCGTGACATTCACCTTGACGCCGTACTCCTTTTCGAAAGCCTCAAAGACCGTGTCCGGCATGTATTCGGTCCATACAAACACGTTGAGTTCCTTCTTGGGTGTGTTGGAGCACCCGCTTGTGATGACCATTCCGCCGAGCATAAGCGCCGAAAGAGTAAGTGCCGCGATTCGTTTCAGTCGTTTTCCGGTAAATCCTGCATCCTTTTTCATCTTTTTCCTCCTTGTTCATTCGGGAAAATTGTTTTCGTGAAATGTCTTAACTCTTTTTTTTGTATGCGATGGTCTGACTGGTGATGACGATGGCAAAGGTTATGAGAATGATCAGTGTCGAAAGTGCGTATACATCCGGGCTGACTCCCGACCTTACCAGTTCAAGGATCTTGAGAGGGAATGTCGTGCTCGTCGCGCCTGTCGTAAAGAAGCTGATGATAATGTCGTCGATCGACAGGGTAAATGCCAGCACGGCACCCGAGAGAATCCCCGGCAGGATAATCGGCACCGTTATGTTGAAGAAGACTTTCCTGCGGTTCGCGCCGAGATCCATCGCCGCCTCCTCGACCGATCGGTCATAGCCCGAGAGTCTGGCCCGTACCGTGAATACGACAAACGGTATCGAGAAGGTTATGTGGGCGATGATCATGCTTACGAGTCCCAGAGGAACCTTGCAGATCGAGAAAATGGACAGGAGTGCGATGCCCAGGACGATCTCCGGAATGACGACCGGAATATAAAGGAGCGCGTCGATCGCGCTTTTACCTCTGAACTTGTACCGGAACATCGCAACCGCCGTCAGTGTGCCGATGGCTGTGGCTGCTATAGTACTCGCAGCGGCCACGACAAGGGTGTTGCCGAAGGCCTCGAGCAGCGCGCTGTTACCGGCCATCACGCCATACCAGTCGAGCGTAAAGCCTTCAAAGAGGATGTTTCGCTTCGACACATTGAACGAGAACAATATGACGATTGCGATCGGCAGATAGAGGAAGATGTACATCATCGCAGAGAATGCCCGCGCGCCGATCTTTCCGGTTGTCTTCAGTAGTTTCCGCCTGTTCATCAGACCACCCCCAGATCATCGACTTTTCCGCCGACCTTCGTATAGATCTTGACCAGGATCAGGGTAATCAGAATCAGAACAATCGAGAGCGCGGCGCCGAAAGGCCAGTTGAAGGATTCCTTGAACTGCCGCTCGATAACATTTCCGATGAGCTGGCTCTTTCCCCCGCCCATCAGATCCGACACGAAAAAGTATCCGAGGCACGGGATAAAGACCATGATAATACCGGCAAATATGCCCGATGCCGTCAGCGGAAGTGTTACGTAGAAGAACGTCTTGACCGACTTTGCCCCAAGATCGCCGGCCGCTTCCAGGAGGCTCCTGTCCAGTTTGTCGATTACTGTATGAAGCGGCAGCACCATGAACGGGATCAGCGTATAGACCATACCCAGAACGACCGCTTCCCTTGTGAAAAGCATGCCGATCGGCTCCTTTATGATTCCCGTCAGCACAAGAAAATGATTGATATATCCATTTTCGCCGAGCAGAGTACGCCATCCATAGAGGCGGATAATGGAATTCGTCCAGAACGGCAGCATCAGAAAAATCAGCATCAGCGTCTTCCTGAACGGTGTCGTCCTTGCCATAATGTACGCGAAAGGGTACCCGATCAGAATGCAGATCAGTGTGGTAAGTCCCGCTACGGCGAGTGAATTCCCGTAAATGGTCAGAAGCGTCGGATCCAGAAGCTTCGCATAATTATTGAGGGTAAACTGAAAAACGATGTTATGCGAGGAATCCGTTGAGGCGAAGCTGATGACCAGAATATAGAGAAGCGGAATCGCGATCAGGAGCAGAAGCCAGACCGTAACGGGCGAAATCATCGTTATAAGCGGCAGCGTCTTATTCTTGAAACGGTGCCTTGTCTCATCCTTCATCCCAAGCCCCCCATTCCGGCGTCTGCCGAGTATCCGCTCAAGTCGACATTGTCTACGGCCGCCAAAACGTCATTTGATGCGGAGTGCATGAGAACGGCGTCTTCCGGCTGCCAGTAGAGGTATTGTGTGGAACCGACCACTGGCGCGGGCTGACCGGCGAGTGTCGTAATCTTGATTTCCTGTCCGTTCTGCAGCACCATGATGCTGGTAACGAGCGTACCGATGAAGACACTCTCCTTGATAAAGCCCTGCACGCTGAAGCCGTCGACGGGGCTTAAGGAGCATCTAGTCTTCTCGGGACGTACCGAGAGATAAATCATTTCTTTCTCACGGAAACCCTTGCCGGTCCCGTATACGAACCCGGCCTCCGTAGAAAGCACGATGCCGTCTTCGTCGGCTTTTTCGACCACGGCATCGAAGAGGTTCGATTCGCCGATAAAGTCCGCGACGAATTTCGTCTTCGGATGATCGTAAATTCCGGACGGGGTGTCGATCTGTTCGAGAATTCCTCCGTTCATAATCGCGATACGGTCGCTCATCGTAAGAGCCTCCTCCTGATCGTGCGTCACATATACGAAGGTAATTTCGAGTTTCTTCTGAAGCCGCTTCAGTTCGAACTGCATCTGCTTTCTGAGCTTCTTATCAAGAGCACCCAGAGGTTCGTCGAGGAGGAGGACCCTGGGCTTGTTGATGATCGCACGGGCAATCGCAACACGCTGCTTCTGTCCGCCGGAGAGCTGTGACGGGAACCGCTTCTCGAAGCCTTCCAGCTGGACAAGGGCGAGTGTTTTCAGGACTTCCTTCTTAATCTCTGCCTTGCCGACCTTCTTCATCTTGAGTCCGAAGGCGACATTGTCGAAGACATTCATATGCGGGAAAAGCGCATAACTCTGAAAGACCGTGTTGACGTTGCGCTCAAACGGCTCCTTGTTCCCGACCGCTTCGCCTTCGACGAGAATGATGCCTTCGCTCTGCTGTTCAAAACCGGCGATCATGCGCAGCGTCGTTGTTTTGCCGCAGCCGGAAGGTCCGAGAATCGAAAGAAATTCGCCCTCGTAGACTTCCATCTCCAGATTTTTCACGACATGGTTCTCTCCGTAGAATTTTTCAACATGATTGAGTTGCACGATCGCTTTGTTTGACATGTTGTCAGGCCTCCCCTTGTTATGACGAAAAAAAGAAGGCGCGGTATCCGTTCTTCAGATGCCGTGCCTTCTTTGGCGTAAAAAGAATAAAAAAAAGCCGGAAATCCTTTGTCGGATCTTCCGCCCTCGCTGGCGCATATCATGTGCTTACCGGTTGTCTTCGCGCCACGCCGGATGCCGGCCCGGCGCACTTCATCAGATGGCCTTTGTGCCTCTCTCCCCGGTTCTGATCCGCATCGCTTCTTCGACAGGATATACAAACACCTTGCCGTCTCCGACCCGTCCGCTTGTAAGCTTCTCCGTGACGAGATTCAGTATATCGTCCACGACGTCGTCATCCACAACAACATTCGCCTGAATCTTGGGTATCAGGTTCATGCTGACCAGCTTCATTCCTTTGAGCTCGCTTACGTCACCCTTCTGGTTGCCGCAGCCCATAACGCTGAAAACGGTCATGCCTCCGACCGCGTATCCGTTCAGAATCTGCTTAAGATCTTCCAATCTGTCCGGCCGGATAATGATTTCCAGTTTCTTCATGATGTGATGTCACCTCCTCCGCGTTTTGCAACTCATTGTTGCCGTTCCGTCATTTTCGAGCGAAACAATTCTTATAAACATACAATGCTACAGCTTTCGCGCAATGTCAACTGCAATTTTGCGGAACTCTCCGGTCATTTTTGGAATTCGGACACTATAGCGCACAATTCAACGCAATATTAAGACTTTTCGAGCTTTATAGTGCGTCATACAACACATACGGGTTTACACAACAGTCTCTTAAGCGGACTGATATCTTCATGCGCACTGGATCGCGCGCCCCCCCGCCGGACAGGTTCATTCACGGCGTCCAAGCGTTTTTATGAATTTGCGGGTCTCTGGAATTTCATTTCCTGTGTTGTGTTCCCGTCACGACAGTACTATGATGATACTATCAAACCAAGGGAAAGCGGTGCGGTATGGATTACTTCTCGGAAAACGTCGCCTATAATCTGAAGCGTCTTCGCAAAGAGAACAAAATGAGTCTTGATGTTCTGGCCGAGCAAACCGGCATCAGCAAGAGTATGCTCGGACAGATTGAGCGCGGTGAATCGAATCCGACCATTGCGACGCTCGGTAAAATCGTAAGCGGACTTCGCATTCCCTTCTCGGCCCTGGTCGGGTCGCCGAAGACGGATGTTGTCACGGTTCTTAAGAGTTCGCTCGATACCATGCATGAAAACACAGAAAACGCTAAGGTATATTCCTATTTTCCCTATGAGGAAGACAGAGACTTCGAGATATACACAATTGAGGTCAAACCCCACGCGTCCCACACAACCGGCTCTCACGGAAAAAATACCCTGGAATACGTTACGGTATTCCAGGGCAGTATGCGTCTTTTGCTTGACGGCAACTCTTATGAAGTGAACGAAGGCGACGCCATCCGCTTCCACTCTGACAAAGAGCACACCTATGAGAATGTCGGAGACCGCCCGCTGACTCTGCACAGCGTATTCACCTGGGATTGATCCGGTCCGGTTAATCGGGTCGGGCCGACATATGCGATGCCGGTGTTCTTCTCTTCCGGGCTATCCGTTAACGCGTATGCCGGGACTTCCCCTTCTGTCCTCTTCTTACAAACCAGACAATGATAATAACAGCCGCCACGAATAAGACCGCAATCAGAATCCAGATCCACAGGCTGCTATTGGCAGACGTGCCGGGCCGATCCAGCGATCCTGCCTTATCACCCTGATCCAACGTCGCCTGGGACGGACCCGGAGCACGGGTCTCTTCCGTCGCCGGATTCGACGCATCGGAAGCAGTCGGAGCACTTGTTGAAGCTGTCGTTTCGTCAGTCGCGGTATCCGAAGGAGCTGTTGTTGCGTCGGGCGCCACCGTTGCCGTCGGGACGGGTGTCCTTGTTGGCGCAGGTGTCGAGGTCGCTGTCGGACTCCTTGTGGGTACAGGCGTCGCAGTCGGCGTCCTGGTCGGGATCGGAGTTGCCGTCGCAGCCGGTGCCGCCGTAGGAACCGGCGTCGCCGTGGGTGCGGCAGTCGGGTTCGGCGTCGCGGAAGGAATCGGTGTTGCCGTTGGTGTCGGAGTCGTTTCGATGACCGACTTTAGTACGACACCGGTTGATGCGGCCAGCACATCAAGTCCGGAAGCATACTGGTCTGCGGCACATGTGACCGACACATTCGTTATATCTGTATCGTAATCGGCCGTTGTGCTGCCGGAAAGAGCTATTGTCACGGTGTGATCGTCAACTCTTGTTATACTGCCCGCCGCGATGCCGGCCGGGAGATTGGAAACCGTCCAGGAAGCCGGGGTGAGACTTGCGGCAAACTGTCCGCCTGTCAGCGTTACCGTTATGATCTCGCCGTTTTCCGCGCCCTCCGTAATGTTCCCGTCGTCGTGCATCGAGATGGACTCTGCGTCATTTACGCAGGTGAGAGTAACTCCGGCTCCGGTAAGGCTGCCGCCTCCTGTACTATCCCTGTATTCGTCCGCCGTACAGGTCACGGAAATATCCATATTCGTGTCATAGTCCCAGCGCGCGTTGCCGGAAAGCGCGATCGAGACGTGTGTGGCATCCACTCTCGTAACCGATCCGGCAGTGACTCCGTCCGGCAGGCCGGACAGGGTCCAGTTGGCCGGGGTAAGTGTACCGGCAAAGGTGCCGCCGGTAAGGATTGCCGTGATGATTTCGCCGTTCTCCGCGCCCTCGGTGATATTGCCGTCGCTCTGTATCGTGATGGACTCGGCGTCATCTGTCGCGGCAACATCGATCGGATTCGACTTCGTTTCAAGCCCGGTGGACAGTTCACTTCCGGCAATCGTTATATCGAGAGGAAGAGTACTGTCAAAATCCGCGCCGCTGTATGAAATGGTCACCGTGCAGTGTGTAGAGTCGATGTAGAGCACATTGGAAACCGAGAACGGAGCGGATGCGGTGAAGCTTGCCGCATCCAGTGTCCCGTCAGCAAATGTCATGCCTTTGAGGCGAAGATTCAGTGTGGCACCGTTAATATTGCTTTCATCCGGCATGACGGGTGCGGTAAGGATCACTTCAGGCTCGACAATGGCGGTAAGTGTTATTCCGGTCGCGCTCAAGGCTCCGTTACCCGTGTTGTCGCTGTACTCGTCTGCAGTACAGGTTATTGAAATATCCGTAATGTCCGTATCGTAATCCACCGTGGAATTCCCGGAAAGGGAAATCGTTACCGTATGGTCGTCAACACGGGTGACTGTGCCTATGACGACGCCGGCCGGAAGATTTGACAGAGTCCAGTTCGCAGAGGTCAGCGTATCCGCAAACTCACCGCCCGATATCGTCGCGGTGATGACTTCTCCGTCTTCATGACCCTCGGTGATAAGACCGTCGTCGCTTATAAGCATTGCCTCCGCATCATTGACCGCACGAAGAGTAACGCCCGTTCCGGTAATTCCGGAACCGCCGTTACTGTCGGCGTATTCGGCCGGTTCGCAGGTAACCGATACGTTTGTTATGTCGATGTCGTAGTCTGTCGAGGCGTTTCCGGAGAGCGCAATCGTCACGTGTGTATTGTCGACACGCGTCACCGCACCTTTTGTGACGCTGTCGGGAAGACCCGATACCGTCCAGTTCGAAGGAATAACGGTGCCCGCGAAGTGACCTCCGGAGAGCGTAACCGTTATGATTTCACTGTTCTCCGCGCCTTCCGCGATATTTCCGTCATCGCTGATCACGATGCTTTCCGGGTCGCTTGTTGCCGTAAGTGTGATTCCGGAATTGTCTGTAAGAGTCCCGTCGCCCGTGCTGTCGAGATACTCGGAATCCGTGCAGGCAACCGTGACATCTGTGATGTCGCTGTCATAGTCCACGCTTGAATTGCCGGACAATGCAATCTGCACATGCGTATCGTCGATTCGCGTGACCGTGCCCTTCGCAACACCGGCGGGAAGATTGGAAACCGTCCAGTTCGCAGAGGAAAGACTCGCCGCAAACTGTCCGCCGGTAAGCGTAACGGCAAGGATCTCGCCGTCCTCGGCGCCTTCCGTAATGAGACCGTCGTCGCTTATCGAAATGCTTTCCGCGTCAACGACAGCGGTGATCGTAATACCGGAGTTAGCGGAAAGGGTCCCGCCTCCCGTATTATCGCTATACTCGGAAGCCGTGCAGGATACCGTAACGTTCGTGATGTCGGAATCATAGTCCTTTGTCGAATTGCCGGAGAGTGTGATCGACACATGATGGTCGTCCACTCTTGTGACCGCACCCTTGGAAACGCCTTCGGGCAGATTGGAGACCGTCCAGTTCGAAGGAGTGATGCCGGCCGCTAACTGACCGCCCGAAATCTCCGCGGTGATAACCTCACCGTTCTCGGCACCCTCCGCAATGGACCCGTCGTCGCTCACCGAGAGAATTTCTGCGTCTTTTATAGCGGTCAACACAACGCCTATGCCGACGGTGAGACTTCCGTCTCCCGTATGATCCACATACTCATCGACCGCACAGGACACCCAAACGTTCATAATATCGCTGTCGTAGTCAACGGATGCATTTCCGGACAGTGCAATCGATACGTGATGATCATCTACTCTTGTAACCGCGCTCTTGGAAACACCCGAGGGCAGGCCGGTAACCGTCCAGTTCTCGGAAGTAATCGTGTCGGCAAACAGTCCGCCCGACAATGTAGCCGTGATGACTTCGCCGTTTTCTGCGCCTTCCGTGATAACGCCGTCATCGCTGATTGTGAGGGATTCCGCATCAATTACAGCGGCAACGCCTATCGCATTCGATGTGAAACCGACGCTGTCCGAGAGCTCGGCACCTGCCACCGCTATGCTGAACGGCTGATCCTGATCAAAGTCCGCTCCCGTATAAGCGAGCGTGAGTACTACATGGGTGCTGTCGATATTATTTACACCCGAGACCGTAAACGGCGCACCGACGACGGTGTAGTTCGCTTTAGCCGGGGTGATACCGACAAAGGTTACACCTACCAGTGCGAGATTCACAATCGCGCCGTTGATGTTGTCCTCGGTAAGAGCAGGAGACGACGTAAGGATCACGTCTTTCCGGATAACAGCGGTCAGTGTGACGCCGGAATTGTCCGTCAGAATTCCGTTCCCGGTGCTGTCCTTATATTCCGCGGCCGTACAGGAAACGGTTACGTTCGTGATATTGGTGGTGTAGTAGATCGTCGAATTGCCTGACAGCGTAATCGCAGCATGCGTATCGTCCACTCTCGTTACCGATCCGACGGTTACGCCGGCCGGCAGATTGGAGACCGTCCAGTTGGCCGGCGTAAGGGTATCGGCATACTGGCCTCCCGAAAGAGTTGCTGTAATGACTTCGCCGTTCTCGGCCTCTTCCAGAATGGATCCGTCGTCACTGATGGAGATGCTTTCCGCGTCGTTTACGCCAATCAGTGTGAATCCGGTATTGGCCGAAATACTCCCGCCTCCCGTGTTGTCGATATATTCGGCTGAAGTACAGGAAACGGTAATATTTGTGATGTTCGTGTCATAATCAGACGCAGCATTTCCGGATAGCGCAATGCGGACATGCGTATTGTCAACTCTCGTAACCGCGCCTTTGGCGACTCCGTCGGGAAGGTTCGACACCGTCCAGTTTGCGGGCGTAATCGCAGCCGCGAACTGTCCTCCGGATATCGTCACGATAATGAATGCGTTGTTCTCGGACCCTTCCGTCCCGCTGCCGCTTAAGGCCAGGCTTTCCGCGTCGTTATTGGCTGCAACCGGTAATGTATTGGTGGTGGTGATGCCGGTTCCAACACTGACCTCCGAACCTGCAACGGTGATCCCGAACGCTTTGCTGCTGTCAAAATCAGCTCCGCCATACGCAAGAGTAAGTGCACAGTGCGAGGAATCGGTGTAACTGACACCGGATATCGTAAACGGCGCTCCGGTCACCGCAAAATTCGACGCGCTCAATATATTGTCGGTAAAAGTCGTGGCATCCAGCGCGAGATTGACGGACGCTCCGTTGATGTTGCTCTCGGTTAGTGCCCCCGAGGTGAGAGACGCCGAAGGCGCGGTGTAAGTGATTACGAGCTGCGGTCTGTAAGCCGCGTTGGGATCCTCGCTGGAAAGCACCGAAAACTCGTTGATGCTTGCCGTATCGGTCGGGCTTAACACAAGCGTCGCCACATGGTCGCCTGTTCGTTGACCTTCGACAAAGGCGGTCACGTTAAAGTTGTTCGGATACGAGGCAAATTCGCTCTCTCCGCCGGCTGTTGTCGTTTGGTTTGTCAGGATTGTCACGTCCTTTGTCGGTACCGTGGCATCCGATACACTCCATAAATCGCTGTTCGAGCCGTAAACATCCACGTTGCAGGTTCCGGCCTCATGATACGGATATAATCGCAAAACGGCGGATGTGATCGGACCGGGTATGGAGGAAAGATCAAAGCTGAACACGCTTTGCTCCAAGCCATACGGCGAAACCTGATTGCCCGTATATAAGTACGATCGTCCGCCTGCAGGCCAGTTGGTATATCCGCCCGTTGCATCCACAAATTTATCTTTTGTTGCAAACACCGTCGTATTTTGGGATACGGCCAATGCTTTGTCTTCCGATAGAATGGACGGCAGCAATATACCTGTTAAAAGCGAAACTGCAAGCAGAATCGCGAGTGTCTTTGAGTGAGCCGGCTTGTGCTTTTTCATAGATGTCCCCCCGTTTATACCAATTGCCGAAATATATAAAACACATTTTACACTGGATCATGCTTATCTAAAAGAACTGTTTTCGTAAAAGAGAATTATATAATGCATAATCGTATCCTAGGATCCTTTTTCCTTCTTGTTCCTGTGAAAATAATCGGCCAGCCGATACAGCGCGTAAAGAGGTGCCGATACCGGATTGGAGGATGCGATCAGGTCGTTGACCATGCCGAATTGCTCGGTACCGTCATTAACCAGATAGGTTCTCGTCGATGACGGCCCCTTGATCCCCATTTCCGCGAAATCCAGCTTCCCGCCGTTTATGACGGCGCGCGAAAACAGATCGCGAACCGTATCCCTAATATGGTCTTCCAATCCGTCAAAAGCTTTTACGAGCCGGCTGTTGTAATGCATGAGCGGATCTTCGCGGACCTGGCTCAGCATAAGCACTTCGTCAAGCGCATTTTCGACAAGCGTCAGATAATCGGCCCAGCAGAGATTGATCGCATACAGCTCGATGTGCTTGCGTCCCGCCTGATATTCTTCTTCCGAAATCTGCCTTCTGATCTCTTCGCACTTCGCGGGATCGTATTTTTCGAGCACGGATAAGGAGTCCTTGTCCGTGAGAATCCGCATGCGCTTATCGTGGACGATCCGGCGGTGGTCCTCGACGAGGATGGAATACTTGGAGAGGGTAATTTTCGCGTCTGTGATCTGCCCTTCCGAGACCCGCTGTGTATGCGCGACCGCGCGTACCGCCGCCCGTCCCGCTACTTCGCCGCGGCCGTCTTCCCGGATATTCTTCGGAAGGCTCTCGCGGAGGCGGTACTTCTGCATCAGATCGTCCTCGAAGGATATGAAGAAGCGGCTTTCACCGGGGTCTCCCTGTCGCCCGGCACGCCCGCGCAGCTGCTTGTCGATTCGCCGGCTCTCGTGCCGGTTGGTGCCGATCACATAGAGGCCGCCTAAATTCTTGACTTCGGCGTACTGTTCGCCGCTCATGCCTCCCAATCGGATATCAACTCCTCGGCCGGCCATATTGGTCGATATGGTAACGGCGCTTCTTTTTCCGGCGTCGGCGATGATTTTCGCTTCTTCCTCGTCGTTCTTGGCGTTCAGGATCCTGAGTTCCGGTATCCGGAACCGGAGTATACCTGAGAGAAGCTCGGATTCGCGGATCGTATGTGTGCCGATCAGGATCGGACGGCCCGTCAGGTGAACCGTCTCAATCTCCTCGCATAATGCGTCAAATTTAGCCTTTGTATTCGCGAAAAGCCGGTCCTCGTGATCGATGCGTATGCAGGGGATTTCCGGAGGAATGACCGTAACCATTTTCCCGTAGAATTCATAGAATTCGTAGGCGGAATCAGCCGCAGTGCCGGTCATTCCGCAGAATTCCGGATAGAATCGGAGATAATCCCGCAAGGTGATCCGGTTCATCACGAGCCCGTGTTCTTTCGGCGTCAAGCCTTCCTTCAGCTCGACGGCTGCCTGCAGGCCGTCCGGCCACTCGCGGTTCTTGTCGACGCGTCCCGTGAATTCATCGACCAGCTGTACCTCGGAGTTCTTTATAATGTAATCGACGTCGCGCTTCAGCAGGAATTCGGCCTGTAGAAAGACATTAATCTTCGACAGGAGATCGTGGTTATTCTCATCATATAGGTTATCGAGACCGAGGCTCTTCTCGATATAGGCGATTCCTTCTTCGGTCAGCGAGATATTGTTTCCATACTCATCCGTGACGTAGTGAAGATCTTTCCCGCAGCTTCTCACGGTCGCAATCATGCGCCGGTCCATGTCCACGAGCGAGGGAATGTCGCCGGAGATGACGAGAGGAATCCGGGCTTCGTCGATCAGGATTGAATCGGCTTCGTCCAGGATCGCAAAATGAAAGGGGCGGCGGCAGATCTGAGCGGCATCGTAGGCCAGGAATTCGCGGAGATAATCGAAACCGGCTTCCTTGGCCGTAAGATACGTGATATCGGCCGCGTACGCGGCTTTTCGCGTATCGGTATCCGAGGTCTCGCGGATATAGGCGACGGTAAATCCGAGCATCGTATAGACGGGCTCCATCCAGAGGGCGTCGCGTTTCGCAAGATAATCGTTGAAGGTCAGGACATGGACGCCTTCGCCGGTTAAGGCTTCGAGGCAAGCCGGGAATACGGCCGCGATGGTCTTGCCCTCGCCGGTCGGAAGCTCGATCAGCCTTCCCATAGCCATCGCCGTCGAGGCCATCAGCTGCGCATCATGGGGCGTGATCGAAAGCGCGCGTTCGACGGCCGTGTATACGGCGGCATAGACTTCGGGCAGGAGCTCCGCCCTTGCGGCGCCCCCGGTCGCTCTTTTCTTCAGATCGGTCATGATCCGCAGAAGATCCTCCGGCGTGGCATCCGGAAGGATGTGCTTCCGGATCTCCGGCAGGGTTCCTAAATATAGATTCAGATTCGATTCGATAAATTTTGAATTTCCCATCTTCTCCATCGCCTTCATCCGCCGGTCTTTGGCCGAACGGTGCCCTACCTGAGGAAAGTCCGTGCGTGCGGTATTCCGGCTATCCATATCATCATATACCAAAACGAGTGATTGCGATTAATCGCGGGTGGAAGAACCTACATAAGAAACCTGTCCCTGGCAGCTAGGAATGCAGCCTGCTTTGGCACGCTGCCAATTCAGGCGGTGGTCATAGGTGAATACTCCCCGCGTCGCGGTGAGAAGCAAAGCCTTGCGTACGAAATGACACCGCACAACCTGTTTCGTACGCAGTTTTCGCCGTGGAGGCTTCCGGCGAGGTTCGGTATGCATAGTGGTATTGGCGCCGAAGCACGGCGCCCGCATACGGTATGCGTAGTGGTATTGGCGCCGAAGCACGGCGCCCGCATACGGTATGCGTAGTGGTATTGGCGCCGAAGCACGGCGCCCGCATACGGTATGCGTAGTGGTATTGGCGCCGAAGCACGGCGCCCGCATACGGT
>Ga0209800_10001019_pt1 | contig 33679 bp, 31 predicted proteins | sample Higcelweek8metaG_FD_187174 | JGI IMG/M metagenome (GOLD analysis project Ga0209800, IMG submission 187174) | Freshwater pond sediment microbial communities from the University of Edinburgh, under environmental carbon perturbations - High... | ecosystem: Environmental > Aquatic > Freshwater >...
TAGGTATTTTTTCATATCTCTTGCTCTGCTGGATAATGTTTAAAAAATCGTGGCAAAACAGATATGAAATTGGAGGCTATTTCTCTCTTTCAATATTCCTGGTTATATTTATCAGCGGTTTTTTTAACTCTCAGATACTGGATTCAGGGCCTGCGCTCTTTTTCGCATTAGGCTACGGGCTGCTGAACCACATGAAAAGCAGACAACCTTAATCTCGTTGCTCTTTCTCCAGAATCAGTGGTTGACGCCTCTTATTGTAGAGAGTCTCTATTCAAAGACTTGAAGAGAGTTATGGATTTTGTATAACTGAATTTTTCTCATAAAGTTTCGCATATTTATAAAATGTCCCTTCAAAGTTGCCTAATGCAATCACAAAGCCCGGCCATCCGTCAAGAAGACTCCTCTTAAGAATATACATATGGATAAATGCCCATAACCCTTCCAACAGTGCAGATGCCATTCCAGCTCTTCTGCCCTCCCTCTCCATTTTTACAGCGCTCAAGGAGGAGTATCTCAGTGTTTTTCTCTGCACCTCCTCCAGATTCTTAAAAGGCACCTGCCATATAGAGTTTTTCAGGTATCCAGCAGTTCTGGAGGACTTTATCACAAAACCCTCATGAACCGGGTCAGGTTTATATGTCAGAGCCCCCTTACGAAACAGCTGGGGTTGACGATAATCAGGGTAAAAACATTTGAGCCATTTGCCCATGAAGATATTTCTTCTGGGGACAAACCAGACATCATGTACTCTCTTTGATCCAATAATGTCAACTATCTCATCTCTGACCTCATCAGTGCAGCGCTCATCAGAATCCAGGCTGAAGATCCACTCATGAGAGCATGCAGCAATAGCCTGATTTCTGAGATCTCCAAATCCGTTGAATGGAATCTGAACAACTTTAGCACCCATTAAAGTTGCAATTTCAGCAGTTCTGTCTGTGCTAAAGGAGTCTGCAACAACAATTTCATCAGCCCATGAGACGCTTTTTATTGCAGCCTCAATTTTGTCCGCTTCATTATAGGCTATTATATATACAGATAGATGGCTCATAGAACTCTCCTTAAAGAGGATTTGAAGAAATTTTCCTAAGTCCGTTAGTACAGATATACTCATCAGATTCAATAGATCTGTTAAGAAGTTTATCGTTCAGTTCAAGATTGTTTCGATCATATTGCATGTGCCAAAGATGAAAACAGATTGCCATAAAGGGGTGCTCTTTTTTTTTAAGGCCATAATTGTATAACCGGACAGCCAGCTCAGAATCCTCACGACCCCACCCTGTGAAATCCTGATTATACCCGTTTACAGATTCAATATCTCTTTTGAATAGCCCGGTATTACAGCTTCTGATCCCTCTGGTGCTTTTGGAGTACAAAGATGGAATTATGGGTAGTCGTAACAGATGGTGTCCGTTTTCAAGTTGACCTTTTAACCAGTATAGAATGAGTTTACGTAATATCGCTATCTCACTGAATGTGAATTTTTCAGACAGGCTTCTATTTACCAGAACCCGCTTCCCCTGAAAAAAACATCCAGCTTCAGCAAGCCTTAGGTGATCAGCAATAAAATGGGGGGCAGGAATGCAGTCACCGTCAAGAAATACCAGATAGTCACCAGAGGCTTTTTTGATGGCTCTGTTTCTGATCTCTGCTACTCTGAAACCGCAGTCCTCTTGCCAGACATGGTGCAGAGGGGATGGAAATTTTTTTTTAAATTGATTGACTGTTCTGAGGGTCTCCTCTCCTGATCCATCATCAGCTACAATGACCTCATCTGGGAGGTGGTGCTGGCGCAGCACTCCATTTAGAACACGTGTCAGCATAGCAGGGCTGTTGTATGTTGTGATAATAAGGGAGAGTCTGATATTTTTCATTGCAGAAAAATATCAAAAGATCATCTAAAAATCAAGAGATGTTTTGCGTTGATTATACATAATATACTTAATCCTACCAGATTTCTGCTCTGTCACCCCTATGGTCACCGCAGAGCTGGAGTCCACTCTCATGCTTATGGTCTATACAATCTGTCTGCCTCATATGAGCTTCGTACAAATGGAGCTGATGCCACAGATCTGAAGCCAGCTGATTCGGCAAATGCCTTGAGTTCATCAAACTCTCCTGGTTCATAATATTTCACCACAGGAAGGTGTTTTGCCGAAGGTTGCAGATACTGGCCAATTGTCAGAATTGTGCAGCCATGCTGGTAAAGATCTGTGATTGTACGCTTAAGTTCATCCTCACTCTCCCCAAGCCCCACCATGATACCTGATTTCACTGCTATTCTCTCTTTCTGTGAATTTATCACTTTTGATCTGTCAGCTCCTCTGTATCGAGCTGCCCTCTGGATAAGCTCAAGAGATCTCTTATACTGAGCTTCCGGGCGGACTGTAGAATAAAGTGATGGGACTGTTTCAATGTTGTGGTTGAGTACATCAGGCTCTGCATCCATTACACTCTTCAAAGCAGCGCTATCTCCCTGAAAATCGGGTATAAGGACTTCAATCTTGATTTTTTCTCCTCTCTCTTGAGAGAGTAAGCATCTGATCTCTCTGATTGTTTGGGCAAAATGGTCAGCCCCACCATCATCAAGGTCATCTCTTGTTACTGATGTAATCACTACATATTTCAACCCGAGTGCAAGAGCTGCCTTTGCAACCCTTGCCGGTTCATCAGGGTCAAGGGGCAGTGGAGTGCCTGTTTTAACATTGCAGAATCTGCAATTTCTGGTGCATTGATCTCCCATAATCATGAATGTTGAGGTGTTCCTTGAGAAACACTCCCACATGTTGGGACATTTTGCCTCCTGGCATACTGTGTGGAGATTGGCTCTGCTCAGAAGCTGTCTCACCCTCTCATACTCAGAGCCTTTAGGGAGGGATCTTTTCAGCCATGAAGGCTTATGCTCTCTTGTTTGCAATATCGCTTTCATAGTTCAACACCTGTAATATTCTGAAAATGGTACAGTAATTTCTCTTTGACTTTCCCAATCTCAATAATCTTCCCAATATCAATTGATGGTTCCATAAGAGTATTTTTATGACTCTTTCTGAGTTCATTTTCAAGAGAGGTCATCAAGAGACCAGCCATACCGCATGGGTTGATCCATTTGAAAGGTGTGAGGTCAGGATTGACATTGAGCGCAAGACCGTGAAACGATATCCCCCGCCTGACAGAGAGTCCAATGCTGCCAAGTTTTGCACTGCTTCCAGGGGCTGTAAAGCTCTTCCCCTTATCCATAGTGGCACTCTGTCCATCTCTAACCCACACCCCGTGATTTCTCTCATCTCTTAATGCTGTTACTCCAAAATCAGCTGCTGTCCTGATCATCACCTCTTCTAAAGCACAGACAAAATCTGATACACCAGTTCTTCTCTGTTCAATATTGATGATCGGATAGAGAACAAGCTGCCCGGGTCCGTGGTAGGTTATATTTCCACCACGCTCAGTCTCAATAATGGCGATACCTCTTGATTTAAGAAACTCTTCAGATACCACAAGATTTTCTCTGCCCCCACGCTTTCCAAGGGTAAAGACCGGTGGATGCTCAAGTATCAATATGAGATCATGTTCAAGATCACCACTGATTCTGTCAGCGACGATCCTCTTTTGAAGCTCAAGAGCCTCTGTATAATCAATCAGATTTAAATCAATAATCTGTGCCACTGGTAATTTCATAACTATCCTGAATCTGCTACTGTTATCAGAAGCAAGGCTTTCTTACCCTCTGAGAACCGGCTTTCTGGCTGCTGACACCTCATCAAGCCTTGAGAGTTTGGCAAGATGGGGGGCAGATTTAAGTATCTCAGGGTTCTCTTCTGCCTCCTTGACAACTGATTTAAAGGCGTCAATGAACTGGTCAATAGTCTCTTTTGACTCTGTCTCTGTAGGTTCAATCATAATTGCCCCATGAACAACCAGAGGGAAATAGATTGTTGGCGGATGAAATCCGTAATCCATCATCCGTTTTGCCATGTCAAGAGTCGATACACCACTCTCAACCTGGAATTTGTCCGTGAATACGCACTCATGCATACATGGTCTCTCATATGGAAGATAGAGATCACCCTTGAGGCTCTCCTTGATATAGTTTGCATTGAGAACCGCAAGCTTGCTCACATTGGTAAGACCCTCTGCACCCATTGAGACAATATATGAGTAAGCTCTCACCAGAATCCCGAAATGGCCGTGGAATGTGAGCATTCTTCCCATGGAGTCGGCTCTGTCATACATAAGGGTGTATCTCCCCCCCTTTTTTCCCACCCTTGGAACAGGCAGAAATGGTTCCAGCTCTTTGACTACACAGATAGGGCCAGAGCCAGGACCACCACCACCGTGAGGCGTGCTGAATGTCTTGTGCAGGTTGAGATGGAGAACGTCGATACCAATCTCACCCGGTTTGACAATGCCCATGATGGCGTTCATGTTGGCTCCGTCACCATAGACAACTCCACCCTTATCGTGGACTATCCTTGCAATCTCTCTGATATGCTCCTCAAACAGACCCAGAGTGTTGGGGTTTGTTATCATAATCCCCGCTGTCTCCTCATCCATGACAGCAGCCACAGCTTCAGGGGTAAGAATGCCATCCTCTCCAGAGTGGATGTTGATCGACTCATATCCACACAGGGAGGCACTTGCCGGGTTTGTGCCGTGGGCACTGTCCGGGATAATTATCTTTGATCTCTGATGCCCCTTTTTTGCGTGATATGCGTGGATTGCAAGCATTCCTGCAAGCTCTCCATGAGCACCAGCTGCCGGTTGAAGGGTAACTGCATCCATCCCTGTGATCTCTGCAAGGTACTGCTCCAGGTTATAGATCATCTCAAGTGCACCCTGGCACAGATCCTCATCCAGCAAAGGGTGTGCTCCAGCAAATCCAGGGCGGGAAGCCTGAACCTCATTTGTTTTGGGGTTGTATTTCATGGTGCACGATCCAAGTGGATACATTCCTGAGTCAACACCAAAGTTCCACTGAGATAGACGTGTGTAGTGCCGGACAACATCCAGCTCACTCAGTTGAGGCAGTTCAGGTAGATCTCCTGTCAGTTCCGGGTCAAGGGCAGACGCTTCAACATCCTGTTCTGGAATTGAAAAGGCGCATCTCCCCTCACGGCTCTTCTCCCATAAGAATGGCTCTTTAAATATAAGGCCACTTGTTGCAGTCTGCTTTGCAGTATGGCACTTTTTAACTTCTCCTCTGCAGCTGTTGGTAATCTCCTGTTCCATCACTTCACCTCCCTTGCAAGCGTCTCAATATCTTCTCTGGAAAAGAGTTCTGTTGCGCAGAAAAGATAGTGATTCTCAAGTGCTGGATAGTATCTCTCAATATTGAGTCCAGCTACAATGCCCTTTTTTTTGAGAGCTTCTCTTTTTGCTGCAAACCCTTCTGGTGCCTTAGCCACAAACTCGTTGAAAAACGGGGTTGAAAAGGGTATCTCAAACCCTGCCTCCTGAAGTTTGCTCTTTAGAAAGATCGCCTTATCATGGTTCAGCTGGGCAATTCTTCTGATTCCAACCTTCCCCACAGTTGCCATGTAGATGGCTGCCTTCATGGCATTAAGACCGTTGTTTGAACAGATGTTGGAGCTTGCCTTCTCCCTTTTGATGTGCTGCTCTCTGGTGGAGAGAGTAAGAACAAAACCATCCTCTCCGCGTCTGTCCTTTGTCCGTCCGACAAGCCGTCCGGGAAGATCACGGACATACTGCTTGCTGCTGGTGAGTATTCCAAGTCCAGGCCCTCCGAACGACTGATCAATACCAAGGCTCTGGCCTTCGCCTGCCACAATATCTGCCCCGAAGTGGCCAGGATTTTTCAGAAGGCCATAGGCAAGTGCCTCTGTAAAGGAGGTGACAAAAAAGATATCTTTTGCCTCTGCCACCTCTTTTACCTTACCAAGATTTTCAATGCAGCCGAAAAAGTTGGGAGACTGTACAGCAACTGCTGCAATATCATCCATAGCATCAAGAGAAGAGAGATCTGTTGTGCCATCTGCCCTGCCTGGAAGTTCCACCATCTGGTATCCAGATGGGGCAAGGTAGGTTCTGATAATCTCTCTGTGGTGGGGATGCACCAGAGATGAGACAGCTACTCTGCTGAATCTCTTCTTTTTACGCAGGGCTATGAGCAGAGCTTCTGAGAGTGCAGTTCCGCAGTCATAGTGGGAGGCAGTGGCAACCTCTGTCCCCAGAAGCTCAGTTATCATGGTCTGAAACTCATATATACCCTGCAGTGTCCCCTGGCTGATTTCAGGCTGATATGGGGTGTAGGCGGTCATAAACTCTGAGCGGGATATAAGATAGGGGATGATCGACGGAATATGGTGGGGGTAGCTTCCAGCCCCAATAAATACTCTGTGTGAGGGAGATGCGCCGTTTTTTGAAGCTAACTCTGCCATGTGGTCGTTGAGTTCCCACTCTGTCATCGGCTTTGGCAGGCACATCTCTCTTTTAACCCGGCACTCCTCAGGAATGGTAGAAAAAAGGTCATCTAAAGATGCATGGCCAGTTCGGGCAAGCATCTGTTTGATATCCTGATCAGTATGTGGAAGATAACGCATGGCAATCACCCCTTCAGCATTGCAAGATATGCTGCTTTGTCCTTGAGATTATCAAGTTCAGAAAGATCATCAGCTTTTATTCTGATAATCCATCCATTCTCATATGGAGAGTTGTTGACAAGTTCCGGTGCATCGGCAAGAGCCAGGTTGGTTTCAACCACCTCTCCTGAAACAGGTGTGTAGATTTCAGATACCGCTTTAACTGACTCAACAGTCCCAAACTGATCACCTCTGGAGAAGGTTGTACCAACCTCCGGCAGTTCAACAAAAACAACCTCTCCCAGCTGATCCTGAGCATAGTCATCAATACCGACAGTGACTACATCTCCATCAACTCCTGCCCATTCATGGTCATCTGAATACTTTAAATTCTCTGGCAGATTAAGTTCACTGATCTCTTTCATTTGGTTGTCTCCTTAATTAGTGTGATTTATGAACATAAATGGCAGATCTGGCTGCCATAACTAAGAAATTAGATCATCTGGATCATTCCCTGAGGGAGCGGGGCTCTGACTATAAAAAACAGGATATCTTCTGCCTTGCCGTTCTTGCTGGCCTTATATCATCTACAATCTTAACGTTTATTGCTCTCTTCCTGTCATGAAGAGTAAGTTCTGTTCCCACATCAAGCTTACGGTCAACCAGAACAAAGCCGCAGCTTATCCCTTTTGCCCTGAACCCTTCTGGCAGATCTGGTGATGCAATGCTGTATGTCTTATCGTTACTCCATCCGATTGCCATGTCAGTGGCACAGGTGAGAACAGTGCCAATGGTATTACCTTCGCTGTCAGTAACCTTGGAGTCTGTACCTGATGCGATCTTCCTTAAATCTTCACCAGCAAACGGGTAGGTGTATCTGACTCCATCAGACTCTAAAAGAGAGTCACTTCCAATAAATATTTTTGTAAATCCGCTCTTCTCCAGATTGTAGGGCAGAGCAAAATCCCATGGAGTATTTACAAACTTCCACCCCCCTATATCCTGATGTGACAGAGGCAGAACTGCACCAGCTCTGAGAGAGTCTCTGGCACCAAGTCCGCATGCCATAACGTTGTACTCTTTGCCAGCTTCAAGGATCTCTCTCCACAGATCAACAACAGCATCAGGAGAGACAAAGAGTTCAAAACCAAACTCTCCAGTATAACCGGATCTGGATAGAAGCAGAGGTGTGCCACTCTTAAGCTTCACCTCTGACTCTTTGGCAAGATCCCCTTTGAATGAGAAGTAGGCCATCTTTTCAAACAGAGGGGCTGGATTATCAAGAATCTTTTTCAGAATCCTGGCTGAATTTCTCCCTTGAATATCAATTTTGCCAACCTTTTCAGAGAGGTCTGTTATAACTATCTCGCTCTTTGTATCACCCATGTGATGATCTGGCTTGACTCTTCTGCTGCTGGCAGTGAAATGGCTGGTAACCACACCACCCATGCCGGCATTTACACAGACCATGTAATGGAGATGGTCAAACCTGTAAACAATGGCATCATCAATAACATGGCCATTGTCGTTGAGCAGTGCACCATAAAGACACCTGCCATCCTTAAGTGTGGCAAGATCCCTGGTGTGGCAGAGTTGAAGCAGCTTTAAAGCGTCTCTGCCAGTGACCATGACACATGCCATATGGCTTGTGTCAAAAATTCCGGCAGATTCAACCACAGCAAGGTGTTCAAGCTTGACGCCGGTTCCATACCATAGTGGCATGTCAAAACCGCCGAAATTTGCCATGTTGGCACCATTAGCCCTGTGCCAGCTGTTGAGTGGGGTTATTTTCAGTGCTCTTTCCATAAATTTTCTGACTCCTCTTTTTAAGATCTGAAACTGCAAAAAGATCAGAGATCAATTTTCTGACACTGCTATTTTGTGACACTGCTATAAAATATATGGTACCATAAGGTTATAGGATTTATATACCACAAAGGTTTCAACAGATCTGATCCCCTTTACTCTGGATATCTCATCTGTATAGAACTCCAGCAGGCCGAACTCCTCATTGAAGAGAACAAGAACGATCAGATCATATCTTCCTGTGACAACGGTTGCTGAAATGACCCCACGCAGTCTGGAGATCTCCTCACCCTTCTCCACAAGGTTCATTTCAGAGAGCTTGATTCCAATTATAACTGTTGTGTGACCAGGGAGTACAGAGGGGTTAAAGAGGCCGCAGATATCAAGCACATTCTCCTCTTTGAGTTTTGCCACCCTTGTTCTGACAGTATTTTCAGTGATATCAAGTTTGTCAGCAATTCTTTTAAACGATTGTCTGCCATCTTTAAGCTCTTTTATGATTGCAATATTAATATCATCAATTTTCATAAGGTTTCCATTGTCTGTTTTTAATCAGGGAGTTCCCATTCAGAAACAGGGATCTGATCGCTGTTTTAAAATAAGATCCAATCTCTGTTTCGAAATAAGATCCAATCTCTGTTTCAAAATAAGATCAAACAGGATGCATGATATTTTCAAGAGTTAATGTATTGTTGTGAAAATGTCAAATAAAAATTAAATTAATCATGAAAACATCAAATTACGAATCTAAAAAATTTGTTTTTCATCAAAATAGATGTTATTGTCTGGTCTGATAATTTTCAGATTACAACTTAAAATAGGGGGGTAGATCATGATGCAAAAGAGCGATATGGAAGAGAAAAAGGAGAGTTCTCAACAGACAGCTGGCACTTGCGGCAGTAAACAACAGGTAGCTGCCACCAGCGGCAGTAGATCTCGTAAAAAGATCGTGGTTATTGGTGCAGGCCCTGGAGGATATGTGGCTGCACTCAGGGCAGCCGCACTTGGTGGCGATGTGACTATCATAGAGAAGGAGCATCTTGGAGGGACATGTCTTAACTGGGGGTGTATCCCGTCAAAGATCATAAAAACCTCGGCAGATACCTATCTTAGATTGAAAGAGTCACATCAGTTCGGTATAAAAGTTGAAGGGACAGTATCAGTTGATATGAGAGCCATCATGGCAAGAAAAGAGCGTATTGTTGAGATTCAGCGAAAGGGGATACTCTCTCTTCTGGAGCATGCAAAGGTCTCATTTGAGCGTGGCAGAGGTTATATAAAAGGGAAGGGAGTTGCGGTGGCTGTTGATGGTGAAGGTAATGAAAAAGAGTTCCCATTTGACACTCTTATCATAGCAACCGGGACTGCCCCTCTAAATGTCCCTGCCTTCCCTTTTGATGGCCACTCAATTCTCTCCAGTAATGATCTTCTGAATTTAAATGAGATTCCTCAATCCATAGTGATTGTGGGAGGTGGAGTGATCGGATGTGAGTTTGCATGTATCCTCTCTGCTCTTGGTTCAAGCGTCACAGTGGTTGAGGCGATGTCAAGAGTTCTGCCACTTCCCGGTGTGGATGAGTCGTGCTCTGCAACTCTTCAGCGTGAGATGAAGAAGAGAAAGATCAAGGTGATAACAGAGCGGGTGGTTCAAACGGCAGAGAAGAGAGAGGGAAAAGTGGTTGTGACACTTGCTCTCTCTCCATTTTCAGGCAGGAGAGGCGCTTCATCGTCAGAGACGGCAGAATCGTCAGAGATGGCAGAATCGGCAGAGCAACCCAAATCGGCAGAGCAATCTAAGGTAGAAGATCAACTTGGGGCAGAAGAGCGGCTTCTGACGCTTGAGGCAGAGAAGATGGCAGTATGTATTGGCCGCTCACCTCTTACCAGAGAGTTGGGGCTTGAGAATATTGGGCTTAAGACCAATAATAGGGGGTGGATAGAGGTAAATGAGAGGATGGAAACTTCTGTTCCCGGGGTTTATGCCATTGGAGATATTCTTGGCCCTTCACGTATAATGCTTGCCCATGTTGCCTCACATGAGGGGATGGTTGCGGCCCAAAATGCCCTTGGTGGTGATGCTGTGATGGATTACCACGCTGTCCCTGGTGCCATTTTCACCATGCCTGAAATAGGTAATGTGGGGCTTACAGAGTCTGTTGCTGCTTCAATGGGTCTTGATGTGAGCTGCTCCACAGTCAGTTTCAGAACAGTTGGTAAGGCTCACGCCATGGGAGAGATTGCAGGTGAAGCAAGAATTGTGGCAGAGAGTGCAACCGGAAAGATTCTGGGGGTTCATATCACAGGGCCTCATGCTACAGATCTGATTGCTGAAGGGGCTCTTGCCGTTAATAAAGGGTTGACTCTCTCAGACATTGCCAATACTATCCACGCACATCCTACACTTGCGGAGATAATGTCAGAGGTGGCATTGAAAGGGGCTGGCATGGCTCTTCATGGGTAAAACATTTCTCTGTTTACCTTAAAGAGACTTTACTTTATCCTCATCTTCATATAGAGAATAAAAAATTTTGTTCTCAGAGTGGAATCTGACAGTTTTATCTGTTTTTTGAGCCACTATTTTCAATCAAATTCCAATCTGATTCAGAGAGCCGAAAGAGAATCAGAGTATATCCGAAATCAGAACCAGCCTCATAACAGTGAGCAGACAAAAGAGAGATATTTTACAGGTTATTTAAAATGGCAGATGACCAGAGTAAAGATAGACATATTGTTGAGTTGACAGCCAAAGTTGGCAAACTTCAGTCCCAGAAAGAGATGCTTTTAAAGGAACTCAACAGAACTGAAGAGGCTCTTCAGGAGACTGTCAATATGTATGCCAAATATTTTCCGCCCATACTTGACTATATACAGGATCAGAACAGCTCATTTACATCAGCTCTCAAGCTTCTCAGTTCCGCACTTAAAAATGGGGAACCAAAAGTCAAGATAGAACAGCTCATGACCCGTGTTCAGACTGAAATGCTTAAAGAGAGCAGTGAACCGGCAGATCAGAAAGGGAGATCCTCTTTTTTCTCAGGTCTCTTCAAAGGTGCTGAAAATGGGGGAGAGAATAGCTATCTGGAGAGCTTTAAACGGGGCTATGTTGACCTGATCAATGCTCTTAAAGAGACCATTGATTCTAGTTACACACAGAAGATGAACCAGATTGCGGCAAGCATCCAGTCTTCAGATAGCTTTGATTCGATCACACAGCTCAGAGATGAACTCTTTGCTCTGCTTCAGCAGTATATATATAATGTGGGATCTGACAGGGAGAAGATAACAGCATTTGTCAAAGAGATTGTAAAGAGAATCATTCAGATTGAGGCTGGGATCACAACCACATATGATCACACCCACACCACTGTCCAGGCCAATGAGGAGTTCGGTAATCTTCTGAACCGTGAAATAGGTGATCTGAGAACAAGCGTTGATATGTCAGAACGCCTTGAAGATCTTAAAAACCATGTCTCCCAGACCCTCTCATCCATTGAGGTAGCGCTCAAGGAGAAGAGTGCCAAGGATAAAGCAGTCAAGGTGATGTCTGAACAGAACCGGTCTGAATTTCAGACCGGATTTTCCAGATTGAAAAAAGAGCTGGATCAGGCCATTAAGCACTCCAAGGATCTTGAGATAAAGCTGAACCAGGATCCACTGACCAAGGTCTATAACCGGAGAGCATATGTGAAACAGATCAGCAATGAGATGGATCGGTTCCTGAGGTATAAGACCACCTTTTCCATACTTGTCATTGACATCGATTTTTTCAAGAAGGTCAATGATACCTATGGCCATGCAATTGGCGACAAATGCCTTCAGGAGATCACAAGGAGGACTCTGCCGGTGCTTCGTAAGAATGATATGCTTGCAAGATATGGGGGGGAGGAGTTTGTTGTTATCATGCCTGAGACTCCAGGCACTGGAGCAGTGGTTGTTGCAGAGAAGATAAGGGTTAACATTGAAAAGATCGAATTCATATACAAGACTGATACCATCAAAATGACTGTCAGTATCGGTGTCTCAGAGGTTAAAGAGGGGGATAAATCTCATGAGACGGTTTTTGAGCGTGCAGATGCCGCACTCTACAGAGCCAAAAGCAGTGGCAGAAACATGGTGGTGTTAATATAGGTGCTTACCTTCAATCCAGATTAATTGGATAAGCAGGATCTCCTCCAATCAGTAGAACTGAACTGGAAAAGAGTGAAAATTGTTCGCTCTGAAGATAAACAGCAGAAAATGAATTTGTTTTAACAGTAATAACAGCATTGAACATGGAGCTTTGAAAACATGACTGCATCTGATAGCAGCTCTATCACGACACTTTTGAACCACCCAGGAATTGAGATCGCTATTGCCGACATAAATAGCGACACCATTGACAGAAGAGCCTTTGTGCCATACAGATGCCAGGTCTTCTCCAAAGGGTTCATATCACTTGAAGAGCAGCCACAGTACCAGTTTGCCATCAACAGTGAGGCTGAAAAACAGCTGCCGGATATTATCAATAACCATGTGCAGAAACTGGTTCCAGGCTCCTCTGATGACAGCGCTGGTCAGAGTTCTTTTTTCAAAAAGAGAAATATTGGTATTGTCTTCTCAGGTGGGCCTGCCCCTGGAGGCCATAATGTTGTTGCAGGTCTGTTTGATGCTGTAAGACAAGCCAACCCTGAGTCAAAGCTGTTTGGATTTATCCTGGGGCCAGAGGGAATCCTTGAAAACAGATATGTTGAGATCACATCTGAGCTTGTCAATAACTACCGGAACATGGGTGGATTCACCATGATCAAGACCGGAAGGTCAAAAATAGATTCAAGAAAGAAGATGGCCCTCTCCAGAGAGACATGCCAGGAACTCAACCTTGATGCTCTTGTAATTGTTGGAGGCGATGACTCTAACACCAATGCCGCATTTCTTGCTCAGGAACTCAGAGAGTATGGGATCCAGGTGATAGGTATCCCCAAAACAATTGATGGAGATATTCAGATCAGGAGTGAAAATGGCCACACTCTGTGTGCAATTTCATTTGGTTTTCACTCTGCCGCAAGGGCGTTTGCCCAGAACATCAGCAATCTCTGTACTGATTCAAGCTCTGATCTCAAATACTGGCATGTCTGTAAGGTGATGGGGCGTGTTGCAAGCCATCTTGCTCTTGAGGCTGCATTGCAGACCCATGCCAATCTCACTCTGATCGGGGAGGATCTTGCAGATTACGTTGACATGGAGAGACTCAAGAGGGCTCAGGAGAGGGGAGAGGTTGATTATACTGCATATGGAATGACCCTGCGCCACCTTTCACGTCTGATCTGTGATGCCATTGTGAAACGTGCGGCAAAAGGTAAAAATTATGGAGTGATGATCATTCCTGAGGGGGTGCTTGAGTTCATCAATGAGATTCAGATATTCATTATCAAGCTCAACACGATTATTGCCCAGTACAACCAGATTCATGATCTTGATTTTCATACAACATTTCACTCGCTTGATGCCAAACTTGAGTATCTGCGCCGTCTCTCCAGAGGGATCACAGAAAAAAAGGCATCCCCTATATGGAATGCCAGAGACGATGAACTCTTCAATGATCTTCCCTCTTTTTTCCAGGAGGGGCTGCTGGTTGAAAGAGACACCCATGGCAATTTTCAGTTTTCCCAGGTGAACACAGAGAAGATCATCATGGATATGGTTGGTGACTACCTGAACATTCTCAAGGAGAAGGGGGAGTACAAGGTGGGGATAAGAGATGAGCGTTTCAATTACTTCATGGCAAGGGAAAATCTTGATCCTGAACGTATCGGAAAGACCATTTTCAGAAATTATAAAGAGGATCGCTTTTACCTTGTCAAGAGTAACATCATCTCCGTAAAAACTCTGAAACAGGCCCTGGTCAATGCCGGAATAATCAGTGACGATGAGAAGGTACCTGACTCTGTTCTTGAGATATTCAAGAAATCTGTACCCAACTTTAAAACCCAGAACCATTTTTACGGCTATGATGGCAGGGGGAGCAACCCTACAAAATTTGACTGCACCTACACATATAACCTTGGGCTTACAGCTTTTAGCCTTATAGCAAACGGAGCTACCGGACAGATGGCTGTTATAAAAAATCTGGAACATAGTCTGGAGAGCTGGGAGCCACTTGGAGTTCCAATTGCAAGGTTGATGCACCTTGAAGAGAGAAAGGGCAGGCTTGCCCTTGTCATGGAGAAAAATATTGTGGATACCAATGCCAATGCTTTTCGCATTGTGAAGGCGATGCGTGAGAAGTGGCTTGCCGCAGATGATGGGGATGACCACTACAGAAAACCCGGCCCTGTCAGGTTTCAGGGTAAGAGTGAAGAGGATAAGCCTTTGACCCTTGTCCTCAATTCTGTTGATGCTTCATCCTCTGCATAGAGACTTTAAACGGCAAACAGGGAAGTTTTATCTCTCCCTGTTTGCATAACGCTCTGGAATCTGCCGATCTCTATCAGGTAACTTACAGAGCCTTTATCAGGTCATTGAAAGATGATTAGACCACGCAATCTGACTCAGAAGAGTTAACTGTTTTTAAGGCTCTTCTTGAATGCTGCCCCATGAATATCTGCGGCAATGTGAACCGGGCTTTTACCCGAGATAGGGTCCCATGCTGCGGGATTTGCAGTACAGAAGAACTGCACCTCAAGACCATATCTGGTTTTGGCCTCCTGAGCGTCAAGCCCCTCAATTTTTCTTGCCGCATCCCATGTGGCGCCGCAGGGGGCTCCACGGATAACATCAACCTTGTCAACCCTGCCATCTCTGATGGTCAGGCTAATCTCAGGGGCACCGAACAGCTCCCCATATTCTCCAAGAGAGCTGTTCTGGGAAAGCATGCAGCAGGTTGAGGGGGTAAAGACATCACCTTCAGTTATCTTTTTGCCAGATGCCACAATCGGAATACCTATTTTCTTGCACAGTATTGAAAGATCTGTTGATAGATCAGGATGCTTCAAATAGTCCAGTACAAGATCAGCATCAATGTGGCTGGGCAGATACTCTGAGGCATTTTCAATAAGATGGGGAAGGTTCTCTTCAATATCAATAACTTCAAGGCTAAACCTCTCCTTGCCAAACCGCCTGATCCCTGCAATCTTGCTCAATGCAGAGCCATTCTGTTGAAATACCGTAATTTTCTGCATGGTTAGAATCCAAGATCTTCATTGATAAGAACAATTTTAACGCGCTTGGCAGGAAAGCACTTCTCTGTGATGCTCCATGTGTTGCATATTCTGTTGGGAGAGTTGCAGTTATGACAAAATCCTGTCTGACTGCATGGGGTCTTCTTGTCCAGATTCATGGTGTTAACAGGCGCTGCATAGTTTTTGATCCTGTACATGGCATCATCGATGTCACAGCAGATCTTGTTTCTTCCCACAAGAATAATAACATGGCGAGGGCCGAAGGTGATGGCACCAATCCGGTTACCGATCATGTCAAGGTTGACCAGCTGCCCCTCCTCTGTAATGGCATTGCTCCCTGTTATGAAAAGATCCACATTGAGAGATTTTCTTCTGAGTTCCATCTGCTCTTCAACAGATATTGTCTTGTCAAATGTGTTTATAACCTCATAGCGTTCATCATCTTTAAGCAGATGGAAAAGGCCAGTGCTGATAAAAGTCATTGAGCCACCCCATGATATGGATTTGACCTCAAGGGTTGGGATGATCTGATTGAGTACTGTCTCTTTTGCCTCTTCGCCACTCTGGGCAATGAAAACGTCAAAATTATTATCTTCAAGATTTGCTTTCAGCTTTTTAAGTCGATGGTGCCAGTAATTCAATTCAGGATTTTTCATCTTGTTTTTTTATTCTCCATTAGCATCTGTTTTTTTTTGTATTATCTTATCTGTTTTTTTATCTTCTCTTATTTATTGATATGGTTCTTAAGTGGTTGACATATTTTTGACTCCCGTGCTATGGGATAATTAATTATCTGTGTCAATAATGTTTACGAACCATTCTGACCTTATGATAATTTATTATGGAGATTTTTACCTCATATCACTCTTTAAATCAACTTATCAGGTAAAAATATCCTGATCACCAGCAGTATCCCTATTGAATCAGATAATGGATATTACAGGCCACCATCTCTTTAAAAGCAGAAAGTTACCAATACGATGATAGGAGTATGTGATCATGGATACAGATATATTTTTGAACCTAAGGAAGTTTCTGGCTCCAGAGATTGTTTATGGCGAAGATGCTCTGAAGCTGGCAGGGCGCCATGCAGTCAACTTTGGAGCAACTAAAGTTCTTATTGTCACTGACCATGGTGTTCAGAGGGCGGGTTGGAGTTCAAAGGTTGAGGCAACTCTGCGGGATCTCTCCATTTCGTATGCTGTTTTCAGCGATATTACACCCAATCCAAAAGATCACGAGGTGATGGCAGGTGTTGATCTCTATATGGATCAAGGGTGCGATCTGATAGTAGCTGTAGGTGGTGGCAGCCCCATGGACTGCGCAAAAGGTATAGGGGTTCTTGCTGGTAATTCAGGAGCGATAACTGACTTTGAAGGGGTTGATGAGGTTCCAAACCCCGGCCCTCCGCTCATTTTCATCCCAACAACAGCAGGCAGTTCTGCTGACGTTTCACAGTTTGCCATTATCACAGATACCTCACGCAATGTGAAAATAGCCATTATCAGCAAGATGGTTATTCCAGATATTGCTCTGGTAGATCCCAGAACTACTGTAACAATGCCACCTGATCTGACAGCAGCAACAGGCATGGATGCTCTTTGCCATGCGTTTGAGGCATTTGTCTCCAACACAGCATCGCCTCTTACCGATATGGCAGCTCTCTCAGCTGTAGATCTGATAGTTAACAACCTTATAGGGGCGTATGAGAATCCAGCTGATATGAGGTACCGCAATAACATGATGATGGCAAGTCTGATGGCTGGCATTGCATTTTCAAACGCAAGCCTTGGATTGGTTCATGCAATGGCTCACAGTCTTGGTGGTGCCTTTAATCTGCCACATGGCGAGTGTAACGCGATACTTCTGGAAAAGGTTGTGAAGTATAACTATGCTTCATCTTCTGAAAAATACAGTAAGCTTGCAAAGGTGATGGGTGTGGATATTGACCGATATGGCTCTTCAGAAAGGGGAGCAGCCCTTGTTGAGAGAATAGTATCACTTCGAGAGCAGCTTGGAATCAGGCAGCGACTGGTGGATCTTGGCGTCTCTCTGTCTGATATTCCAGGGCTGGCAGGTTATGCCTTCAAGGATCCGTGTCTGGCAACAAACCCTCGGGCTGCAAAGCCAGAGGAGATAGCAGATCTCTATAAGGAGATCTATGCGTAGTTGTAAAAGCCCGGTTACTGTAGTGTTGTTGTCCCATATGGAGGAGGTTGCCATCAGAGATGAAACTATCTGAATCAGATGAAAATATTGTATATCACTCTGCGCGTGAAAAATTTCTGGGGCTGAGCCTGGAGTCAACTCGTAAGAGTTACTACCCACAGCTTCAAAAGCAGCTTGAGATTGCAAGAAATAATGAGCGACGGTTAGAGCTGCTTCTGGACAACCTGCCTGCCCTGATATCTTATGTGGATGGTCAGGAGCGCTATGTTTTTGTCAACTCAGAGTATGAAAAGATATTTGGATTGAGACGAGATCAGATCATTGGAGAGACTCTTGAGACAATCATGGGGCATGAGAACTATATCAACCTCAAGCCGCATATAGATGATGTACTGAGTGGAAAACATGTCCGGTTTGAGACTCAATTTGTCGTACAGAGCGGCAAGACTCAATGGGTTGAAGTGATCTATGTTCCTGATATCAACTCTCAGGGCGAGGTTATAGGTTTTTATGTTCTCAACCTTGATCTGACTGAAAAAAAACGTGCGCAAGAGGAGAGGTTGAATTTAGAGGGCAAACTCATACAGGCTCAGAAACTCAGGGCAATAGGTACACTTGCAGGTGGTATAGCTCACGATTTCAATAACTTATTAATGGGGATTCAGGGCAGATCTTCACTCATGTCAGTTGATATGGAGCCCTCTGATCCTAATCTGGAACATCTTCATGCAGTAGATGAGTATATCAAAAGTGCAACCCATTTGACAAGACAGCTTCTGGCCTTTGCCCGTGGAGGTAAATATGAGGTGAAACCCATTAATATAAATGATCTGGTGTTCAACAGTGCAACCATGTTCGGCAGAACCAGAAAAGAGATCAATATCCATACTCAGCTGGAGCAATCTTCTGTTGTTGTGGAAGCAGACCAGAGGCAGATTGAACAGATTCTTCTCAACATGTATGTAAACGCATGGCAGGCAATGCCAGATGGGGGAGATCTCTATCTGAGAACAGCCACAGTTTCTCTGAATGATGCTGATTGCAGACCACACGATATGGAGCCTGGGCGTTATGCCAGGGTGTCGGTTACAGATACAGGAACCGGCATGCATGAATCGATCCGTACCCAGATCTTTGATCCGTTCTTTACCACTAAAGAGAAGGGCAGAGGTACTGGTTTAGGGCTTGCCTCTTCATATGGAATTGCCAGAAATCACGGTGGCATTATCACTGTTTACAGTGAGGTCGGGCAGGGGAGCACCTTTAATATCTATCTGCCCCTCTCAGAGGGGGAGGTCTCTGAGGCGGTCTCAACAGAGGAGAGTCTGATGAAAGGGTCAGAGACCATTCTGCTGGTTGATGATGAAGAGATGATCCTTGATGTAGGTCAGGCCATGCTGGAGAGGCTGGGCTACCGGATCATTGCAGCTAATGGCGGTGAGGAGGCTCTTGAGACTATCTCAAAGAGGGGAGATGAGATAGAGCTTGTCATACTTGACCTGGTAATGCCAGGGATGGACGGAGGAAAGGTTTTTGACCGGATCAGGACGATTGAGCCAGAGATGCCAATATTACTCTCCAGCGGTTATGCGATAAATGGTCAGGCAGATAAGATCATGAAGAGAGGATGCAATGGTTTCATTCAGAAGCCGTTCACCATCTTTGAACTCTCACACCAGGTCAGAAAAGTTCTTGATGGAATAAGAGAAGAGCTTTAAAACATACGCAGAAAAGAGAGAGCAGATTGTCCAGAACAGCAGAAGGAGATTGATAAGGAGATTTTGCTATGAGAAAGTATGTGGGTGCAGTGGATCAGGGAACCACCAGCACACGTTTTATCATTTTTGACCATGATGGGAAGATTGTTGGCCTTGATCAGAGAGAACACCGTCAGATTTTTCAGAAACCAGGCTGGGTGGAGCACGATCCTATGGAGGTGTGGGGCAACACAGCGGCAGTGATTCGTGGTGCTCTTGCCAAATCAGGCATTATGGGTGAAGAGCTGGCTGCAATTGGTATCACCAACCAGAGAGAGACTGTGATGGCGTGGGATAGAAATAGTGGAAAACCATTTCACAATGCCATTGTATGGCAGTGCACCAGAAGTGACTCCATCTGTCAGAATCTTATAAAGGATGGGGGGCAGGATCGGTTCAGGGCAAAGACCGGCCTGCCTGTGGCAACCTATTTTTCAGGACCCAAAATCAGATGGATACTTGACAATGTACCGGCCGCATGTGACGCAGCCATGAATGGAGATGCTCTCTTTGGCACTATGGATACATGGATTATCTGGAACCTCACCGGTGGTCTGAATGGCGGATCTCATGTTACTGACGTAACTAATGCCAGTCGTACCATGCTTATGGATATCTCAACATTGAGATGGGACAGCCAGATTCTTGAGATATTGGATATACCAGCTTCAGGGCTTCCTGAGATTACCCCCTCGTCTGACAGCCGCACCTGGGGAACAACCAGAGATGAGGGGCCATTAGGTGCCACAGTGCCAGTATGTGGAAACCTTGGCGATCAGCAGGCTGCACTCTTCGGCCAGACCTGTTTTGAGCCGGGAGAGGCAAAAAACACATATGGGACTGGGTGCTTTCTTCTTCTTAATACTGGCAACACTCCTGTACACTCCAGACATGGCCTTCTGACCACACTTGGTTACCAGATCGGGCAGAGCAGTCCGGTCTATGCACTTGAGGGGTCAATCGCCATGGCTGGCGCTCTGGTTCAGTGGATACGGGATAATCTTCAGATGATCCGTAAGGCTTCTGAGATTGAGACCCTTGCTCTGGCAGTGAAAGATAATGGAGGGGTCTATTGTGTCCCTGCATTTTCAGGTCTGTTTGCACCTTACTGGCGATCTGATGCCAGAGGTGTGATTGTCGGGCTGACACGGTATGCCAACAGACACCACATTGCAAGAGCTGTTCTTGAAGCCACTGCCTATCAGACTAAAGACATTGTGGATGCCATGAATCTGGATTCTGGTGTGGCGCTTACAAAGTTGAAGGTGGACGGAGGGATGGTTGACAACCAGCTTCTTATGCAGTTTCAGTCTGATATTTTGAATGTGCCAGTTATCCGCCCAAAAGTTGCTGAGACAACAGCTCTTGGTGCTGCCTATGCCGCAGGCCTTGCTGTAGGATTCTGGAATAGTGCTCAAGAGCTTAAGGTCAACTGGTCAATCCACTCCACCTGGAGGCCTGACATGGATGAAAAGGTGAGGTTGAAAGGTTATGCAGGGTGGAAAAAGGCTGTAGAGAAAACCTTGAACTGGGTGGAAACTGAGTAGTGTTGTGATACATTTAATTGAATAATAGTTGAGGCGCAAAATGGGTATGAAAAGGTTGCAAATAAATGTATATCAAATAATCTAAAGGGAGAAGAAAACCGATGGGATTGTCCCTTAAGAACATGCAGAAAAAAGTGGATGGGCAAAATCACCTTACAGACATTAACCTGAACTTTGAATCTGGTTCCCTCAACGTTATTCTTGGCAGGACACTATCTGGTAAAACTTCTCTGCTTAGAGTCATGGCAGGTCTGGATCGACCCACAAAGGGCCAGCTGCTGCTTGATGGCAGAGATATCACAGGTATGTCAGTTAGAAAACGAAGTGTTGCCATGGTCTATCAGCAGTTCATCAACTATCCCTCTTTTACCGTTTATGACAACATTGCATCACCTCTGAAGGTGAGCAGGATGGAGAAGCGTGAGATTGATCGCAGAGTTCAGGAGACAGCTCATATGCTCCACCTTGAGAGTATGCTAGACAGAGTGCCAGCTGAACTCTCAGGTGGACAGCAGCAGCGCACGGCCATTGCCAGAGCTATTGTACGGGATGCTGAGCTTCTCTTACTGGACGAACCGCTGGTCAACCTGGACTACAAGTTAAGAGAAGAGCTTCAGATTGAGCTTCAGGAGATCTTTAAAAAGCGTAAGTCAATTGTGGTATATACCACCACTGAGCCTGCTGAAGCTCTCATGCTTGGAGGCAATATTGTGGTTCTGGATGAGGGAAGGGTTCTCCAGACCGGTTCAACACCTGATGTATATCATCACCCCGCAACCACAAAGGTGGCAGAGGTGTTCAGCGATCCCCCAATCAACTATATCAGCTGTCATGTGCAAAAGAGCCGTATATTTCTTGGAGGGGGGGTGGAGTTTCCCCTGTCTGACCATCTGAAGGATTTAACTGACGCCCATTACAAGCTTGGTGTACGATCCAACCACCTCTATCTCAGAAGAAAAGATCTCAAGGATATCAAACTTGATGTCAAGGTGGCTCTGGCAGAGATCAACGGTTCTGAAACCTTTATCCACGCTGATTTCATGGGTGAAAGAGTTGTGATTCAGGAGGTGGGAATCTACTCCAGGAAAATCGGGGCAAAGATTGAAGTTTACGTCAACCCCTCCCATTTTTTTGTATATTCTGATGAGGGGCAGCTTGTAATCTCTCCCTCCTGACAATATCTGATCTGAATCCACCATTATGTTGGCCCCTGTTTGGGGGAGAAGAGATCAAACCAGGGTTGGGAGAGAAGAGATCAAATCAAAGTTGGTTGTGGTAAAAGTGAAATAGAGGATATTTTTTATGGCACAGATTAATTTGAATAAAATTGCACACAGCTATATGAAGCGCCCGACAGGTGAGTCAGATTATGCCCTCAAGCTTATTGATAATATATGGGAGGATGGGGGGGCATATGCACTTCTGGGCCCTTCCGGGTGCGGCAAAACAACCCTTCTCAACATCATATCCGGGCTTCTGATACCAAGTAAGGGCAGAATACTGTTTGACGGCAAGGATGTAACAGAGCTGCCACCGGAAAAGCGTAATATTGCCCAGGTGTTCCAGTTTCCCGTGCTCTATGACACCATGAGCGTGTTTGACAATCTTGCGTTCCCTCTGCGGAATCGTGGCTTTGATGAGACAGCTGTCAGAGAGAGAGTCCTTGAGATTGCACAGGTTCTTGACCTGACTCAGTTTCTGGATAAAAAAGCAGCAGGGCTTGCAGCTGATGCCAAACAGAAGATATCCTTGGGAAGAGGGCTTGTCAGAAGAGATGTTGCAGCTATCCTTTTTGATGAACCACTTACCGTGATTGATCCCAACCTGAAGTGGCAGCTTCGCTGCAAGTTGAAGGAGATCCACGAGCAGCTTAAACTTACCTTTATATATGTAACTCATGATCAGGTGGAGGCACTGACATTTGCAGATAAGGTTGTTGTTATGTATGGTGGTGAAATTGTGCAGATCGGTACCCCTCAGGAGCTGTTTGAAAATCCGAGCCATAAGTTTGTGGGGTATTTCATCGGCAGTCCCGGGATGAACTTCATCCCATGTAAGGTTGATGGCAATATCGCTGTGATTCAGGACAGCAGAGGGGTGATGCTGAAAAACAGCACAGTTGCACAGAGCGTTGGCATCCCGCTTGGTGACTCCCTGGCTGACCTTGCATCAAAATCTTCAGGACATCTCGAACTTGGCATACGTCCCCTCTATCTCAAGGTACATACCACTGAAGTCAATGGCGGTATCAAGGCAAAGGTGAAGGCTTTGCAGGATCATGGAAACTTCAGGATACTTACAGCAACATTAGCTGGCCACACCCTCAAGGCAAGGCTTGATGAGCAAGATATCAAGGCTGCTGAATATGTCTGGCTCGAGTTTCCCCCTGACTGGATAAGGTTGTTTGCCAGGGAACGACTTCTGAAATAGGCGGCAGCCTCTGCAAGAGAGTTGCTCCCATTGCCAAAATAAAAAAATAGAGAGAAGGAGTGTTCATATGAATAAATGGGAAGATAATAGAGCCTGGTTTCTGGTGCTGCCTGTGTTTCTTGTTGTTGCCTTCAGTGCCATCCTCCCCTTGATGACTGTTGTCAACTACTCTATTCAAGATATATTCGGACCTGGAGAGCGGGTCTTTGTCGGTCTTGAGTGGTTCCGCGAGGTACTTGCAGATGTTCGTCTTCACGAAGCGCTGATGCGCCAGTTTCTCTTCTCAGCCCTTGTGCTGCTCATTGAGATTCCTCTTGGGATCGGCATAGCGCTGCTGATGCCTAAAAAGGGGTGGGGGGCATCCTTGAGCCTGGTGCTGATGGCGCTGCCTCTGCTGATTCCGTGGAACGTGATCGGCACAATCTGGATTGTATTCACCAGACCTGACATAGGTCTTCTGGGTTCACTCATAAATGGTATGGGAATCCCGTTTGACCATACTGCAAGCCCGATACAGGCGTGGATCACCCTTATGCTGATGGAGGTGTGGCACTGGACACCTCTGGTTGTGCTGCTTGCTTATGCAGGGCTCAGAGCCATTCCTGAAGCCTATTTTCAGGCGGCAAAGATTGACGGAGCATCTGCCTGGGCTGTCTTTAGATATATCCAGCTTCCTAAAATGCGAGGAGTTCTTACCATTGCCATTCTTCTTCGATTCATGGACAGTTTTCTCATCTACGCTGAACCCTTTGTTCTTACTGGCGGCGGTCCGGGTAATACCACCACATTTTTATCCATCTACCTTGTAAAGATCGCTGTAGGCCAGTTTGACTTAGGCCCTGCTGCTGCATTCTCTCTTATATACTTTCTGATTGTTCTGCTTTTAAGCTGGCTCTTCTATCAGGTGCTTCAGAATGTCGGCAGAGGAGAGGCGTAATGATCTCTATTAAAACAGAGAACTTTCATAAAAGAGGTGATATGATGAAAATTAAAAAGAGGAGCATTGCTCTGATTTTCTACTTTGTGCTGCTCATGCTTCCAATTTACTGGATGCTGAACATGTCTTTGAGAACCAATGCCGATATCCTGACTACATTCTCTCTCTACCCAGAGGATATCACCTTTGCCAATTACATTAAGATATTTACAGACTCCTCATGGTATTCCGGTTACATAAACTCTATTATCTATGTAAGCATGAACACCATAATATCCCTTTTAACGGCTCTGCCAGCAGCATACGCCTTTTCCCGTTACCGGTTTGTCGGAGACAGTCAGATGTTTTTCTGGCTTCTGACAAACCGAATGGCACCAGCGGCAGTCTTTCTCCTACCTTTTTTTCAACTATACTCAACTTTTGGTCTTATTGATACTCATATCGCCGTAGCACTTGCCCATTGCCTCTTTAATGTGCCACTTGCTGTCTGGATTCTTGAGGGGTTCATGTCAGGTATTCCAAGGGAGATCGACGAGACTGCCTACATTGACGGCTACTCCTTTGCTGGATTTTTTATAACTGTCTTCATGCCCCTCATCCGGGCAGGGGTCGGTGTGACAGCTTTTTTCTGTTTCATGTTCTCATGGGTTGAGCTTCTCTTTGCAAGAACTCTTACCACAACAGTTGCCAAACCGATTGCCGCAACCATGACCCGTACAGTAAGCGCAACCGGCCTTGACTGGGGGCTCCTGTCAGCCGCAGGGATTCTGACCATTGTTCCTGGCGCTCTTGTGATCTGGTTTGTCAGAAACCACATGGCCAAAGGGTTTGCAATGGGCAGAGTGTAGTGAGATGGCTATGGATCTGGTTGAGTTGATAACAGAACAGAAGTAAGAGAGGTGCAGCTCATGAACCTTGAGTGGATGGCATGGACATTGCCAACAGTAATCTTTTTTTCGACAATTATATGCATTCTCATTGCCATGACCATATGGCAGATTATATCCCCCTGTGTTAAGAGGCGTGGCTTTATCCCCCTTAGCACCACAAGAGGAGACAGGCTCTTTATCGGGCTTCTCAGCAGTGCCTATATTCACCTTGCATGGATCGGGCTGACCAGTCTTACGATATGGATAGCCTTTGCCATCTCTCTGGTGTGGATGGGTGTTGTGATGCGCTGGGGATGAGATATGTTATATTCTACCTGCATAGTTTTTCATGATGAGGGTGCCCTTTTGTGTTAATGGCCTTTGCACTCTAAGGGCTGCAAGTGTCTGGCAGTCAGGTTGAGCAGTCAGAGCAGTTGAACTCTGGCTGAACCTGCTTACTGATGACCCTCTGATAACAACAATGAGGCCATATAAAGGAGATACTATGAGAGTAAAATGGTTTGGTAAGAGATCTGCACAGATCTCTCTGACAGCTGTGGCTCTGTTTCTGCTTACACTTGGCTCTGCTGAAGCTGGCCTGAAGGAGGCAGAGAAGTGGATTGACAGTGAGTTTCAGCCATCAACTCTGACCAGGGAGCAGCAGGTCAGGGAGATGGAGTGGTTCATAAAGGCTGCTGCACCATTCAAGGGGATGGAGATCAAGGTTGTCTCTGAGACCATCCCCACCCATGAGTATGAATCCAAGGTGCTCACCAAGGCGTTTGAGGAGATTACTGGAATAAAAGTTACTCATGATCTGATTCAGGAGGGTGATGTGATTGAGAAGCTCCAGATTCAGATGCAGTCAGGCAAAAATGTTTTTGATGCCTATATCAATGACTCAGATCTCATTGGTACCCATTACAGGTATGGCCATGTGGTCAATCTTACCGACTGGATGGCAGGAGAGGGCAAGGATGCCACCCTTCCTACTCTGGATGTGGATGATTTCATGGGTAAATCCTTTACAACCGCCCCTGATGGAAAGCTCTATCAACTTCCTGATCAGCAGTTTGCCAACCTCTACTGGTTCCGTTATGACTGGTTCAAAAGAGATGATCTGAAGAAGAGGTTCAAAGAGATCTATGGCTATGAGCTTGGTGTGCCTGTCAACTGGTCTGCATATGAGGATATAGCAGAGTTCTTTACCAAACATGTAAAAGAGATTGATGGCAAACCTGTATATGGCCACAACGACTATGGCAAGAAGGCACCAGATCTTGGCTGGAGATTTACAGATGCATGGCTCTCAATGGCTGGTGCTGGTGACAAGGGTTTTCCAAATGGAAAACCTGTTGATGAGTGGGGAATCCGTGTTGATGAGAACAACCGTCCAGTAGGGTCAAGTGTGAGCCGTGGAGGAGATGCCAACGGCCCTGCTGCAAAGTATGCCTTGCAGAAATATATGGACTGGCTGCGTCTCTACGCCCCTCCAGGTGCTCTGGGAATGGATTTCTATCAGTACCTTCCATTTCTTGCAAAGGGAGATGTAGCACAGCAGATCTTCTGGTACACAGCTTTTATTGCAGATATGGTAAAACCAGGGCCTACCGTGAATCAAGATGGTACCCCTAAATGGCGTATGGCTCCATCGCCTCATGGTGCATACTGGGAAGAGGGGATGAAACTTGGATATCAGGATTGCGGTTCATGGACGCTTCTGAAGAGCACACCAGTTGACAGAAGAAAAGCTGCATGGCTCTTTGCCCAGTTCTGTGTTGCCAAGACCGTCTCCCTTAAAAAAGCACATGTTGCACTGACTCCGATCCGCGACAGCGATATCCGCCATCAATCCTTTACAGATAGAGCACCAAAGCTTGGTGGCCTTGTTGAGTTCTACAGAAGCCCTGCAAGGGTGGCATGGACACCAACTGGAACCAATGTTCCTGACTATCCCAAACTTGCCCAGCTGTGGTGGCAGAATATTGGTGAGGCTGTTGCCGGTGAAGTGACTGTCTCTACTGCCATGGATAATCTTGCCAAGGAGCAGGATCGTATTCTTGAACGTCTTGCCCGCTCAGGAATCCAGGGAGACAAAGGGCCTCTGCTCAATCCTGAGAAGGATGAGGCGTACTGGTTCAGCCAGCCAGGTGCCCCGAAACCAAAGCTTGAGAATGAAAAACCCAAGGGTGAAACAGTTGATTATGATGCTCTGATTCAGGCATGGAAAGAGGGGAGAGCGAAATAGTGAGTTTGTTTATTCAGTAATGGTATTTCTTGCTGTGGTGATTTTGTAGAGACAAGGCATGCCTTGTCTCTACTGCCAAAAACACAATATGTTGTGCTTGAATAATCTGAAGCCAGCTCTAACGATTGAGCCTCTCCAGCACTTTTTTTGTGCTTATCCGCAGTCTGTCCATTGATTGAGATAGTGCAACAATCTCTTTCAGACCCGATCTTTTGAGGTCGTAATTGAGATTGCCCATGCTCATGGACTCAGCAGCTTCAGTAATGTAATTGAGTGGATTGACAATATTGACCTTAATCATCAATATGCTGAAAATAATGATTATGATCCCAACTATAATTGAAACCACCTGAATCTGAGCCATGAGTTTAACCTTACGCTCTGCATTGTACTGCATCAGAAGAGCTGCCTTATCCATCTCCTCCATTAACTCCATATTGTTGTTAATCACGTAGTTCATGGGTTCAACATCAGTACATCCTGAATAGAGAAGTTTATCAATGTTGTTCTTGATGGAGATCCAGATGGAGAAGACATGTTCAAGCTGAAGATCAATCTCTTTTGTCGCAGCCGGGGGACACTCGCGAAATTGAGTCATGTTGAAGTTGAGAGGAACTTTGCCTCCATCTTTGAGAGCATACAGTGTGGATTCAAACACTTTCATGGTTGAAAACACCTGAGCTTTGAGTCTCTCCAGATCTGATTGTCTATCTCTGGCAGCCAGATTGAAACAGATCAGAGTCTCTTTGACCATCTGCTGAGTGAGCATTCTCTGGCGACCGGATATATTCAAGATCAGGCCATCATCTTTCTGCTGTTTGGTAATCTGGGTTGTGGAGATCAGAATTGCTGTCAGTAAGCATAAAAATGCAATAAAACTTCGCATTATATATCCAAGTATGGTTCTCATTTAAAAACCCTTCAATAAATCCCAATCTGACTTTAATGTTTGATATTCACTTTAATGTCTGATATTAGCGAAATATCTGATAGTTGTGAATCGTTTAATGAATTTACATCTATTTGTCAAGAACTTAACTTTGGTTATTGAGAGTCTCTTTCCCACCACTGAAGTGACCAGTGTGAATAAACTGAGATAAATAAAGGAGTGATAAGATGTGCAGAAAACCATGTGGTCTCTTTATTGCCACTGCGATGTTGATTATGGCAGGTTGTAATACCAGCCACGATGTGCAGGTGGCACCGCTGGAGGTAAAACCCATACACATTACAATTGATGTGAATGTCAAGGTGGACAGAGCATTGGACAGCTATTTTGATGATATTGACAAGGCTGAAGAGAAGATTATCCAGAAGTGAAGCCTGATAGAGAGTAGTCGCACTTTAAGAGATAGATATCGGTCAAGGAGGTTTTATGATTTCAAAGAGAGGTTTGTTCAAACTGTTTTTTATTGCACTGCTGTTTTCTGTATCTGTAGCTGACAATAGCTTTTCAGATGAGATCAAGGATAGAATGAAACAGCGTCTTCCCACAATTGTACAGATGAAACAGCAGGGAGTTGTAGGTGAAAACAGCAGAGGCTATCTTGAGTATGTTTCAGGCAACAAGATCAACCAGGATCTGATTGAGAGTGAGAACAGGGACAGAAGAGAGGTGTACTCCGCAATTGCAAAGCAGCAGGGTGTGCCCCTTGAAAAGGTTGAGAAGCTGAGGGCAGTTCAGATTGTCCAGAAAGCAGTGCCAGGTGAATTTCTCAAAAAAGAGGATGGCTCCTGGTATAAGAAATAGAGGGTGACACTTTACAGTGAAAAACCTATCTGACACCCAGAAGGCTGTTTTGATGGAACTGGCTCATGATCGGAACTCAATTGATATCTCTGCGCGTCGTTCCAGAGATTTATTATCAGACATGACTTTGCCATCAAGCCGGTATTTGCCTGTGGTTGCAATCTGAAATACAGATGGTCGGACTCCATTTCTTACAAGCTCATGCACAATGTTGGCTGCCCTTACTGCACCAAGCTCAAAATTCGACGGGTATTGTCTGGTGTGGATGTTATCCACATCGGCAAAGCCGTCGATACGTATCTTCATATTATAATTTTTAATAAGTCCAGCAAGCTTCTTGAGAAATACCCTGTATTCGTCTGCAAGCCGCGCGCTACCAGATGAAAAGAGGATCGGAAGCACATTTTCCAATGTACACTCACCTTGGTTACCTGTCAGCCTCAGCCACTCATCTAATCCTGCATCTCTTATCTCCTGTAAGAGTTTCTGTTTAAACCCCTCAGAGAGAGGGGCTGCACTGTAAGATCCTTGTGGATAGGTTAAGAGATGGTTCCCAGAATCAATACCACTGTAGTACTCTGTTTGGTACCTCTCCTGTTTGAGCAGCTCATTCAACCGGCTGTTCTCTCTGAATGCCGCTCTTATCTTCTTCTCCTTGATTCTCATGGAGTTGTGCATACTCCAGGGAACCGGCTCATTCAGATCCTGAAGATGATAGATTCGGTTTTGCAGCCAGTCTTTCTCATTTATCAGAAACCGGATCTCATCCTCATTGGCACGGATACGCTCATGAAACTGGTGCGCAAGATATCCGCTCTGCTGTCTCCCCTCGGGAAACGTCTGCCTCTCTCCATCAGATAGCTGCCGCTCTTCTATGCGCTGCTGAGATGAAGATTCTGGGAATGGAAACTGATCAGCCTCAACAAAAGCAGCAGAGCAAAATATCAGATTTGCAGAAAACAGACTTAAAATAACAGTGGTCAATCGTGGAGATTTGAATATGGAATTCATTTTCTTTCTGTTCCTTTTTTGCTGTTTAGTGAGGCTCAATTTGTTTATCCATAACTATTTGCATGAACCTGATGCTTATTCATAAGAAGCATACCCCAGATCTGCAACCATGGCTATTACTTTAAAGCAACCCTAAATTTAGGATTATTGGCAAATTTAAGATTGTTGGTGAAGTTGCAATCTCATCTCTGATTATAGTAATAGGAGTTTCCACACCAGGGGTATGAATCACACCGGGCAGAATCTCCTGAGAAGACTCTTGCTATATAGCTGCGACGGTTTGAAGCTGGAACAACTGCACTTCCAATCCCGGCTGGCCACCAGACCATATCTCTCTCTGTAAAATATATTCTCAGTTCAAGCTTTGCATTGAAGATGCCATACCCCTCCTCTTTAACCTCAATAACCTGAACTCCACGCAGCCAGGATTGAGTTTTGGTACGGATCACATCATAATCAACGATTCCGTTGGTGGTCTGGGAGTATGCGTCAACATAAACCCCTCTGATCTTTTCAACAAGCTGCCGGTACCCGTCATTTATGGCAGCTCTCTCTGCCATTAGCCTTCCTTGGCCTGTGTTGATGGCGGTCTCCGGGATCAACCCCTTACCTACAACATTAAAGGTGACTATTCTCTGCTGAGATGTGGTGTCATTTTCAGAAAATTCAACTGTGCCACCAGTTGAGCTGACATTACTCCTTGTTGATCTTTGCTCAACATAGGGACATCCTGTCAATACTAGAGCCAGCATCAGAGTGGCTAAGGAAAATTTCAGGGCACCCCTTGGAAATATAACTCTCTTTTTCATCTTTTTTACCCCTTCAAAGTTTAACTCAAAGTTCAAAAAACCGGGATCTCTGTTGTCAAACAGCATAAAATCGTTATAATGAGATACTCTACAATCGGTAAAATCTATTAAGATCTAAAACTCTGTAAGATCAATAAAATTGAATAGATCAGAGATTGTAATGGATAAGTCTCCCCTAAAAAGGGCTGCAACATGACTTGAAAGCTACAGGATGCAATAAAAATACCAGGTTCAGCGTATGATATGAAAAAAACACCTATTCACCCTATCCTGACTCTTCTTTCATCTCTGCTGCTACTGATTCTCTCTACTCAACAGCTTTGCAGTGAAGAGGGGCTGTCACTCTATTATGTGAGGTTTGACGTCAAGTCTGTCAATAACCGTATGGAGCGGTCAAACCTTCTGATGGTGCCAGCAGAGAGTGAATTCAGGCAGGAGAAGTTCAGCTCTTTTGTGATTTCAGGCAGTGCAGACTACAGAGCCACAGGGGAAAAGGGGGTGGATATTCAGACAAGAGCTGTGCATAATGCAATCAAGAACTTTCTTGAAGCCAATGGGCTTGAATCTGTCAAAAGTCAGTCAACAGCTGTTAGTGGTTTGGCGCACGGTAAGACAAGTGTAAGCGATCAGACTGTAGTCAGTTTTGAAGGGGCTGTCAGGCTCCCCTGTAAAGTTATTAAGAGTTCCTTTAATAAAGAGAGCGGGATCTACTCTGTAACTGTTGAGCTGGAGTTTGCCCCTCTGGCTTTTCCAGACAGGTGGGAAAAGATGCTTTTTAACCATAAGATAAAGATATTATTCAATAATTTTAAATCATTTTTTTGAAAAAGGCAGAGAGGTATGCTGAAAGGGGATAGATGAATTTAAGCGTTGATATTAATGGTGTTAAACTTTCAAACCCTGTCATGACCGCATCAGGTACATTCGGTTATGCAGCTGAATATAAAGATATGGTCGATCTCAACGGGCTTGGCGGTATTATTGTTAAGGGGTTATCTCTTAAACCATCTACAGGCAATCCATCTCCCAGAGTGGTTGAGACCGCATGTGGGCTTCTTAACGCTGTGGGGCTGGAAAATGTAGGTGTAAAAGCATTTATAAAGGAGAAGCTCCCATTTCTGAGGAGCTTGAGCACCCCTGTATTTGTAAACATATACGGCAAGCAGATTGAGGAGTATGAAGAGCTTGCAGCAATCATCAATACATTAGATGGAGTTGCAGGCATTGAGGTTAACATCTCCTGCCCTAATGTCACGGCAGGTGGGGCTGCATTCGGGGTTGATCCTGTGGCAGCGGCAAAGGTTGTACAACAGGTGCGTCAATCCACCTCTAAACATGTTATGGTCAAACTCTCCCCAAACGTGACAGATATTGTAGAGATTGCAAAGGCTGTAGAGGGGGCAGGGGCAGATTCAGTCTCTCTTATCAATACCATTACAGGGCTTGCCATTGACAGTGAAACCTTCAAGCCCATGCTTGCCAATGTGACTGGAGGACTCTCAGGACCTGCAATCAAACCAGTTGCACTGAGGATGGTGTGGCAGGTGGCACAGAGTGTCAGAATTCCGGTGATAGGGATCGGGGGAATTGGCACAGCTGCCGATGCTCTGGAATTTATCATTGCCGGTGCCACTGCGGTTCAGGTGGGGAGTGCGATTCTTGTTGACCCTGACTGCCTTGGAAAAATCATAAGGGGGATAGGTGCATTTTTAAAAAGAAGAGGATTTACCTCTCTGGATCAGATCAGAGGGGCTCTTGACACATGATAATGGATTTCGACAGGTTAAAATTATTAGGGTTGATCATCAACTATAGTTTTCCAGATAAATAATTTGCTAGAATAAGTCCTTGAAAACTCAAGCAGCTTTTAATTCTTCGCAATGCCCAAAAACTGACCTTTCGCTTATTTTTTAGTCACATGTGAATAAAGAGAATACGATACATAAAAGAGCTATGAAATTTAACAGCATATGTCATAATCATCATAAACCAGAGAAAAAGAGGTATTGTGATGACTATGAAGATAGAGAGGATAGACAGCATCCCGCTGTTAATGAGCATTTTGAGCAGAATGGGTGTTGCGGAAGTTATCGATAGTATTTTTTTGAGTCACGGCAACTGGAGCGGTCTGAGTTATGGTCAGTTGACAGTCTTGTTTATCACATATGTACTGCATTCACTGACCCATCATTTTTCAGGAATGGAATCCTGGTTGAATCAACATAAGACAGTGATTGAACGTTCGAGTGGTTGGGATGTGGGAGTAAAAGACGCATCTGACGACAGATTGGGCAGATTATCAGAAGTGTTGGGAAGAGGTAACGACACTATAGAAGAGTTTCATATCCTTATGGGACAACGCCTGATAAACGCATATGGGTTGCCAACCAGCATAGGGAGATATGATACTACGAGTTTCAATGTATATCATAATGTTGAGAATCGTGGAAAAGGGATTCTCAATTTTGGCCATAGCAAAGACAAGCGGCCGGATCTTCTGCAATACAAACAGGGATTGGCAGTACTGGTAGTACCCCACTTAACCGTGGTTTAAAAAGTTGCCCATTTTTTGATGCGTTCAAGCGTTTTTTTACTTCTTCGTCCTCTTCCCTTGAAAACCCATGGTTGAGGACGCACTTTGTATTCCAGAAGC
>Ga0209800_10001020_pt1 | contig 33561 bp, 30 predicted proteins | sample Higcelweek8metaG_FD_187174 | JGI IMG/M metagenome (GOLD analysis project Ga0209800, IMG submission 187174) | Freshwater pond sediment microbial communities from the University of Edinburgh, under environmental carbon perturbations - High... | ecosystem: Environmental > Aquatic > Freshwater >...
TCGACGACGGCCTTAAGAATTTCGCGTGAGCGGTTGTTCAGATCGGGAAACATGGTTTTGAGAGGACAGCGCTAGAGGAGGGAAGTCAATGAAAAAGGGGTCAGGGGTCAGGATTCAGGGGTCAGGGGAAGGCTTCTTTTTCGTCCCTGCTTGTGAAGGCGGTGAAAGAAAAGGGGCCAGCGGTGACGTATCACCCCTGACCCCTGAATCCTGACCCCTGAACCCTACGCTATCTTACGCTTCTTCTTTGCGTGATTGGCGCTTGCGCGTGTTCGGGTCGAGATAACGTTTGCGCAGACGAATATTTTGCGGCGTAACCTCGACGAGTTCGTCGTCGTTGATATACGCAATCGCCTTTTCAAGCGTCAGCTGCAACGGCGGGGTGAGGCGAATGGCTTCGTCCTTGCTCGTCGTACGAATGTTGGTCAGCTTCTTGCCTTCCAAAACGTTCACATCAAGATCGTTTTCCTTGCTGTGTTCGCCGATGATCATGCCTTCATAAACCTTCACGCCCGGGATGATCATCATGGGGCCGCGATCTTGCAGCTTCCACATCGCATAGGCGACCGCATCGCCCTTGGCGTTTGAGATCATCACGCCCGTGCGACGCGACTGGATCGAGCCCTTATAGGGAGCATAGGCAGAGAAGATGCGGTTCATCATGCCTGTGCCGCGCGTGTCCGACAGGAACTCGCTGTGATAGCCGATGAGGCCGCGTGACGGTGCCAAGAAGGTCAAGCGCACTTTACCGCCGCCGGAAGGCTTCATGCCGGTCAGCTCAGCTTTACGTTCAGACATTTTGGCGACGACGTTACCTGAGTATTGATCGTCAACGTCGATGGTGACTTCTTCGATCGGCTCCATCTTGTTGCCCGCTTCGTCCGTTTGGAACAAAACGCGCGGACGGCTGATGGTCAGCTCAAAGCCTTCGCGGCGCATCGTTTCGATCAAGATGCCCAGCTGCAATTCGCCGCGGCCGGAAACCTCAAAGCTGTCTTTCTCGCTCGTCTCGCGGACGTGAACGGCGACATTACCTTCCACTTCACGCAACAGACGGTCACGGATCATACGGCTTGTAACCTTGTCGCCTTCAGTGCCCGCAAGCGGAGAATCGTTGACCGAAAAGGTCATGGCGATGGTCGGCGGATCAATCGGGCGCGCATGCAGCGCTTCGGTCACTTCGGCGTCGGCGAGCGTATCGGCCACCGTTGCCTTGCTCATGCCTGCAAGCGCGATGATGTCACCCGCTTCGGCTTCTTCGACCGGCGTGCGGTCAAGACCACGGAACGCCAGAATCTTTGTCACGCGACCCAGCTCGATTTGCGAGCCATCTGGGTGCATCGCTTTGATCGGCATGTTTGACTTCACACGGCCTGATTGAATGCGGCCTGTCAGCAAACGACCCAAGTAGGGGTTGGCTTCAAGAAGTGTGGCCAGCATCGTAAAGGGCGCATCGGGATTGACCTTCGGCGGTTCAACATGCTTGAGCACGAGATCGAACAGCGGGGTCAGATCTTTGTTCTCATCGTTAATCTTGCTGAGGTTGTCCACGGCCCAGCCTTGACGGCCCGAGGCGAAGAGCGTCGGGAAATCAAGCTGCTCTTCCGTGGCGTCCAAAATGGCGAACAGATCAAAGACCTCGTTGTGCACTTCGTTTACGCGCGCGTCGGGGCGATCGACCTTATTGATGACGACCATAGGCTTCAGCCCGATGGCCAAAGCCTTGGACACGACGAACTTGGTTTGCGGCAAGGGGCCTTCGGCGGCGTCAACGAGTAACACAACGCCGTCAACCATCGAGAGGATGCGCTCCACTTCGCCGCCGAAATCGGCATGTCCGGGCGTGTCCACGATATTGATGCGCGTGCCGTGCCAGACGATCGAGGTGCACTTGGCTAAAATGGTGATGCCACGCTCGCGTTCAAGATCATTGCTGTCCATTGCGCGCTCAGCGACTTGCTGGTTGTCACGGAAAATGCCGGATTGGCGCAAAAGCGAATCGACGAGCGTTGTTTTCCCATGATCGACGTGGGCGATGATGGCGATATTGCGAAGTTCCATTGTCTGCTGATCCATATGTTAAAGAGTAAGGCCCGGGAGCGCCGTGCTGCGCTGTCATAGTTCTATTTGCGCGTGCAGAAAAGACATGTTTTATGCTTTCGCGCCGTTTAGCTTGTTTTTTTGCGTTAAAAAGTGCGGATCAGGCCAATAAGACCGACGGCCAAGACCCAAATGGCAATAAGTGTTAACAAAACAGCCGTAGTTCTATTCAACAGGATAACGCGATTTTCTGTGAATTTCTTACGAACCAACGAGACTGAACCACTAAGTGTTAACCACCAGAGGGACGACCCGACAAAGATGCCTGCAATAATCGTGGGGGCATCGCCTGTTTCCTGCACGCCGCCAAAGGTAGCCACCACGGCGACAACCCCGAAAATCGTGCCGGGATTGGTGATGGTGATCAGAAAACTGGTGGCCATGGCCTTGAAGGCTCCGCCAAAACGCGGGCCAAAGCGCGTTAAATACCGTTTTTCAACATCCTCGGGATGGGGCTGCTTGGGGGTGTCGCGCCATGTGTGCCAAGCGATAAAGAATAAAAGCACACCGCCGACCACATAAAGCGGATCATTATAGGTCTTGATCGCGCTTGTGATGGCTGTGATGCCAAAGGCGGCGGCGGCGCTGAACAGCGCATCGGCAAACGCGGCGCCAAAGCCCGAGGCAAAGCCAACCCATAGGCCTTTTTGTATCGTGCGGCGGATGCACAAAAGGCCCACGGGGCCGACGGGCGCCGCGACCATCAAGCCGAGAAGAAGCCCACGATAGAAAATACCCCAGTCGTCAAACAAACCACTCATCGTAACCCAAAACCTTTCTTGCGCCGAGCTTATGGCAGATGAAAGGGGGGGCTGGCAAGGAAAAGGGCCTCCAAAAGGCCTTTTCTGAGCGCAAGTGTGCCTTTGCGGATTCAGCGATAGGCCAAGGCTGAGCTTGAAAACAACAATAAATAAGGGCGGTTAAGCGAAGCACCGCCTGCGTTAGTTTTTCAAGTGCAGCGGGGCCCAAGGCTTCAGTGCGGATAGAGAAGTCTTTTTTTGTGGTATAAGCCCGGCTTCGCCCTTTGGGCTATGCTGCGGCACTTTTTCGCGAAGCAAAAAGTTGGTGGACAGAACAGGAAAAAGCCTGAGCGGCGGTTGATCTGAAACTATTATGCACCAGAGACTGTCCCCATAAAGTGTGGAAACCCCACAAAATTAGCCAACAGTGCCAATGTTAACAAAAATTCCGCTTGGGTGTTACTCGTTTTTATCCAAAAAGATCTGAATGCGTTCCTGTTCGATAAAGACGAATTTCTTTCTCGGTTACATCGTATATCAAAAGCCAATCCGGCTCGATATGGCATTCCCAAAGCCCGGCATAATCGCCTGAAAGCCTGTGAGGACGACAACGCAACGGCAGGGCTAAGTCTTCTAACAAGAGGTCAATGACAGTTTGTAGCCTTTTTGCGGACTTCCCGCGCTTAACGACTAGCTTCAAATCCTTCTGAAAGGAGTTGGATGCGAAAAGCGTTTTCACGACAAAATGTCATCAACCATTTGTTTCGACGTTTTGTAGCGTTTCCCCTTGCCCGTCTTAACTTCCTTGATTGCCTGAAGCGTTGCCTTGTTCGGAATCCGAACATCAAAAGGTAGCCCTTTGTTCAAAACGACCTGGCTCAAAAATATGGAAATTGCATCCGTCGTTTTCATGCCAAGCGACCGGAAAATCTTCTCCGCCGACGCCTTCAGCGCGGGCTCAATTCGAGCATTTACAACTTCTGTTTTCATAACCGCACCTTTTATTATGTATGACATTTGTCACACATTGTAACACAAAAAGAATGTCCTTACAAGAACCGTTGCGCCACCCTATGAACTAGGAAGCCAGTCGGTCGCGACAAATATAGAGAAATGTTACCATTGTCCGGGCACTGCAATGAGAGGAAAGAGACAAAATGTCAGATATTCTAAATTCAGAAATTCATAACGAAATTATTGCTCCCGTATATAGCAATGTCATTCGCGTCAACAATGCCTTCGCGTAGTTGAGCGGCGAAGCCGCGCAAGGGAGCAAAGACAACCGTATTCAATGAACACAAGAAAGGTTACCCTCCTCGCATTGAGCCTTGCTTTCCAGAATTTTTGTTTGCTGCCGCGTCAGGTCTTCGCGACAACGAGAAAAAACCATGGAATGGATTGAGCCATTTTCCGATCCCATTGTGTTGAAAACACATTGTGCATCGCGATAACCAAGCCAAGCTTTTTGCGCTTTTCGGAGCTTCTCTTTTTCTGCCGGATCAAGCGTCTTCATGAGGCGTCGATAAATATCATTTAACGCGCCATCTGCTTGTTGATAGGAACGCTCAGCACAAACATTCAAATCGGTTTGCGTGCCTGCCTCATGATCGCAAGTTTGCGCCCAAACCGCCGACCCCTCCACCAACAAAAGAAAAGAAGCAAAAAGAAAAGCAGGACATATCCGCATTTCATTCACCATCAAAAAGTTCAATCGTACGTTCCGGCCTCAAAAAGGGCCTTTTTCGAAGCGCGTCGATTTGTAAGGCCAGGATCTTCGCTGACTTTACCATTTACAGTAATCTTATTCCAACGCAGAAATTGCTCGCTGGCCTCGGTATATTTTCTTGATTAATCAAGCTCAATACAGTCGACCGTTCGAAAGCTCCAACGCCAACATTGTACACGAAAGAAACTAGGGCATCGTATTTTCGCGAAGCGAAAAAGGGGTGGAGGAAAGCGGCCTAGCTTCCAACTATTTTGCCCTTGATGAGCTTGCTCGTTGGAGCATGATTATTGAGAAAACACGTGAGTTTCAGACCGTTGTCAGGTGAATAGAAAATAAGATGGGAAGCGTCAAAGCGGCGATCGAACTGAGGATTTTAACAATTGTTGTTTTGAAGAAAAACCTGAGCAAATAATTTTTTTTAAGTCATAAAAGAGACATTCCTTTAAAAGAGAGGGCGTGATCGAGCCTTTGCGCGAAGACAAAATCTTTTGCCCCTTCTAACTGGCGAAGATTAATTTCTTCAACTTGCTCTCGCATAATGAAGCCATGTTGGTTCCGTTCGATTAGTGCAATTCGCGGCGCAAGGGGTATTACGGGGATACTAGGACAATCCGGGTGAATAAACTCCCCATCTATAGTCTTAATTATGCTCCAATAGCTCCCCGCTCGTTTGGCCCGTTGACATGCGCCCAAAAGTTTCATCTGAATTGCATCGCCAACCAGAAATCTTTCCGGCACCCCTTCGCTTAAGTAAAAAGCAGCGCCAAATTTCTCATATTTTTCCTGATCATGAAGACTAATAATTTCACCCTTTACGCCAGAAAGCTCGACATGGCCGGATTCAGGAACAACAGAGCTACGAAAAAACCATAAGTAAAAATACTCGTTGACAATATTTGAGTCGTCGCCGTCAAGAAAACCTTTTCCTGCTAAAATTTTATCGAGAAGAGATTGAAATTTATCTTCAATACATTTCATCCATCCTTTTTCAGCGCATTCATCCCAAACCCTTTGTGCAATAAAGAAATAACAACCTGCGGCTGTATCCTTTACAGAATTATCTTTTCTGTCCAATAGTTGAATCTGCCCCTTTTCGTTATAAAATCGCTCAATGCTCTTTACGGGGATAATGTGTTGTCTGATCGTGAGTTCATGAGGATTTGACTTTTGTGGCCGTTCATATTTATGTTTCTGTAAGGCCAATCTTTGCGGCTTATCTGTTTGTCCGAGGGAGACATGGATATATTTCATATATAAAAAATATCTGACAAATCAGACTGCAGCAAGACGTCTGTTTTTGTTCTTAGCGTTCAGACGTGTAAAAAATATGCGACATCAACAACGTCTCTTTAGGGCAGCATGTATTAAGAGACGGGAGACCCCATGTGGTCGCCGGAATATTTCGAACTCTGGCGGAAAGTCTCCACACACCGCAGAAACGCTAACTTTTCTAAGAATTTTGCTTGCCGAAAAAGAAAGTTGACCCGTTTGGGTGGCCGCCGAAAAAACACGGATTTCGAATCCTCGCAACCCATTGAGTTGCAAGACTAAAAACACAAATTTTGAGGGTAGAGAGAAGATGGTGGAGCCAAGGGGGATCGAACCCCTGACCTCAACAATGCCATTGTTGCGCTCTCCCAGCTGAGCTATGGCCCCACACGTTGAAGGCGGCGTAAAATCGCCTATGTCGCAGAGAAATACAAGCCTCTTTTTTTCTTTTTTACGTTTAAGCTAGGATGGCTCCTAAAGCTAGGGTTCAAGCCAAAAAAGAAGAGGGCGGCACCGGGCGTTTTTGGGGTTAGCCGCGCTTGAACTCGGGCACAAGCTCCTCAAGGCGGGCAATCGCCGCTGTTTCGGTCATGCCGGCTTGCAAAAGCGTGGCAAAGTTCGCCAGCGTTTGCTGAAGCTGCGGTAGCTCAACCGTCGGCGATTTGGCTAAGTGAACGCCGTCCGCGTTGGAGGGGAGAAGTTCTTCCAGCGGAGAGAACAGCTCTTCATACAGCTTTTCGCCGGGGCGCAGGCCCGTATAGACGATCTGGATGTCCTCATCCGGGCGTTTGCCAGCCAAGCGGATCATTTGCCGCGCCAGATCGGCGATTTTGATCGGGCGGCCCATATCCAGCACCATAACCTTGCCGCGCTTGGCATCGTCGGGCTCCATGCCGAGGGCTGAGGCTTGCAGCACAAGCTCCACCGCCTCACGCACCGTCATGAAATAGCGTGTGATGTCGGGGTGTGTGACGGTCAGGGGGCCGCCTTTGGCCAGTTGGTCTTGGAAGCGCGGCACAACCGAGCCTGTGGAGCCCAGCACGTTGCCAAACCGCACCGTCATAAAGCGCGAGGAGGGCGAGAGGATGTCGAGCGATTGGATATACATCTCCGCCAGACGTTTGGTCGCGCCCATAACGTTCGTGGGGTGCACGGCCTTATCGGTCGAGATCATGACCATGGCTTTGACGTTTGTCTTAGCGGCGCAATCGGCGACGAGGCGGGTGCCCACCACGTTGGTCAGCAACGCTTCGCGCGCGTTAAACTCAGCCAGCGGCACATGCTTGATGGCGGCGGCGTGGAAAACCAGCTCAGGCTTTTCATCGCGGAAAATTTGGGTGAGCCGCGCCATGTCGCGCACGTCGGCGATATAGCAGCGCAGGCTCAGGAGCGGGAACTTCTCGCGGATTTCTAGGTCAATGCGATACAGATTGAACTCACACGCGTCTAAAAGCGTGAGATGCGTGGGGCTGAGCGCTGCAATTTGTCGCACCAGTTCGGAGCCGATGGTGCCGCCAGCACCCGTGATGAGCACGCGGCGATCTACGACGAGATCGTTGATGGCGTCACGGTCAAGGATCGTCTCTGGGCGGCCCAAAAGATCTTCAAGCGCGATGGGTTGATCGGCAACGGTCGGTGTGGCGTCAATGTCGTTGCGTAATTCCGTCAAGGCAGGCAGACGCGAGAGCTTCAGGCCTAGCGTTGCACATTGTTCAAGAAGCTTGGCTGTGAGCTCGCCATTCATGCGCGTCATCGAGCGTGTGATGACGAGGCGTGACGGCGCGCGGTCTTGCGCGCGCAGTTTTTCGATGAGCTGCGGCAAATCGTCAACCGTGCCCAAAACCGTATGGCCGTGGAAATTGCGACCGACACGCTTGTCATTCTCGCCCACAATGCCGACAACGCGGAAAGGCGTTTGCGGATTGCTGGCAAGCGCACGGATGAATAAATCGGTTTCATCGCCAGCGCCGATCACGAGGATATTGACGCGCCCGCCGCCCGAGCGCTCCCACAGGACACTCAGCCGCCGTTCACGCAAAACGCGCAAAGCGAGCCGTGAGCCGCCGAGGCCAGCCATCAAGATGAACCAAGCGATAAAGGGCGCTGTGCGCGGCACGCCTTCCAGCCGCATGACCAAAAAGGCCGCAACCATAAAGACGAGAACGGCAGCTGAGACAGCGCGGAGGATCTGGTTGAGATCGCGCACAGAGGCAAAAGCCCAAATGCCGCGATAAAGGCCGCTGATCAGGAAAACGCTCGCGCAGGTGAGCGTGAATAGCGCGTCGGCCTGAAGGATTTGGCTCAAGGGCAGAAGGAACATATCGTCGCCCATGCGCAAATAGAGCGCGAGGCCATAGGAAAGCGCCGCGACCAGCGTATCATGAGCAAAGGCCAGCCAACGACGGTTGAGACGGGGAAAAGATAAGTGGATCATGAAGAAACCTTTTTTCCAGATTTATGCAGCTTGCGCAGCAAAAGCGCAACAAGCAAGACAGCGGCGACCAGCGCCGGGAGCGGGTAAAACAGAGAAATGCAGGCCAGCATGATCAAAAGCAGATCGGTTTTGAAAATCCAAAGCGTGACGAGGTCATGGCGTTCTTCGCCTGCGGCGGCGCGTTGATAAAAATGCGTGCGGTGGGGGAGCCAGAATTTTTCACCCCGAAACGCGCGGCGTGCAAGGGTCAGCCCGCTATCGGCCAGATAGTAGAGCGGCAGGATAAGCGCGGCGGTGGGGTGTCCCTGCGTGGCAAGGCGCAAAAGCAAAAAGCCCATCAAAAAACCGAGCGGCACGCTGCCGACATCGCCAAGAAAGAGTTTGGCCGGATGCCAGTTGTGCGGCAAAAAGCCAAGGCACGCGCCCGCGATCAACGCGGCAAGCGCTAAATCGTCGGCGGGGAGCTGACCGCCAACAAAGAACAACCCCACCAGCCACAGGCAAAGCCCAGCACCCAGTGCTGTTGTCGTGCTTTGCACGCTGGTGATGCCGTCGATTCCATCCATGAAATTCGTCAGATTGATCATCCAGGCCCAACCAAAGACCATGATCGTGCGATCAAGCGCGAGGGGCAGAGCGTCGCCAAAAAGCGTCGCCTTGGGGCCGAGCGCCCAAACACCAAGCCCGGCGGCAAGGAGATGTGCGCCAAGACGGATGCTGGCGCGCAGGCCCTTTTTATCGTCAAGCCAAGAAACGCCCATGAGCAAGACGAGTGCCGCCAAAAGCAAAGCAAAAGGCGTTTGCGCCAGCGCGGGTGAAAAGGCGTGCGTGAAAAGGAGGAAAAGAACCATACCCGCGCCGATAACCGTCACCACGGCAAGTCCGCCGCCGCGCGGAACGGGCACTTTATGCATGCTGCGTTCGTTGGGGAGATCCATGATCGCGCGCGCGCGCAGTTTTTGATAAACGAATCCCGTCAAAAGCCACGACGCGCTGAAAGCCAAAAGCGCAAGGAGGTCATAAGGGAGAAAGGACAATGTGAGATCGGTCAACGAAGCGGGCAAGGTTACTCAGCCTCCACAAGACGGCGCAAATAGTGCGCATAAGCCGTTTTCCCCAAAGCCGAGGCAAGGCGCAAAACGTGCTCGGCGTTGATATAGCCGTTCACATAGGCGATTTCTTCGGGGCAGCCGATTTTGATATTCTGCCGTTGTTCAACAAGGCGCACAAAGTTTGTGGCATCGGCGAGGGATTCGTGCGTGCCCGTGTCGAGCCACGCATAGCCCCGGCCCAAGCGGATCACATGCATGGCTTGTTGTTTGAGATAAAGGCGGTTGAGATCGGTGATTTCAAGCTCGCCACGCGGCGAGGGTTTGAGTGATCGCGCGCGTTCGACAACGGTGTTGTCATAGAAATAAAGACCCGTTACGGCCCAATGCGAAGGCGGTATTTCTGGTTTTTCGACCACGTCGATGGGGGTTTCGTTCGCGTCATAAGCGATCACGCCATAGGCTTGCGGATGCGCGACGCGGTAGCCGAAAACCGTTGCGCCCGTTTCCTGCGCCGAGGCTTTGAGCAACAAATCGTCTAAGCCTTGCCCATAATACAAATTGTCGCCAAGGATCATGGCAACCTTGTCTTTGCCGATGAAATCGGCGCCGATCAGAAACGCCTCGGCAAGACCGTTAGGCTGGGCTTGCTCCGCATAGGAGATTTCTAGGCCCCAGTCCTTGCCGTCCCCCAAAAGCTCACGGAATAAGGGCAGATCGCGCGGTGTGCTGATAATCAAAAACTCGCGAATGCCCGCGAGCATCAAGGTGGCAAGCGGATAATATATCATCGGCTTGTCGTAAACGGGCATGAGCTGTTTGCTGACGGCTTTCGTTGCGGGGAAAAGGCGCGTGCCGCTGCCGCCCGCAAGAATAATGCCCTTATGTGTGATGCTCATAGCCGTGTTCTCCCGCCTTTAAAAAGGATGTTCATGGCTTCATCTAAACCTTCTTGCCATGGACGCTGCGCAATGCCGTACACGTCTTTGATCTTCGCGCAATCCATAACGGTATAGAGCGGGCGCTTGGCTGCGTTTGGGAACGAGGCGAAAGTTGTCGGTGTGATTTTGGGCCGCTTGGTCGTGTGCGGGGCGTAGGCATCCATAATCGCTTGGGCAAACTCATAACGCGAGCACGCGGGCGCGCCGCACAGCTGGAATAACCCAAAGCCATCCGTCTTGCCGCCTAAAAGCTGTCCGGCGATCGTCAGGACGGCGCTGACGATATGCGTGGCGGGGGTGGGGGCACTGACCATATCGGTAACCATGTGCAGCTCGTCTTGGCTTTCGATCATGTTGATCGTGCTGGTCAGGATATTGCGGCGGAACGCGCTGAAAACCGAAGAGACGCGCAAAATGACGTGCCAAGCCAGCTCTTGCCGCACGGCTTCTTCGCCCATCATCTTGGAGGCGCCGTAATAGTTGAGCGGATTCATCTGATCGTCGGGCAAGTAGGGCGTGGTCTTCGTGCCATCGAACACATAGTCCGTCGAAAGCTGGATCATCGGAATGTCTAAGCTGGCACATTGCGCGGCCATGTTTGCGGGGGCGTGGAAATTGACGACGGCGGCCATCGTCTCATTCGCTTCAGCTTGATCGACATTCGTGATCGCCCCGGCATTGACGATAAGGTCGGGCCTAAAATTGTGAATGACGGTTTTGATTTCCTGCGCGTTGGTCAAATCGCATTCTTGACGACCAAAGAGGCCAACCTCCCAATTCAATTTGACCGGCGCGTGATCGCGCACATATTGAAACGCCTGCCCAAGCTGGCCTGGCGCACCGAAAAGCATCAGGCGCGGAACGGTCATAGCTTACTCTCCCTTTTGGCCAAGCCGCTGCCCGGCATATTTGCGCGCGCACACGGAATTGCACCAGATTTGATTATTGAGGTACCACTGCACGGTTTCGCGCAGGCCGTCTTCAAGCGTCGTTTGCGGGGTCCATCCCAGCTCGTTTTGGAGCTTGGAAAAATCCATAGCATAGCGTTCATCATGGCCCGGACGATCCGCTACAAAGGTGATGAGGTTGCGATGCGGAACGTGCGGCGAGTCGGGAGCTAGCTCGTCCAATAAATCGCACAGCATGTGGATGATGTCGATGTTGCGCTTCTCCGCTGCGCCGCCGACATTGTATTTTTCACCGAGCCGTCCGCGCGTGAGGATCAAATAGAGCGCGCGCGCGTGATCATCCACATAAAGCCAATCGCGGATATTCTCGCCCTTGCCATAGATCGGCAAAGCCTCGCCATGCAGCGCTTTCGTCACGCACAGCGGCAAAAGTTTTTCCGGGAATTGCAAGGGGCCGTAATTGTTTGAGCAATTGCTGATGACGACCGGTATGCCATAGGTTTTGTACCACGCGCGCGCCAAATGGTCGGAAGCAGCCTTGCTTGCGGCATAGGGCGAATTGGGGGCGTAGGTTGTCTCTTCGGTAAAGGCGGGTTCATCGGCGCTGAGCGAGCCATAAACTTCATCGGTCGAGACATGCAAAAACCGAAAGGCTTCGCGGGCTTCGGGCTTGAGCGCGTGCAGATAAACGCGCGTCGTCTCAAGCAGCGAAAAAGTGCCCACGATATTGGCGCGTAGAAAATCACCCGGCTTGTCGATGGAGCGATCGACATGCGTTTCCGCTGCCAAATGCATGATGCCATCGGGCTGCACGCGCATGAACAAAGCGGCCATCGCGGCTGCGTCGGCGACATCGGCCTCAACAAGCGTGAAGTTCGGATCATTTGCTAAAATACCGACAGACTCGCGGCTGGCGGCATAGGTCATGGCATCAACGCCGATCACACGCGCTAAATTATTTCGGCGCAGATAGCGACAAACGGCGGAACCGATAAAGCCTGCGGCGCCGGTAACAATAAGTGTCTGCATCGTCTTACCACTCCAATGAAGGTAAATCTTTGAGCCGAGGCCAAAGCAAATCTTTTTCAGAAAGAATCGCCGCTTCCGCTTGCGCGGGCCAAGCAATTCCTAAATCAGGGTCGTTCCAGAGTATGCCTCCTTCGCTTTGCGGGGCATAGAAGGAATCGACCTTATAAAGGACGGCGACCTCATCCGTGAGTGTGCAAAAGCCGTGGGCAAATCCAGCTGGGATATAAAGCTGCGTGAGATCTTCATCCGAAAGTGTGACGCCAACATGGCGGCCAAACGTGGGCGAGTTTGGACGGATGTCGATCGCGACATCGAAAATCTGGCCGCGCAGCACGCGGATCAGCTTGGCTTGGGCATCAGGTTTTTTTTGAAAATGCAGGCCGCGTATCGTTCCGGCCTTGGCCGAGACAGACAGGTTTTCCTGAACAAAATGTTGCGGGATTCCGACCTCGGCAAGGCGGCGTTCGCTGAGCGTTTCGGCAACGAAACCTCTGGAATCTTTAAAGGTTCTGGGCGTGATGCATTTAACTTCGGGCAACGCGCATTCTTGAACGGTGATCATTTGTCTGTCATTGTGTAAAGGGCGGAAGTAGCTTTCGAAAACCGAAGCCATGAAAACGGCGACCACAGTAGCAGATAATAGGGAGTGACTGTCAATGACAGTGCCAAGAATGACGTCCGTCATTATGGTAAGTTACCATACCGGGCCAGTTTTACAGCAAGCGATTGATGCGGTTCTGGCGCAAAGCGTCGATGTCGAACTGATTCTCGTCAATAACGGTAATCCGCCAGAGGTCGAAGCCGACCTGATCGCGCGGTTCAAAGATGAGCCGCTTGTCCGGGTGATGACGGGGCATGGCAATATTGGTTTTGGTCGGGCGTGCAACCTTGGTGCGCGCGTGGCGCAGGGCGATCATCTCCTTTTTCTCAATCCGGACAGTGTGTTGCCACCGGATGCGTTGACAAAGCTCTATGAGACGGCTCATCGGCTTAAGCGCCCCTTTATGGTCGGCGCGCGGCTGCTGGATGGCGAAGGGCATGACCAACGTGGCTGCCGTCGGGCGCTTTTGACGCCGATGACCGCTTTTATTGAGGCGTTTCACCTGCATCGGTTCTTCCCCAAAATCAGGCTCAATTTTAATGAAGAGCCGCTGCCTAAAGCGCTCACACCGATGCCGGCCATCAGTGGGGCCTTTATGTTTATCCCGACCATCGACTTTTTCCTGCTGCGCGGGTTTGATGAAGGATTCTTCCTTCATGTGGAGGATCTCGATCTCTGTTGGCGCTTTCGGCAGGCTGGTGGGGAGATTTATTTCGATCCTTCCATCGTGGTCACGCATCTGGGCGGCACCAGTGAGGTGACCTCGCTTTTCATCGAAAAACAAAAAGCCATTGGCTTTGTGCGGTATTTTGAGCAAAATTTCACCCAAACGACCCCGGCTTTGCTGCTTAAGGTATTGAAAATGGCTATTTGGGCGCGTTATGGGCTTAAGGCGTTGACAAGCTATAGACCGAGGAGACGGTAAATGGCTTGCTTTGAGTCCATCACGATTGAAAAGATCGAACGGGCTAATCGCAGCCTAATGGCGCGGCCCGCCGCGACCCGTTACGGAGCCGAAGCCTTTCAAAGCAAAACCTTTTCCTTTGCGCGAGCCGAGGTTGAGGCGGGCTTGCGCCGCGCTTTTGCGCAGCACAGGCAAGGCGGCCTTCGGGCGCTGCGTCCCTAAGGCCTAAACGGCGGTATTATAATACCGCAGCATGATTTTTGGCTTCTGCGCTGCTTTTCCGTTGACTCACGTTCCTCAAATGCGTAGAAATCGCGCACATTATGAAGCGCGAAAGGGCGACCTTTCTCAACACCAAGGTACAAAACATGACTGGAAAGATTCGAGTAGGCAAGAGCGTGCAAAGCAAATGCTTTTCGCTCAAGCACGGCGAACAGGAAAAAAACTGGGTCGTCTTTGATGCGGAAGGCGTCATCCTCGGCCGTTTGGCCGCTGTGATCGCGATGACCCTGCGCGGCAAGAATAAAGCCACCTTCACACCGTCCGTCGATTGCGGCGACAACGTGATCGTGATCAACGCGGCAAAGGTCGCGATGACGGGCAAGAAAGCCACGGACAAGATTTTCTATTATCACACGGGCTATGTCGGTGGGATCAAGGAACGTTCGCGTGCGCAGATCTTGGCCGGGGCTCACCCCGAACGCGTGATCGAAAAGGCTGTTGAGCGCATGATGCCGCGCGGCCCGCTCGGTCGTCGTCAAATGACCAACCTTCGCGTTTATGGCGGTGCTGAACATCCGCATGAAGCGCAAAACCCGACGAAGATAGACTTCGCCGCCGCCAATCCTAAGAACAAGAGGAACGCATAACATGGCCACGACTCGCAAAGCATCTCTTTCCGGGATCAAGGCTGCCGTCAAGGAAGCCGCTGCTTCGGCTCCTGAGGCGATTGCAACGCCTGCTGCTCCGGCCGCTTCTGAAGCGCCCAAGCACGAACGCAAGGTCGATGCCAAGGGCTGCGCCCATGCCACCGGCAAACGTAAAAACGCCATTGCCCGCGTCATCTTGAAACCCGGCAAAGGCAAGATCACCGTCAACGGTCGTGACGTCGCGGTTTATTTCGCCCGTCCGGTCTTGCAAATGGTTGTCAATCAGCCGTTCGCGATTGCTGATCGCGTTGGCCAGTTCGACGTGGTTTGCCTCGTCAATGGCGGCGGTCTTTCGGGCCAAGCCGGTGCGGTCAAGCACGGCATCTCGAAGGCTCTGACCTTCTTTGAACCGGATCTTCGCGCCCCGCTTAAGGTCGCCAAGTTCCTGCGTCGCGATCCGCGCGTTGTTGAACGTAAGAAGTATGGCCGCGTCAAAGCGCGCAAACGCTTCCAGTTCTCCAAGCGTTAAGAAAACTGGCCTTTTGGTCTGCAAAACGGGTCTTCCGGTTCTCGGAAGGCCCGTTTTTCGTCACAAAATTCCGATTTTCGGTGGGCCTTCGGGCCCCTTTTTTGTTGTTTTCATCACGACCTTTGTGGTTTCCTTGCAGACATAGTTTGTTTCTTTTCGAAAAGAGGAGGCTCTGATGCCGGGGATTCTTTATCTGATGGAAAAACTTTCTGACTTACCGCAGCACCAAGGGTGCATGCCCCAAAAAACGGCTGTGGATCGCGAAGGGCAGGTCTATCGTTATACGCAAGCCTTTGATCCCGGCGAGGTGGGCGAGAAAACACAAAGGATGCATTGGCGCGTGGTTGGTGTTGTGAACGCAGGTGAGGCTGTTTTGTTAAATACGGATGGCCCCTGCCCGAATGAGCTGATCCATCCGCGAACGCTCCTGCATTCGGCGAACATGCCGTCCGCGCAAAAGGAAGCGTTGAAGCGCGTTTTTAAAGCGTGGGAAAGTCAGACTGTTGACAGAGGTTGCGTGAGAGGAAAGACTCCCGGCGCGTCTTTTGCTTCTCCAGCCCCCTGATTAAAGCTCATGTCTGACCCTGTGATCCTGCCTTGCCGTGGTGTCTTGCCGCGCATTCATCCTTCGGTTTATCTTGGCCCCGGTGTCATCGTGATCGGCGATGTTGAGATTGGCCCTGAGTGCTCCATCTGGCCAAATGCCGTGTTGCGCGGCGATATGGGCGAGATCCGCGTGGGGGCGCGCACCAATATTCAAGACGGCGCGATTTTGCATGTCTCTTATGGCGGGCTTGGCACGCATGTGGGCAACGATGTGACCGTTGGGCATATGGCGCTTTTGCATGATTGCCAGATTGAGGATTGGGCGTTTATCGGTATGCGCTCGACCTTGCTCGACGGCGCACGGGTGCAAGGGTATGGCATGTTGGCGGCGGGCGCGTTGCTGACATCGGGTAAAACGGTTGGCCCGCGTGAGCTTTGGGCGGGCAGCCCAGCCAAGTTTTTCCGCACGATTCCCGACGACGAAAGCGCACTGCTTTGCTCACGCGCTGGGGAATATGCCGAACTGGCCGCGCTATACCGCGCGGGTTAAGCCAAGCCGTGTTCGTTGAAGAACACGGAATATTTCATATCTGAGCCTTGGATGTGATGGATTAGCCAATCGCTTAAAAAAGTCATGAAAAGATGTCTAAAAATCTAGAAGCGTTCTAAAATAATGAGAATCACGGTAGCTTGTGTGCCGTAAAGGCGGGGACATAAGCCTTGTCTGTTTCCTGAATATGATGAATGAGCCAATCGCTAAGAAATTTCATGAGGGGCATTAAGATTTCTCGATCCCCCTTTGCCAGCTGGCTTTGAAAGGCGTGAACTTTTTTAGTGAATTGACGATGCTCATCAATATGAAGCTGCATCTCCGCTTCTGGAAAATCGACCAACGCCATGTATTTTTCTTCCAACACAAAATGTTCCTGTGTGTAGAGTATCAGCTTTTGCAGAAGCGGCGCGAAGAGTTCTTGGCTCTGACCGGTTTCGTAGGAATCGTGAAGCTCATTAATGTACTGCACCATATTCTGATGCTGATGATCGAGGCTTTCGACCTGCACGCTCAAGGATGAAGTCCAAAGGATAAGGGGCATGCGCGTTACTCCTGACTGCGGGGGCCAACAGGCAAAATGCAGGCAAGAAGCTTAAGCAAACCTGAATACGTGGCGCTTTTCACACGGACGTAACCGGATACGAAAAACCCCCGGCAAGCGGAGCTTACCGGGGGTTTGAAGAATCGCCAAACGTAAGCGTTACGTCATACGGACTTTCACAAAGCTGCCCGGCGCGTCTTCGGTTGCGTTCGGGTTATTGTTGGGATCGCGAGCGCTGGCCGGGGTTTCTTGCGGGCCTGCATATTGTGCGAGCCAGTTGTTGACCCAATGCGGCCACCACGAACCCTTTGTCTCGGTGGCGCCTGCAAGCCAATCTTCCGGGTTAGGCGGGTTCGTGTCGTTCGTCCAATATTGATATTTGTTCTTGGCTGGAGGATTGACGACGCCCGCAATATGGCCAGACCCCGCAAGACAGAAGGTCGAGGGGCCCGAATAGATTTGCGTGCCCGCATAAACCCCGCGCCAAAGCGTGATGTGATCTTCTTTCGCGCCGATGATGAAGGCCGGGATCTTGACCTTGCGCAGGTCGATTGGCACGCCCTTCATGGTCAGCGCGTTCGGCTTGATCAGGTTGTTGTGCAGATACATGTTGCGCAGATAGTAGCTCTGCATCGCCGCTGGCAAATTGGTCGAATCCGAATTCCACGTCAGAAGATCGAACGGGAAGGGTTCTTTGCCCAGCAGGTAATTGTTGACGACGAATGACCAGATCAAATCATTTGCGCGCAGCATGCTGAAGGTTGAGCTCAAGAAGGTGGCCGGCAAATAGTTTTGCTTATCCATCAACCTTTCGATCATCTGAATCTGGTCTTCGTCGATGAAGACGCCCATATCGCCGGGTTGCGAGAAATCAACCAGCGCGACGAGATAGGTCACGCTCTTGATGTCCGGCAGATCCGCAGGCTTTTGATCGCCAAGACCGGCCAGCCAGCCCGTCATGCACGCGACCAGCGTGCCGCCGATGCAATAGCCCAAGCAGTTGACTTCTTTTTCGCCCGTAATCTTGCCCACTTCGCGCAGCGCCGTGACCGGGCCGAGCATCATGTAATCTTCAAAGCCGATCGAGCCATGCTTTTGCGTCGGGTTGGCCCACGACACACAGAACACGGTGTGGCCGTTTTCCACGAGGTAGTGGATGAATGAGCTTTCCGGCTTCAGATCGAGAATATAGTACTTGTTGATCCATGGCGGGATGATCAAGAACGGCGTCTTGTGCACCTTTTGCGTGGTCGGCGTGAATTGGATGAGTTGGATCAGATCGTTTTGGAAGACGACCTTGCCTTTGGACGAGGCAATGTTTTCGCCGAAATGGAAAGCGCTGCTGTCGCTCATATTGATGAGGAGCTGGCCTTTGCCGCGTTCGATGTCGGCGAGCAGATTTTCAAGACCCTTGATCAGGTTTTCGCCGTGTGTTTCGACCGTCGTGCGCAGCACTTCGGGGTTTGTCATCACAAAGTTGCTGGGCGACATCGCATCGACGATTTGGTTTGTGAAGAAGCGAACCTTGTGCGCCGTGTGCGGATCGACAACCTTTTCGCCTTCATCCAAGAAAGCTTCAATCCAACGCGATGTGAGCAAATACGATTGCTTGATGAAATCAAAAACCCACATTTCTTGCCAAGCCGGATCTTTGAAACGCTTGTCGCCACGTTCTGCGGGGATCACTTCTGGAACGGTTTCGCCGGACATGCGCTTGACTGTCGATTGCAGCAGGCGAACGTAATCTTGCCAAAAGGCGATGTTCTTATCCACGATCGCTTCAGGTTTGCCGAGCGTCTCGCGGATGAAGGTGCTGAACGCTTCGTTCAAATGAAGCGGATCTTCCTTGCCGATGCGGCTGGTGATTTCTTTGTTGCGCGCCATGAAGGTTTCCAAGACTTTTTGGCTTTTTTGCACCACGCGCAAGATGTGCGTGGTCATTTCCACGAATTCGGTTGGCGAAGGGATGGCGGGGGGCTTGGGCGCTTGGGGACTGGACTGGTTCATGGAAGATAAACCTTTTTGAGTTGTTTGAGAGAGAACGGAAGGAAGGGAAACTGAGGGGGGAGTCGAAAGAGGTGGGGACGTAAGGTGTTCAGGCTCGCCGCGAGGCGACTCGTTCAGTTTACCGCGAGGCGGCGGTGGAGCCCCCGCCTGAGCGACGGGATTGTGTTTGGTCTTGGTCTTCGGGGCGGCTTGCGCTTTGGCCGAAGTTTTTTTCGTTTTTCCTTTTTTCGCGCTCTTTGAAACAGGCGCTTTGATAGGCTTTTTATTCAAGTCCTCCTCAATCAGGGCACGCAGCGCTTTCAAGGCGTCTTGATTCGGATTTTCTGCCGAAGAGAAGACGCGCTCTTTTTTTCTGGCTTTGGCCTTTTGAGGGGTACCTGTTATGGTCATATCTAAGCGGGAGAGAGATCATCGAAACGATAAAAGGAGAGGCTTTATTCATAACATGAAACCCAAAGCAAAATCAGCAGCAAAACGCAACAAGCCCTTTGCGATTCTTCTCTTTTTTCTTCTTGTTGGCTGTGCGGACACAAAATGGCCGACTTGGATTTCCGGCGAACCGGGCGACGACGTGCTTTTGGCGCCGCGCGCCGTCGCGCGGCCCACGCCGAGCGCCGACAAAGCTTGGCCCAATCTTGGTGACGTTCCCTCGCAAAAACCTATGTTTTCCGAGTCGTTAGACCTTCAGGATGCGGCTGAGCTTTTGCGTTCCGATCAGCTCAAAGCGCAAGCGGAACAAGAACGCATCCAGAATGTTGCGATGCCGGAATCAATGCAGACCATCGAATCCACTAAAAAAGAAAAAACGCAAACGTTAGGCACGATTGAGTCCAAAACGGAAACGAAGGCGATTCAAAACGAATCACTTGAACCCGAATCACCTAGCGAACAGACGCAACCTTTCTTTGCTTTGAGGCCCTAAAATGAAACCCTTTTGTGTAGCCTTGGCGGGGCTTGGCACCGTTGGCGGCGGCGTAGGTCAGCTGCTCCAAACAAATGCGAACGTGATTGCCGCGCGGGCGGGGCGCGAGCTCAAGCTTGTGGCCGTGAGCGCGCGTGATCGCAGCAAGGCGCGAGCGATGGATTTGGACTCTATCGCGTGGGAGCCTTCGGCACTGGCTTTAGCTGAACGACCTGATGTCGATGCGATTGTCGAAGTGATCGGCGGGGCCGAAGGGATCGCACGAGCTTTATGTGAAAAGGCGCTGGCAAACGGCAAGACGATCGTGACGGCCAATAAAGCGTTGCTTGCCACGCATGGCGAACGCTTGGCACAACTGGCTGAAGACAACGGCGCAACCTTATGTTTTGAGGCAGCCGTCTGCGGCGGGATTCCAATCATTAAAACCATGCGCGAGGCTTTGGCGGGCAATCGTATCACGCGCGTGCAGGGGCTGTTGAACGGCACCTGCAATTTTATTTTAACGCGCATGAGCCGCGATGGTATGGGGTTTGATGAAGCGCTAGACCTTGCGCAAAAACGTGGGTTTGCTGAAGCCGATCCGACAGCTGATGTCGATGGGCTTGATGCGCGGCATAAGCTTGCGCTTTTGTCCACGTTGGCTTTTGGTGTTCGGCCAATCGTAGATTCCATTTCGCTTGAAGGCATTCGCCGCTTGACGCCGCTTGATTTTGAACTGGCGGACAATTTGGGTTTCAGTATCAAATTACTGGGCTTTGCGCAGCGCACGGCGCAGGGGCTTGAACAGCGTGTCAGCCCGTGCCTTGTGCCGCTTTCTTCGCCGCTCGCGAGCGTGGACGATGAAGTTAATGCCGTGGAAATCGATGGCGATGCCGTGGGGCCGCTTACCCTCATCGGGCGCGGTGCAGGCGCTGCGGCGACGGCGAGTGCAATCGTCGGCGATCTTATTGATTGCGCGCGTGGGATGGCCGGGCTGCCATGGGGCGTGCCGACCAAAGATCTGAGCGAGATGAAGGCCCTGAGTGCGGAAGAACAGAAATCGCGTTGGTACATCCGTCTTGATGTGCAAGACCGCGCCGGTGTCTTGGCCGAGCTCGCGGACATTTTGCGCGATGAAGACCTTTCCGTTGAAACGCTTTGGCAACAAGCCCGATCGGCGGCGCAAGAACCCGTCCCGGTAATGATCGTCACGCATGAAGCCAGCGCCGCTGCTTTGGCGCGGGCGGTTGTCCGGTTTGCGGCACTGGGGGCCGTGCGGACCCCGCCTTTGGCCCTGCGAATCGAGCCTGAGCTATAAAAAGACTAAGGAAAAGCCATACGAAAATGATTTTCCTTTCGGGCTTAGGCAATAAGCGTTAGAAAGAACCCCGTCTTGCTAACGGTTTTTGAAGGGACCCCAGACATGCATAAAGACGCCTATATGGATCGCAATCTCGCGCTTGAGCTGGCGCGCGTCACAGAGTCGGCCGCGTTGTCCTGTTCAACCTTAATCGGTCGTGGCGATGAAAAAGCGGCTGACCAAATGGCGGTCAACGGCATGCGCCGTGCGCTGAACGCGCTCGACATTGACGGCACGGTCGTCATCGGCGAGGGCGAACGCGACGAAGCGCCGATGCTTTATATTGGTGAAAAAGTCGGTTTGGGCACTGGCCCGAAGGTCGATATTTCGCTTGATCCTCTCGAAGGCACGACAATCTGCGCAACGGGCGGCGTGAATGCGCTTGCGGTTGTCGCGATGGCGGAAGCTGGTGGGTTTTTGCATGCGCCCGACGTTTATATGGATAAAATTGCCGTTGGCGTCGGCCTGCCGGATCATCTCGTCGATCTGGATGCGCCGGTCGAAGAGAATCTGAAGAATCTGGCGCAAGCCAAGAAAGCCGAATTGTCCGATTTGCAGGTGTGCATTCTGGATCGGCCCCGGCATGAAGAATTGATCGCCCGCGTGCGTAAAGTCGGCTGCCGCATTATGTTGATCGGTGACGGCGACGTCTCCGGCATTATCGCGACATCTGAGGCTGAAAGCGGCATTGATTTTTATATTGGCACCGGCGGTGCGCCTGAAGGCGTGCTAGCGGCGGCGGCGTTGCAATGTATTGGCGGCCAGATGCAGGGCCGTTTGGTGTTCCGCAATGATGCTGAAAAAGAACGCGCGGCGCGGGCTGGGATCACGGATCTCAAGAAAAAGTACGAACTGAACGAGCTGGCGCATGGCGACATTATGTTTTCAGCCACGGGTGTGACGAACGGCGCGATGTTGCGCGGCGTGCGGCTGTTCCCCGGCGGTGCCAAGACCCACACGGTTGTGATGCGTGCCCGCACGGGCACCGTGCGTTATATCGAAGCGCACCATAACTTTAATCGGAAGCCGTTTTCGGAGAAATGAGCTCCGCTTTTCTGAACGTCGAGGAATCGTTTACGGGGCGGCGCTGGACAGCGCGGGCTTATGACGAGCGGCAAGCTTTGGCTATGGCGCAGCGTTATACGCTCACGGATGTGATCGCGCGTAGCCTTAGTGCGCGAGGCCTTGACGTTGAGACGGCGGCTTCATTTCTTGCGCCGCGCTTGCGCGAGCTGATGCCTAATCCCTCGCTTTTGAAAGATATGGATCCAGCGGTGGCGCGTTTTGTTCGCGCTGTGCAAAGCGGCGAGCCTGTGGCCGTGTTCGGCGATTATGATGTGGATGGCGCGACCTCATCGGCCTTGCTGATGCGGTTTGCGCGTTCGCTCGGCTTGGGTTTGCGGCTTTATATCCCGGATCGTTTGACGGAAGGCTATGGCCCGAACGAAACGGCCATGCGCACGCTCGCCGCAGAGGGGATCAAGCTTGTGCTGTGCGTCGATTGTGGCGTGACGGCGCATGCAGCCTTGCAAGCGGCCAAAGAGGTCGGGCTGGACGTTATCGTCCTTGATCACCATACGGCTGAGGCGAACTTGCCGCCAGCTGTGGCCGTTGTGAACCCCAACCGGCTTGATGAACCACTGGCCGAAAGCTTGGGCGCTTTGGCGGCTGTGGGCGTGACCTATCTTTTTGTCGTCGCTGCGCATCGCGCGTTGCGTGAGGCTGGGTTTTATAATGAGGCGCATCCCGCGCCGGATTTGATGGCATGGCTCGATCTCGTCGCGTTGGGCACGGTGTGCGATGTGGTGAAGCTGACGGGCCTTAACCGCGCTTTTGTCACGCAAGGGCTTAAGGTTATGGAGGCGCGTGGCAATCTGGGGATCAAGGCGCTCGCACAAGAAGCGGGCGTGCATGAGACGATGGATGCCTATACGGCTGGTTTTATGTTAGGCCCGCGTTTGAATGCGGGCGGGCGCGTGGGGCGATCCGATACCGGGGCGCGTCTTTTAGCGAGCGAAGATCCCGAAGAAACAGCGCATCTGGCCGCGCAATTGCAACAGCTCAACACAGATCGCCGTGCCCTTGAAGCGACGGTTTTGGCTGAAGCGGAGAACATGATTTTTGAGGATGATGCGCCACTGACCTTTTTAGCGTCAGAGAATTGGCATCCGGGCGTGATTGGCATCGTGGCCTCGCGGCTCAAAGATAAATTCCATCGGCCCGCCATCGTGATCGCTTTGGAAAAGGGTATTGGCAAAGGTTCGGGCCGTTCGGTGGGGGCGGTTGATTTAGGCGCAGCCGTGATCGCAGCGCGACAAGCGGGCCTGCTCATCAATGGCGGCGGTCACAAAATGGCAGCGGGCCTGACGGTCGCGAGCGATCAGATCGACGCGCTCAAAACGTTTTTAGCCGAACGCATCAGCAAACAATTAGAAGCTGAACCGTTTGTGCCGACTTTGACGGTTGACGGGCTCGTCTCGGGTGTGGGGTTGAGCGGCGATCTGATTACGCAGCTTGGCGCGCTTGCGCCGTTTGGCACGGGCAATCCTGAGCCGCGCTTTGCGCTAGCGGATTGCCAGATGATCCGTGTCGATATTGTCAAAGAAAAACATGTTCGTTTTATTGCAAGCCAAGGCGCGGCCCGCATTTCAGGTATCGCGTTTCGCGCGATGGACAGCGCGCTCGGTCCGACGCTTTTGGCGCAAGTCGGCCAAAAATGCCATCTTGCCGGGCACTTACGGCGCGATAGCTGGCAGGGTCGCGATCGCGTTCAGCTCTTGTTGGATGATGCCGCCTCTAGCCTGTGATGGCTCAAATATAGATCAAATCCAAAGCAATCTTAAAAAGAACCTAACCCGCGCATGGTAGGATGATCCTGTTTTGAAGGAAGACGCTTTTTAAAAGGATCACGATGATGGTTGGAAAAGAAACCATTTCATACCGCAGGAGACAGACGGATTGGCAGACCCAAACCTTCCGCACTGTCGGCTTGCCGCCTTTAGCTTTTGCTGATCTTGAGACAGCTTCCTTTGCTGTGGCCGAGGTGCTCAAGCCCCGGTTTGAAGAGATCAGCAAACGCACGAGAAGAGGCGATCTGTGCCTGAACGAAAAACAAGGCATCGCGATCTTTCATGAAGCCTTAGACAATAAAGTCGGCGTGGCGCTTGAAAACGCGGCGGCGGAATTGTTGCTGACTTCAATGCATGACGGTCAAGAAAGCGATTGGGTTCGCTTTACCGGATGGGTCGCGCGGCGCACACAGCCGCTCGACCCGAAGCTGATTGATGCGTTTGGCCGTTTCTATGTGTGCCGATTAAATAATGTGCTGACCCGCGTCCGCTTGCCTGCGGCGCGGCTCGCGGCAAATAGCTATCACCTTTGAAGGTTGGCTTTGGGGGGAGCGAAGGGCCTTTCGTAAGAAAGGCCCTTTGGCGTGGGAGGTTAGGGATTAGGAGAGAGGGATCAGGGGTCAGGATTCAGGGGTCAGGATTCAGGGGTCAGGAAAAAGCTTCTCCTTCCTTGTCATTTCCGCGAAGGCGGGAATCCAGAGTCATAGGAATAGGTGCTCATTCGAATAACAGAGCTCGTCATGCGAGCTGCGGCTCTTCGATGAAGTTGAAATGCTCAAACCGCGCCCGGCGTCTGAGAGAATAACAAAAGAAAGAAACCAAACGGGATGCCCGCCTGCGCGGGCATGACGGTGGGGGGGGGCGGAGTTAGGGGTCAGGGGTCAGGATTCAGGGGTCAGGATTCTGGGAAGGCTTCTTCTCCGCCCCCCCCCCCCCAATCATCGTCATCCCGGAAAACCCGAAGGGTTTATCCGGGATCCTGGGTCACAAGAACGGGTGCTTATTCAACCGACTCTGGATCGCCACACGCACAAGCGTGCGTTCGCGATGACGACTTTTAAATGGCTCCATCGTCCCTTTCCTTCAAGGCCCGAACAGGGCCCGCTCGCTTATGCGAGCGAAGCCCAGCGTTTCGGAGAAACGCGTCCGGCGTCTGAGGGCTAATATAAAATTTAGGCCCGAACAGGGCCCGCTCGCTTATGCGAGCGAAGCCCAGCGTTTCGGAGAAACGCGCCCGGCGTCTGAGGGCTAATATAAAATTTAGGCCCGAACAGGGCCCGCTCGCTTATGCGAGCGAAGCTAAGCGGGACGGATGTCCCGCGCCCGGCGTCTGAGGGTTTTACAAAAGCTGATGCCCGCGGATCCGAGCATGACGATGGGTTGAGCGGTGAGTGCCGCTCTCTTTCCTTCAAGAAAAAACAATAATTCTTGTCATCCCGGAAAACCCGAAGGGTTTATCCGGGATCCAGAGCCATGGGAACAGACGCTCATTCGAATGCCAGAAATCGCCACGCGCCCAGCGTTTTTCCGTTGTGGCCTCTTCTTGCGAAGGCAACTAAAAACTTAGGCCGAATAATACAGATCAAACTCGATCGGATGCGGCGCAACGCGATAGCGATCCCATTCTTCTTGTTTCAACGCCAGATAGGACTCGATCATATCCTTCGTGAACACGTCGCCTTTGAGCAAAAAGGCGTGATCTTTTTCCAAGGCGTCCATCGCTTCTTTAAGCGAACCGCACACGGTTGGAATCTTCGCCAGCTCCTTGGGCGGGAGCGCATAAAGGTTTTTCTCCATCGCTTCGCCCGGATCGATCTTGTTTTTGATCCCATCGATCCCGGCCATGAGCATCGCGGCAAAAGCTAAATACGGATTGGCGCACGGATCGGGGAACCGCACTTCCACGCGTTTGCCTTTGGGGCTGGAAGAGAAGGGAATGCGGCATGACGCCGAGCGATTACGCTGTGCATAAGCCAAAAGCACAGGCGCTTCAAACCCAGGGACCAGCCGTTTGTAACTATTGGTCGTCGGGTTGGTCAGCGCATTGAGCGCCTTGGCATGCTTGATGATGCCGCCGATGTAATACAGCGCCATGTCGGATAGCCCGGCATAGGCCTTGCCCGCGAAAAGCGGCTTACCGGCCTTCCAGATGGATTGGTGCGTGTGCATGCCCGAGCCGTTATCGCCCTGCACCGGTTTGGGCATAAAGGTCGCCGTTTTACCGTAAGATTGCGCGACATTATGTACGATGTATTTGTACAGCTGTAAATTATCAGCGCCTTGCACCAAGGTTGAAAAGGCTAAGCCCACTTCATGCTGGGCCGCCGCAACTTCGTGATGATGCTTTTCGACTTTGATACCGACCTGTTGAAGCATCGCCAAAATCTCGGTGCGGAGGTCCTGCGCGGAATCGACGGGATTCACCGGGAAATAGCCGCCCTTGGTGTGCGGACGGTGACCTGAATTCCCTTCGGGATAATCGCGGCCTGTATTGTTCGGCGATTCAACGGAATCGAGCTTTACAAATGTATCATAGGGATTGTTGCTAAAGCGGACATCGTCGAACACGAAGAACTCGGCTTCTGGTCCGAAATAGGCCGTGTCGCCCACGCTAGAGGCCAGCAAGAAAGCTTCCGCTTTTTTCGCGATAGAGCGCGGGCAGCGGTCATAAGCTTTGCCCGTGGCTGGATCATACACGTCGCAAAATAAAATCATCGTCGGTTCGGCGTAAAACGGATCAATGACGGCGGTGGTGGGGTCGGGCATCAAGATCATGTCGGATTCGTGAATATCTTTCCATCCCGCGATGGACGAGCCATCGAACATGATGCCGGTTCTAAAAGCCGCTTCGTCGATTGTGGAGATATGTTGCGTTAAATGCTGCAGTGCGCCGCGCGGATCGGTAAAGCGCAGATCGACATAGGAGACGGCATTTTTCTTAAGAAAATCGGTGATCGTTTTGACGTTTGGCATGGTTAACCTCTTGGGTGAACTGGTGGAAAAACGGTAAAAAGACGAATCACGTGCTTTGATATGCGCTTGAAAGTGTAATCCCATCTTCAATCTCTTGACAAATTTAGCAAGATTGGGCCTATATGGGCTCGTGAGGCGTCAGACTTGATCGCCCGCCCTCTTTTTTGAGTGAGGCGGGCTTTTTGTTGGCTTCTTATGATGTTAGCGCTTGAGCGCATGTGGCGGCCGTAGCTCAGTTGGTAGAGCCCTCGGTTGTGGTCCGAGTTGTCGTGGGTTCGAGTCCCATCGGCCGCCCCATTTCTTGAAGCGTTTTGTTTGGTGTTGGACGGCCCTGGGCCCCCGCCTACGCGAGGGTGGTCGCTTTTCTAAGTGCGTTTTTCACTAAGAAAAGCTAACCAGTTCGAGTCCCATCGGCTGCCCCATTCTTCCTTGTCCTCGTGTTCGAACGTTGGTGCCCTTTGGGCTTTTTGTGCGAAGGCGGCGAGTGTGGATGTTTCTTCTCTCTATTTAAAATGTATCCGCAAACTTGAAGCGGCGGGCATAAGCTTTGCCAAAAGGGATGTCGGTGTGCTTTTTGAGCGCATTTGCGGGCATAATCCTTCTCTGGAACGTATTTTTTCTTTTGTCCTGAGCCCCAAACAAGAAAATGAAATCGAAGCCGTGATGGTGCGCCGAGAAAAGCGCGAACCTTTGGCGCGTATCTTTGGCTTTGTCGATTTCGACGGCGTTCAAATCAAAGTGTCAAAAGGTGTTTTCCGTCCGTGCGAAGATTCGCCGCGTCTGATTGATCATGCTGTTGCGTTTTATGAACGCGTGGGGCGGCAGCCGTTGCGGATTTTGGATTTAGGCACGGGGACGGGCTGTTTGCTGCTTGCGCTGTTGCGGCGCTATCCACAGGCCACAGGCGTAGGCATCGATGTGAACAAGGCCAGTATTGCGCTGGCCCAAGAGAATGCCCGTCGCAACAGCTTGCAAAAGCGAGCGACCTTTCAACTGGGTGATTGGGAGATGGGCCTTGCCGGGCCGTTTGACCTGATCATCAGCAATCCACCTGCCGTGCCTACACATCATATCGCCTCGATGCATCCCGAAATGCGCGATTTTGATCCGCTCGAAGCGTTGGATGGCGGTGAGGATGGTTTGGTTTTTTACCGCCGTTTAGCCAAAGCCTTTGCGCGTTTGTCTGCGCTAGACGGCGTAGGGGTTTTTCAAGTTTACACGCCTGATCGGGAAGTGGCGTGCTTTGCCAAGTACAAGTTGCAAACGCAGATTGGCAAAAATTATATGGGATTGGCAGAAGTTGTTCTGGTCACGCGGCCACAGGATCCTTTTTCTTGGCGCACGTTGGGCGCGCCTGTTTGGCGTATGATCAAGGCTTTTACAGTTTGGTTGCGGCCTTCGTTTTATTCGCTTTTAGCGCTGAGCACCGGGCTTGCGCTGTGCGTGGGGCTAGCGGTGTGGCAGGGGGTTAACGTTGCGGATGGCACCGCGTTGGCTGCCAGCTTTTCTTGGTTTTGGGCGAGCATTGTTTTGCTGATCACGGCGGCGTTGATGTATTGCGGCGAACGAAAATGGGCGCTTTTAGCCGCGACATGGACGGCACCCGAGGCCCTGCACCCGGCCCCGGCGTTTCTGCGCCGCCATTATTTATGGCAAAATTGGATTGCGCAATTTGTGCCGCCGAGTTTGGCAATTATTGTGGGGCGCGGATTGGCTTCGGCTCAGATGCCGGGTGGGGGGATGCGGCGCGGTGTGCTGAGTGGTTTGTTCGACCAAGCAACGGATTTTGCACTTTTATGCGCCTTTTTACCCGGCGCGGCGCTGGTGCTTTTTGCTGACGCAAATTGGACAGGCTTTGTCGGCGGCTGCGCTGTGGGCGTGGCCTTGATGACAGGGGTGGGGTTGCTCATCAGGCCTTTGTGCCCGCTGCCTATGCGCGAAGCATTTTGGCCGCTCTTGAACTGGTCTTTGACGCGCGCGTTGTTGACGCTTTTGCGGCTGCTCATCGGCGTGTATGCGCTGGGGTTATTTGTGCCGCTTTTGCCGGTCGCGACTTTGACGCCGATTGTCAGTTTTGTCGCGCTTCTACCGCTCACGCCCGGGAATTTGGGCTTGGCCGAATGGGGGTGGGTTGGCGGTCTTGCCGCTATGGGAACTTCGGCGCATGTCGCCGCGCTTTATGCTTTAGGCTTTCGCCTTTTGGTTCTTGTTGCGCAAACGATCCTTTTGGGGCTGAATGAAGCCTATGTCTTTATCCGAGAAAAACGCCCCACCGTTTGAGCCATGGAACCGCCATGCTGTGCTGACCTGCGATGAAATGCGCCGGGCCGAAGCGCTTGCAGTTGAACAGGGCTCCCTTTCTTTTTTTGATCTCATGCAAGTTGCCGGACGTGCCGTGGCGCAGGAAGTGCTCAGCCGTTTCGCGCCATGCCGGGTTTTGGTGATGTGCGGGGCTGGTAATAATGGTGGCGATGGGTACGTTGCGGCGGCGGCCTTGCGCAAGGCGGGATGGTCTGTGCGGGTGGGGGCTTTGGCTCCTGTTGCCTCACTCGATGCCAAACGCGCGGCCAAGGCGTGGCAGGGGCAAACGGTTCCGTTGACCGAAGCGCTTTTAGAGGAAGCGGATATTGTTATCGACGCTTTGTTTGGCACGGGCCTCACGCGCGCGCTTGATGGCCTTGCGGCGGCGATGGTGCGGGCGCTTATGGCGCGGCAGCTCCCAGTGATAAGCGCCGATATGCCCAGCGGGCTTGAGGGTGATACGGGGCGCGTGCTTGGGGCCGCGCCGCGTGCGCAGGTGACAGTGACCTTCTTTCGTAAAAAACGCGGCCATGTGCTTTTGCCCGGCCTTACGCAATGCGGTGAGACGATTGTGGCCGACACGGGCATGGCCCAAGATGTGCTGGATGAGATCAATCCCAAAGTAGCCGAAAATGCGCCCGCGCTTTGGCAAACGCTTTGGCCCAAGCTAGAAGTAGAAGAGCACAAATATGATCGTGGCCATGCGTTGCTTTTCGGGGGGCCTGTCCTGACGGGCGCCTCGCGGCTTGCGGCGCGCGCGGCGCAGCGTATTGGCGCCGGGCTTGTGACCTTGGCTGTGCCGCCAGAGGCTTGGCCCGTCTATGCGCAGGCTTTGGAAAGCGTGATGGTCACGCCTGTGGGCGATAGCCGCGCCGCGCAAGCTTTACTCGACGATCCGAAACGGAATGTGCTTTTGATCGGGCCGGGGTTGGGCCTTGCGCCAGAAAGCCGCGCCCTTGTGCTGGCGGCACTCGCGACACAGAAGCCTTGTGTTTTGGATGCCGATGCCCTGACCCTTTTTGCCAGCGAGCCTCAGACGTTGTTCGCGGCGTTACATGCGGCCTGCATTCTGACCCCTCATGAAGGCGAGTTTACCCGATTGTTTGGCAGTGTGTTGGACATGAAAGCCGACAAGCTAACCCGTACGCAGCAGGCGGCGGCCCTCAGTGGCGCTGTGGTTTTGCTTAAGGGGGCGGATACGGTCATTGCGCAGCCTCAAGGCTTTGCTGTTGTTAATCTTAATGCGCCGCCTTGGTTGGCCACGGGCGGGGCGGGGGATGTGCTTGCGGGCCTGATCGTGGGCCTGTTGGCGGCGGGAATGCCACCCTTTGCCGCAACTTGCGCAGCGGCCCACACACACGGGGTTCTGGCGCAAAGCCATGGGCCCGGCTTGATCGCAGAGGATCTGATTGAAGGGATTCCCCAGTTTTTGGCTCAAGATGAAGGTTAAAAGAAGAAAATCAGGGGGGGAGACTTGTAATACCTTATGAAATAGGGGCATAATGCTCTCGATTTCTATTCTCACTTGGGAAAAGGACCCTCCATGATTTTGGGTGCATTGGCTAATCATGCACCGGCTGTGGAAGTCGGCGCTTTTTACCGACGCTTCGGAAGTGGAGCGCTGGTGGAAACGGCCTATGTCCTTGAAGTCGCCCCTGACAAACTGGGTATTTTGCACGTGCGTTTTGAACTTCAAGTCACGCGCGGCATGGGCAACCCCACAATCGAAACGCGCACCTTGGCTCTTGAAGCTTTCCAAAGCCGTTTTAAAGAGCGGATCAAAAACCCGAACTAATTGTTATTTGCTGACGAAGATCGACTAAACTGGATGCCCGCGAAGGCCGGGATTAGGATTCAGGGAAGAATTCTCCCATAAAAAAATAGTGTCATCTCCGCGAAGGCGGAGATCCAGGGGCGTAAGAGATAACGTTCGTTCTGTATCCAAACAGTAAGTCCTCAGAACTTCCGTCGTTCCCAGTCCTCTGGACCCCCGATCAAGTCGGGGGTGACAAAGAAAAAAAGGGGACTGTTTGGCGCGAGGGGCGCAGCCCCGCTCTCCGGAGCGCAGCGGAGGATAAAAGCAGGCTGAAGGCCTGCTTTTACAATTCCCTTCGCCCTTACGGCGCAGCCGCAAAAGCTTTGCGCCGGGAAGAAAAATCATTTAAACAGACGGCACCGTTGCGGGCGTGGCGGAATTGGTAGACGCGCTGGATTTAGGTTCCAGTGATGAAAGTCGTGGGGGTTCGAGTCCCTTCGCCCGCACCAAAGGAAAAAGGGTTGCCTTTTTCCTTACCGATGCAGCGCTAAAAAGTCCTGCGTTTGAATCTCGCGCTTTAGGTTTTTGGGTAAAGGATGGGCGGCCAAGAATGTTTTGCAAAGGGCTTGCAGCGCTTTATTGCTTTTGGAGCGCGCCATCGTTGCTTTGACGAGCGCTGTTGTCCCCGCGGCATTTTTTTCAAAAGCCGTGGCGGCCAAAGAGACAAACCGGTTTCTTAAGCCTTCGGCCATCAGTGCGTTGCCATCAAGTGGTTCCTCGAACGATTGGGCAAGAAAACAAAGCGTTTCGCTCTGTTTTTTAGCAAAGGCCGAACGAAGTGAGCTGTCGCAGCAGGCGGCAAGGCGCGGTTCAAGCGCTTGATGCTTTCCTATATATGGCACGGTTTCCAAAAGGCAGGGCAGCATCTCTAGCGGCGCTTCGGTGACATGCGTTTCAGCCAAGGCGACGATTTTTTTAATGGCGCGCTCTTGCAAGGGAAGCGCCCATTCGCCTTGGGCGAGAAAGGCCACGATGGGCCGCGCGGCCTGCTTGCTTTTATATAGTGGACGGCTATCGGCGAGATCGAGGGTTTTCACAAAAAAGTCTTCAGAACCCTCGCTCGACGGATCAATCCAAGAAAAAGCGTGATTGAGCGCGGCATAGGTTCTGGCTGGGTCAATTTTGAAATAATCATCGGCCCATTCGAAAATGTAATCCGCAGCTGTAACGGCGGCATCTTCTGTGGGCGTGCCGGTTTCAAGGAAGATATCGACAGATTCAAACGCTTTCTTGAGATCACGCACGGCGACGCGCTCGGCATAGGCAAGGAAAAGCCCCTGATGGTGGAGGCCATAGGCCGTTTCATCGTCTTCCAGCAGGGCTTGCTGATAAAGGGCCTCGAACGTTTGGGCTGGCGCGGCCTTAAACCGCGCTTCAAGATAAGAGGCTTGCTTGGTTTTCAGAAATTCTGCGAAAGCTGGATTTTCTTGGTCTTCGGCAAGGCGTTCCGAAACGAAAGTCAAGGCAGCCTCAGGGGCATGCTCAAAATACGCATCTGTCAGGCTGTCCATTTTCATCGTGAGCAAGGCCGCTGCGGCAAAGGCCGGGTCAAGCTCGCTGATCAGATTGGCCAGAATAGCCAAAGTTTCTTCAGGATCGCGCGCAAAGCTGTCGTCGGGAAGGGTGCCTATCTTTTCCTGAATCCGTTTTTCAAGCAAGCTGTCGGCCGCAGCTTCGTCAAACGTTGTTATGGAGAGAAGCATGGTGTCGTGCAACAGATCCCCTTGCGCCATTTTGTCGAGGACAACAAGAATCGCACTCACTTCATGCGGGTCGTTTGGCGCAATCGTACGGACGAGCGCGGGGTAAGCAGCTTGGAGCTGCGCTTCATTGCCAGTCAAAAGAGCGGCGGAACAGCGATAGAGCGTTTGTTGAAACGATGCGGGCTTGGCAGATTTGGCCATGAAATCTAACGCCTTTCAAATCAAAGAAAAAAACTATTCAATGTGAGACAATACGTTTGTAAAAGGAGCATTTTGCTTGGCCCTATTCAAGGTTAATCCCGCTTTTGGCCTCTGGAAAAGGTGATTTTGGCCCTTCATCATGGTTTTCAAGGCCTTATTTGGGATTGCACGGGCTTTGACGAAAGTGGTAGAACCGCCACTCTGCCGGAAAACAAAGAACGAAGTAAGGATTTGGGCCTCATGACGAAGATTCAAGAAACAAAGAATGAAGGTTTGACGCGCGCCTTTACCATCACCGTGTCGCAAGATGAGATGGACAAGGCGCTCTCCAAGCGCTTGGAAGAAATTGGCAAAAAGGCCAAGATCCAAGGCTTCCGTCCCGGCAAAGCGCCAATCGCTATCATTCGCCAGCATTATGCCGCGCAAGCGCAGCATGAGATTTTGGACAGCACAATCAACGATAACGTTCGCCAAACGCTCGAAGAACGCAAACTTCGCCCGGCTGTGCAGCCGAAGGTTGATCTGGTCGAAGGCGGCGAGGGCAAGGATTTGTCCTTCACGCTCGAAGTCGAGGTTTTGCCCGAGATCAAGCAGACCGATTTCTCCAAGCTGAGCTTTGAGCGTCAGGTCGCCGATGTCGCGGCCAAGACGATTGATGAGGCGGTCGAACGGATTGCCAAGTCCATGCGTCAGCCCGCTGTGATCGAAACC